>Ga0114920_10000969_pt1 | contig 12958 bp, 10 predicted proteins | sample ChitaG_FD_88683 | JGI IMG/M metagenome (GOLD analysis project Ga0114920, IMG submission 88683) | Deep subsurface microbial communities from South Pacific Ocean to uncover new lineages of life (NeLLi) - Chile_00310 metaG | ecosystem: Environmental > Aquatic > Marine > Oceanic > Sediment ... | reverse complement strand
CCAGCTTTCGCTTTATCTTTTTTTATTAAATGCCAAGGTTGTGTAGTTGAGAGATACAAATTGCCTTTTCTTGCTAAAACTAGGGTTGCGTTAGCTGCTTCCTTTAGTTTGAAAGAATCCATTGCATTCTTATAATCTTGAACACTTTTCTCAATTTCTGAAAGTAATTTTTCTTCTTCATCTAATAGATTTCCTCTTTCAGGAATTTTTCCGTCAAAGTGTTGAGAGATGAATGTAACTGTTCGATGAATGAAATTACCAATAACGTCATTCAAATCAACATTAATAGCATTACCAAATTCTCTCCAATCAAAATATGTATCTTTCATCTCTGGTCTAGTCGAAATAAGATAATAACGCCAATAATCAGCTTTTTCAATTTCAATGGCTTCATCTCCCCATATTCCGATTCCTTTTGACTTCGAAAATGGACCTTCTTTAAACATTAGGAAATTCGTTGTTGCTACTGCATGTGGTAGTGGATACGAATCTTTTGTTGCCATCAACATTGCAGGGAATAATAATGCATGAAAGATTATATTATCCTTTCCAATACAGAAAACGGTTTTGGTATTTTTATTTAACCAGAATTTTTCAAATAAATCGGTTTTTCCTTGTTCTTTGGCTATTAACTTAACTGTGCTAATATATCCTAAAACATTTTCAAACCAAACATATATGACTTTTTTCTCAAATTCCTCACCAAAGATAGGAGCAATTGATATCCCCCACTGCATATCTCTTGAAATGGGTCGTTCTTTTAACCCTTTATCAATCATGCTTAAAACTTTCTTTTTTGCAAAAGAGGGGATATGAGGATTCTCTTCAATAAATTCTCTGAGTTCTTCTGAAAATGCGGGTAAGTCAAAATACCAATGTTCTGTTTTTCTCAGGTGGGGAGTATTATTGCATGTTGAGCAGTATGGATTATTCAAGTCAACTGGTTTAAGTATTACTCCACATTCATGATTGGTGCATTGATCTCCTCTTGCCCCTTCTTCACCACACGTTGGACAAGTGCCTTCTACAAAACGATCTGGAAGGAATTTTTTACATTTTTCACAAAAATATTGCACAGTTTCTCTTAGATTAAAATACCCGTTTTCATGTATTTTTCTATGAAATTCTTGTACAAAAGTGATGTGTATTTCATTTCCAGTAGTTGTATATTTATCAAACTCGATATTCCAGTCTTTTAATAATTGTAAAATAATCTCATGGTATTTCAATGCTAGTTCATTTGGGGTTATTCCTTCAGCTTCAGCTGCCACTACAATAGGAGTACCATGTATATCACTGCCGCTCACGTATAATACATCATGTTTTCTTAATTTGTGGTATCTAGTAATCACATCTCCGCTCAACAATTGTAACATAGTACCTAGATGTGGTACTGTGTTTACATATGGCCATGCAGCTGTTATTACCCATTTTTCACTCACTTTTCATTACCTCGCTATAAATCCTTACTTTTTTATTTGAACACTGTTTTTTCCGTTAAACAACACTGATTTGGCACTATTTTGAACATGTCTAAAAAATTTTAGATATCTCAACATTTTGGTTGAAGAACATAATCTAATAGTATCATATGAAATAAAAAAACATGGCAAATATTTACGAATGTTGTGATCTTCAATAGCTTGATTAGACAAGTCAAATTTGCTATTGTACGAGCATTTCACAAGCCCTCGACACGACCACTTAATCACACCCAGATAGATTTGATATACGCTTATTTAAAAATCTGTTGGAGTCCAATGTCTATTGATTTGCTCTATTTGACATTTTCAGTTCTCTTTGGTGCTAAGTGTATAATATAATTTTTCAATTTTATCCGTAACAACCTTGAGTGAAAAGTCCTCTCTAAACCCTTTTCGATATTTTTGAGCAGTAGAGAGTATTTCATCATAATTTGTAAGTGCTTCCTCTATTTTTTCTCTTAGTTGTATTTCATTGCCAGCTACAAATAAAATTCCAGCTTTACCATATTTAAGAAGACGTGGAATATCTCCAACTTTTGACCCAATTACAGGGATACCCATAGACATTGCTTCAATAATTGTTGTTGGAGAACCTTCCCAGTAACTAGGGTGAACTAGTAAATTAGTGTTTGATAATAATGAAGGTATGGTTTTGTGGTTAACAGTGCCAAAGAAGATTACTCTTTGTTGACCTTTGAAGAAATCTTGAAGTGATGAGGACAGAGAACCGTTTCCAATAAACCAAAAAACTACTTTCTTGTTTTTCTTCAACACTTCTTTAATCACACGGGCATAATATACAACGCCCTTCCAAGGTTCAAGATCTCCTATATATGATACAACAAAATTATCTTGTACACTTGGAGTTACTTCGGGGAAATTTTCTACATTAATGGCATTATTAATAATGAAAATGCTATCACTTTTCTTAGGAGTAGAATATTTCATTATTTCAGCATCATAAGCACTTACTGCGGCAATAAGATCTGATTGATGTAATACAAAACTACCAAAAGTATGATCATAGAATAACTTGGCAAAATGACGCAACATGCTTGTCTTATAGGGTGGACGCCCAATCCCGCCATGGATATGTAAAAGAATAGGAATCCTCCTGAATAGTTTCGCTAACGCAGCTTGAATGCTTGTAAAATAGATATAAGAATGAACATGAAAAACATCAATTTCCTTAACTTTCAATAATTTATGTAACATTATACAAGCAGGATTTATACCAAAAAAATTTACTGGGCTGTAAAACCTATGAATTGTTAAGTTCTTATAATATTCTTGATAAGGGATTTCTGTTGAATGTTTTGTGGAAAAAACATCGATATGATGTCCTCTATCAGCTAGTTCTTCAGACAAATTCATAACAAAGCGCTCTGTTCCACCATATTGTCTGTAACCAAAAAAAGGTGTTACTTGAACGATACGTAAGGGATTCATAAGTAATCACCAATTATACATGAGACAGTTTTTCCCATTACTAAGTATACAGTGGAAAGTTGGTTGGTTATAATATAATGTATTTATGTAATAGGTTATATTTTCTGAAGAAAGACGTAAGGGAGGACCCAACCATTGATCCATCGTTGCTCCAATTGTAATATATGTTAGATAGGAAGATGTTAACCTAATAGTATTTTGTGAGATAGTGGAATGTATATCTAGCAATACTTGTAGTCTATAAATATCAACACCACCAATAAATTTCGCTATAGAAAAAGGGATGCTAGCTGCCAAAGTAGAAGTGTTAGTGTTAGCTTCAATCCAGTAAGCGAAAGTTAAATTCTCATAACTATTATTCAGATTATATTCTGGAATGTAATGACTACCCATATAAGAAAAACTTACATACACATTGAAAAGAAGAATTGGTATAAATAATACCATCCATTTTTTCTTCAAAAAGATAAGAATATCTGAAATAGATACGTATGATAAAATACTAAAGAAAATAATCGCAAAAATAAAAGTTCTTGGAGCAATCCATGTAAGCTCATGCTGTGTAGAACTGAAAACAAGAGAGAACACAACAGTTAAGCCATAAAAGATGAACCCTAAAGCAAAAAGCGAATTCCTGACTTTATTTGAAGGTAACAAAGCTATTCCACTTAAAATAAATAAGATTGTTAATTCAACACTGATATACCACGATGAAAGTTGAGTTGTGTAAAGATATAACCCCACAACTTCTAATATTGTTATACTTCCAATAAATAAAAGAAAGAATTTTCTACTAAATTTACGCTGTGCAAAGAAGTTAACAACCTTTTCTTGATATCTTGAACGGACGATATATCCTAACAAAGTTAATGCTAACCATACAATTAGAAAAACAGCAAGATTTGAGATAAAAATATCATAAAAAATGACATAATTTTCATTTTTTGATAAATACAAGTGAACTATACTAAACTCTCTTGAATTAAGAATTGTATTTACGACTATAACTGCTGGAAAAGCGTAGATTAAAGACAATATAGTTTTGTAATTACTTGCTAAAAATATACTTGTAAAGAATATAACAGGTAGTAAAAATATAGCAGATAAATGATGAATTTTTACAGTGACAATAACTAACAATCCAGCCAATAATTGAGCTTTGAAACTTTTTGTTTTACATAAATAAAGATAGAGACAAAGGCTGAAAAATGCAATACCAAGAGAGTTTGGCCGGCCAAAAAACATCTGGATTCCTATCAAAGAAGGAAACAAGAGAACAAGCGACAAGTATTGTAGATTAATACCATTTGAAATGTAACCTTTCCTTTTCTTTTCAACATGACGAATAAATGCGATTATTGTTAAATTAAAAACCAATATAGGCACGATTACGCTCGTAAATTTATAAATTGCAGATACAGGGATATTCGTTAAAGAAGCGATAGCAGAAATAAAGATGTGGAAGCCTACGAAATCATAATAACTCTTTGCTATACTTAGTTGTAAAATATGTTTGTTCTCTAAAATCGCGCTACAGTATTGGAGATGTATGTAAGAATCAAAACCAAACATTCCAATATTAAAAAATAGGATTAGAAATAGTGCAATAATCTCACTTAGAATCAAGAATGTTACGAATGATTTTTTGGACACGAAATCATCCACCAAACTTAGTTTTATATGCCAACATGTGCTCCTCTGGATCCAAAATTGGCTTTCCATGTCCAGGTAATATTGCACTAGGTTGAGTGTCCTTTACTAATTGTAATGCAGATTTCCTAGCTTCTTCAATATCAATGCAAAACGCTCTGTGGGGTGGCAATATTTTAGAGCCTTTCTTATTAGTTGTAATAGCATCACCTGAGAACAATACACCAGTCACACTGTCCAGTAAAGCTATTGAACCCGGGGTGTGCCCAGGAACATGTATAATTTTCAGTCCATGTATTACTTCTCCATTTGTTACTATACGGTCAATAGGATATGGGGGAGGAGACATTAACCCAGTTAATTTTGTGACAATGTTTGACAAAAATCCTTGTGCGCGAGGAAATTTTTCTAATTTCATTATAAAATTTCCTTCATCTTTATGAACAATTACTTCTGCTCCAAATAGAATACTCAGTGTTTCTAATCCTCTAATATGGTCAAGATGTGCATGGGTTACTATTATTGTTGCAAGAGGTTTATCAGAGGCAAATGATTTCACCGCATTAATTATTTTCTTTGCACCTCGGGAGTATCCCGAATCTATTAAAACACATTCAGCTTCACGTAAAATTAAATAAGAATTACCCACTCCCATTATTGGATGGATAGTGTCAAATATCCTCATTATAACAATAATAGCTTCTTATGGTTTTAAAATTCTTCCATCTTTTTTTCGCTAATCTTTGTAAAAGAGCTCATCTTACACTTGGGACATCCCTTATTTTTTAGCTCCTCAATTGTTGAGAACTCTTCTTTAATTCCAACGGTTGTTGTTCTATTGCAATTTTGACATTTATATGTTCTAATTATAGGGTTGACTTCCCCTGTGTAAAGCACACCTTCGTATCTACCATCAATGATAGGAATTGCTGAAGGAACAACTTGTAATCTATAAAGGGTCGAAACACCTCCTAGTTTTTGAGCACCAATGTATTTATTGAAATTAGGGAGAATATTTGTTATTACACAGCCCATTTTTAGAAGATCTTCTTGTATTTGTTTCATTTCAACTGGTGGCTTATTCCCAAAAGACAAGTATATTGCTCCACCTGTTTTTTTGTTAATCAAATCTACACTTCTCGATATAAATAATCTACATCCTTGCTTGGTATAAGGTGGATCTGTATGTATGCACGAAAACTTTCCATGATAAGAATCTAGTATAGGTTGGTGCAAATCATGTTTTACAAACTCAATCTTGTTTGAAAGTTCCTTATTTGCATTGTTAATAATATTTTCAAGTTTAGAGTCAATATCAAACACCGTTATTCTCGAAGATTTCGGGATAAATTGAGAGATTGCAATGCTTGTTAAATCACTATCACCTACTAAAGCATAATCACCTGAAAACAGATCATAGTTATGAATCATATAGAGTGCTCTATACAGACTAGTTCGAGATGTAGCGAAAGACTGATCTATTTTTGTATCTGGCTGTCCTCTTAATTGGGTGTACTTCTTAATCAATTCTAACTCTTTTTCATAGCTCTTTAAGGGGAAAAACACCCCATATTCCTCGCATTTTTCACATCTAAAACTTGTATTCTGCGAGCTGAAAAACAGAAAAATATCTTTTCCTTCAGGAGTCACAACGGTTCCGTTATCTTTCTTACACCAACCTTTCTTCACGAACTCATTTCTTATTGCGACGCAAATAGGAACAGGAAAACCCGTTTCTCGTGATATTCTTCGTATCCCCGAATTTGGAAAACGATCAATAACAGCTAAAAATTTTAGTAGTCCTCGTACACCCTCACTTAAGAGTACTTTAGCTTGAACTTCGGACAGTTGAAGTTGAATTTGTTGTCTGTCCATAATATACTGAAAGGAATTTCATTCAAAAATCTAGTGGCTAGAACGATGAACTGCTACAACTTAAATGGGAAGTTCTATGTAATTTTAAACTAAATTACTGGAAGTAAACAAACTAATTAAGCAGATAAACACAATTGTAATATATTAAAAACTCAGTAAAGTCTGTTTAGGTAGAAAATAATGAAAAATTTAGTGAAGAAATATTCATATTTATCATACCAAAACAATGTTCTTTATGCTAGTGGAGTATCTATAGAGAGCAGTATTAAGAATATAAAGACGCCTTTCTTTGTTTTCTTACCTGAACATTTTAAAGATAATTATGATCATCTTAAAGAGTCTTTATCAAAGAATATACCGAATTTAATGATTTCATATGCAGTAAAAGCCAATTATCTTGGCAGAGTGCTATCAGTAGCTAAAAATATTGGGATGGGTGTTGAAATTATGTCCATGTTTGAATTAAAACTTGCTGTGAAATGTGGATTTACAGCTAAAGATATTATCTTCAATGGACCAGCTAAAACTGAGGAAGAATTGAAATTATCATCTGACTTAGGAATTGATAGAGTAAACGTTGATTCTCTTAATGAACTAAAACTGATAGAAAAAATATCAGAAAAAAGTGATAAGATTCAACATATTACGGTCAGAATCCACCCCAATTTAAGTAAAGAAACAGAAAAAAGAATGTTAATTAAGAAGAACAGTAAGCTGGGAATAGATTTTGCGCGTGCTGTAAAACTTTACAGATATGCTAGCGAAAGCCCATTCTTAGAACCTTTAGGAGTTCATGTCCATGTGGGAACCAATATTGCGTCTCACAGTTTTTATGAAGAGCTATTAAGATTTTTAGATGATTACATCAAGGAACTAGAACAAAACCACAGAATTCTAATTAAAGAAATCAATTTAGGTGGAGGTTTAACTTCACGCTCTGAATTAGAATCTAATGGTTTTAGTTTAGAGAAATTAGGATCCCAAATAACCGATACAATTTCTAACATCGACAACAAATTAATCCTCTTTGAACTTGGGCGCTATTTTGTTGGAGACAGTTTTATTGCTATAACTAAAGTGTTGAGAACAAAAAAAACCTGGGGGAGAAAATGGGCATTCACAGACATTGGTGCCAACTCTCTAATCCCTATGCGATATACCAATTATGAAGTTCTTCCAATGCAAGATAAAGGAAAAGGACAATATTGCCGCATAGGTGGGCCTTTATGCCTTCCTGTTGACGTTTTATCAAAAGAATCAGTTGATTTCAAAATAGAGGAAGAAGATTATCTTGTAATTTTAAATTGTGGTGCTTACACACTTTCAATGAGTGAACAATTTGGATATCCTCGACCAGCTGTCTATGAATTACAAGAATCTGGTTTATTAAAAATTATCAAATCAGCAGATAATTTAGAAACAATGGTTAATGAAGCCTTTCAATTTGGGTAATTCTGTCAAGAAGTAGTGTGTGAAATGAGAAAACAATCAGGCATTGAAATATGTAGAACTAATTGCGGCAGCAAGTGTTGTAGAAGCACTCCTCCAGGCTTGACTTCTGAGGACATTAAGATAATTAAAGAAAAAACAGTTGATGGAGATTGGATATCAAATATTGGTACGTACGAAAAGCCCATTTTTGTAGTCAGCAAAAAAGGTGATACCAAAGACTGTTATTTTCTAACAGATAAAGGATTGTGCTCTATATATGATCATCGACCCTTAGATTGTAAATTTTTTCCGATCTTTCTCAAATTAAAGAAAAAAAATGAAAACGAATATTCTGTGAGATGGTTAACATGGTATTGTCCTTTAACAGAACAATTGGGTACAGAAGATTTGAGACAACAGATAAAGGAAATGGTGGTTCAAATGCTCAAAAATAACCCTCAAACCATCCATGAATATCAACAAGTTATGTATGAAACTGGTGGCTATAAGAGGAAACATTTTTTGCTTGAAGAAGATATAATTATTTCAAAGAGTGATACTTAACAATGATATCTATTCTCATTCCAACCTACAATAACGCAAAAACATTGAAAGAATGCCTTGCATCTATTCAAAATCAAACAAAAAAGCCAGATGAAATTATCATCATTGACGGACATTCAAAAGATGAAACTATTGAAATAGCTGAAGAGTTTGGCTGTAAGATTTTGTTTGAGAATGGAGGTTCAAGAGCAGCTGCTTGTAATGTTGGAATTCTACAAGCTCAAGGAGAAATCATTATTTTTACTGATTCTGACTGTATTGCAAAGGAAGATTGGATTGAGACTTTAGTTGAAGCCTTTTCTGAAGAACATGAAGGAATAGTAGTAGCTACAACGGGTCCCAATATTGAATATCCAAATGAATCCACCTTTGGGAAAGCAGTAAGTGCGGTATACCAATCGTTTATAGGTGGAAGTTGGTCTGAACAGTCTCAAAGTATTTTCAACAAAAAGAAAAGATATGTCAGTAGTGCGGCAGGATGTAATGTTGCATACAGGAAAGAATATCTAGAAGAAGTGATGCCTTTCAATGAATCTCTAATAACAGCGGAAGATACAGATATCAATTTCAGGTTAACCCAAAAAGGGTATCTCCTCTTTTTTACACCAGATGCAGTTGTATTCCATCAAAGACCCCAAAACTTTAAAGCTCTACGAAATAAATCGAAAAAATATGCTAAAGGCAAAGTACAATTCTTTAGAACGCATCGTACGGGCTTAGAGTTCTGGCACTTAATACCACCACTACATTATATCACACTAATCTTACTTGGAATAAGCTCCTTTGCTCATTTCATATTGTTATATATTTTCAGTGGATATGTGGGGTTATATATTCTAACCTTGTTATTTTATTCAGTCATTCTAACTATTAAATATAAAAAAGCTAAATTTCTCTATTTGCTTCCAATTATGTATATAATCGGTCATATGTGGTGGAGTATAGGCATCATACAAGAAATATTCAAATTGAATGAAAAGTGAAATCAATGCCCTTACAAATAGCAACTTTATTCGATCTCGGTCCTGACGATGCAGGGAGTATTGGAGGAGGAGTAGAGCTACATGCGTATAATCTTTCAAAGGAACTAGCTCGAAGAGGACATAAAATCACGTACATAACTGGGGTGATTCCGGACAATGAAGAAAAAAAACAGTTAGAAGGCATTGATATCCAGAGACTCGACTTTTGTTCATTGATTCGGAGAGCTTATGATCCGCAACAATTGAAATTCTCACGCCAATTATTTTTCTTAACTAAAGTAGCAATTAAATCCATAAAATTAAAAGAATGGGAGGATTTCGATATATTCCATGGGCACATTTATTCTTCGGGATTAGCTGCTTACTTACTAGGGAAAAAAAGAGGAGCGAGAATTATCAACACGATTCATGGTTCTTACTATAAACACTGGAAACATCTAATTAAAAATCGCTTTATTGCTGTTCTATACAAATCTATGGAACGTAAATTAGCACCTTTATTAGCAAAAAAATGTCACTACCAGATTCATACGGATTATGAGTTTGCAAATCTAGTAAAAAGTTGGTCTAAACCGAAATTTCGTGACAAAATCTTAACAGTTTTTAATGGGGTAGATACAAAGAAATTTAACTCTAATGTTAAACCTAACGAGAAGCTTATAGATGAAAAAGGACCAATAATAATGACTACACGCCGTTTAGTGGTGAAAAACGGAGTTTTATTTTTAACTAAAGCTTTCAAGAAAATAATTGAGGAATTCCCAACTTCAAAATTGATAATAATTGGAGATGGTCCCGAAAAATTAACAATTCAGAGAGAAGTGCAAAATCTGAATCTTGAATCTAATATTAAGCTGATAGGAATGTTACCTAATTCTATTATACCTTCATATCTCTCTGCAGCAGACGTTGTAGTTGTACCGAGCATTGTAGAAGCATCAAGCATAAGTGTTCTAGAAGCAATGGCTATGAGAAAACCAGTTGTAGCTTCTGATATCCCGGGTATAAGAGAAATTTCAAACTATGGAAAGAATTGTGTACTAGTCCCCTCAATGAATCCTACAGAAATTGCCAAAGGAACACTTGAGATTCTACAATCAAATGAGAAAGCTGAAGAAATGGCAAAGAATGGAAATGAAGAAATATTAAAACACTACTCATGGGAGAAAAAGGCTGAAGAAATAGAGCAAATTTACTTAAGAGCTTTAGAAAAATAAAGAGAAAAATGTGAAAGGAATGCAAACTGAAACAAATTTCTGTTTAAGAGTCGACGTAGATACTTTTGAAGGAATAAGAAAAGGTATTCCAAAGACTGTTTATTTTGTAAACCAACACGAATGCCCTACAAGTTTTTACTTGAGCATGGGAAAATATGCAACGGGGAGGAACATATTTCGAATACTTAAGGAGAAGGAGAAAGTTTTAGGTAGAAAGATACCAATATTAAATAGAAATCATTGGAAGGATATTTTGCGCGGAATCGTGTTACCATCCAAATATATTGGAATGAAAGAAGCGATACAATTGAGAGAGTATGAAAAAAACGAAATGGTAGAATTCCATGCTCATGGTTATAATCATATTAACTGGAGCAGGCATTTCGCTTCATTCAATCAAGAACAAACTGAATATTTTCTTGAGGTTACAAAACAAGAATTTCATAGGGTTTTTGGTCAATTTCCCAGAGGTAATGCATCTCCAAATTTTGTTGTAAATCCATACTATTTTCAAATGTTAAACGATAAAGGTTTTAAGTTTGCTGCTGATTTTTGTTATCCTCACCCATTCTACTTAAAATACGAAAATGATGAAAAAAAGGAACAAAAAAAATCGGTAATTCAATTTCCTGTAACAGAACCTACAATAGAACAACTATTACAGCGCGGTTATTCTACGGAAAAAATAGAGAATTTCTATAAAAAACGATTTAGAGAATATATTGATCAAGGAAAGAATTATGTTTGTCTTTATGTTCATGCAATATTTGAACCAGTCAAAATGAAAAAAGTATTATCAAAAATCATCGAAAAAGCTATGAAATATGATATGAAGTTGATGACACATTCATCACTCTTTAAATCTAAAAAAAATTGGCCAACACTAGATCAGAGCTCACTAGTAAGTGGAGGAACAAAAAATGGATAGTAAATCAGTATGTATGCTCACCCAAGAGTACAGAAAAGGTGGGACATGGGTTTATTGTTCACGGTTAGCAGAAGCTTTAGTAAGGTTAGGAGAATGGGAATCGCACATTATCTGTGCTCTTCGAAAGGATAAATCTGGACAGAAAGTTGAAGAATACCCCTTTAATTTGCAATTAGTAGAAACATCAAAATCCAAATTTTTCTATTCTCGTAGTTATTGGAAAAAATCTAGGAAAGAAGTTGATAGAATAAAACCAACAATTGTACATGGAAACATGAATCTCCTTGCATCAAAAGGTATTAAAAACGAATATCCCATCGTAGAAACGATTCATACAACTTTTACAAGAGAAAGACGAGGAATACAAGGAGCATCATTTCCATCTTTAAATTGGGTTGAGAAACGATTATTTTTTGCTTTTCCTTGGTTGAAGAAAATAGAAGAAAAACTATTGCATAGAGCGAACCACCTTATTGCAGTAAGCGATGTCATTAAAGATGAACTCATCCAACACTATCAGATTGAAGAAAGTAAAATTACTGTCATATCAAATGGTGTTGACACTACAAATATACATTATACAGATCAAAAAACTTACGAGAAAGAAGGAGATGATCTTGTCTTAGGGTATATGGGGCGATTGATGGTTGCAAAAGGAACGAGGTTATTGTTTCCTATATTGAGCAAAGTGAAAGAACAAGTACCTAATGTTAAACTACTCCTTGCAGGAGATTTCTCTAATGCTACAAAGAAAATCGATTTTCTAACCGAAAAATACAATCTTTCCAAGAACATTGAAGTAATAGATTATATCCACGGTGACAGCAAAAAAAGCAGTTTTTACAGCTCTCTTGATATTTTCTTGCTTCCTTCTAGTCATGAAGCAATGAACTTAACGTTACTAGAAGCACTAGCATGTCAGATACCAATAGTTTCAACGCCTGAAGCTGTAACTTTTAAACATGATAATACTATAAGTATTTGCAAAAGAACAGTAAATAGTTTCGCAGAAAAAATAGTTGAACTTTATAATAATCCTAAGAAAATCATCGAAATTAGAAAAAAATCTAAAGAAACAGCGCTTAGATACTCATGGAAAAATACAGCAGTAGCAACTCAAACCATATATGAAAAAATACTAGGTTAGTCTTTATTCTTTCAGACTCCTAAAAATGTAACTATAAGAAAAGAACTCTTTAATTCACATCCATGTCACGAACTATTTTTGTTGTTGTACCTTCTTCTACTTCTGTATCTGTTGGTTTTTCAGAATCTGTATCCGTTGGTTTTTCAGAATCTGTATCCGTTGGTTTTTCAGAATCTGTATCCGTTGGTTTTTCAGAATCTGTATCCGTTGGTTTTTCAGAATCTGTATCT
>Ga0114920_10000967_pt1 | contig 12973 bp, 11 predicted proteins | sample ChitaG_FD_88683 | JGI IMG/M metagenome (GOLD analysis project Ga0114920, IMG submission 88683) | Deep subsurface microbial communities from South Pacific Ocean to uncover new lineages of life (NeLLi) - Chile_00310 metaG | ecosystem: Environmental > Aquatic > Marine > Oceanic > Sediment ... | reverse complement strand
TCTGGCAATGGGATGTTTTAATCCAAAATCAAGCGATATAGACTTCCTTGTTGTAGTAAGAGAGAAGCTAGATTTAAGAACAAAGAAAGAAATCATCGGATTACTTTTGGAGCTGTCAGAATTGGCACCTGCAAAAGGACTTGAGATGAGTATTATTTTGCAGAGTGAACTTGACAATTTGAAATATCCAACTCCATTTGAATTGCATTACGGGGGCGCTCTAAAAGAAAAATACGAAAACGATCCTGGATATATGAGTGGTGATGATGAAGACCCCGATTTAGTAGCTCATATAACGGTTACAATCAATAGAGGCTTCTGTTTGTATGGCGAACCAATCAAAAAGGTGTTCAAGCCCGTACCTGAACTATACTATATCGATGCTTTAATCTACGACTTGGAAGATGTAGAGAAGAATATAATTAACGAGCCAGTCTATAACATTCTCAATCTTTGTCGTGTCTTACAATACTTAGAGGAAAAACGAGTTTCATCTAAAGTAGAAGGCGGACAATGGGCTTTGAAAACGGGCCCCGGTAAATTTCGAGATATTATCAAAAATGCACTTGCTTCGTATCAAGAGAGCAAATGTGAAATCGAATGGGCCGACAGAGATTTGGTGAATTTCGCTGAATTTATGATGGGCAAAATAAATGCTAAATTAAAGGGGTTGCCGGAAATGAAGTTTCGCTCCTAACGTCTCTCATCCCGCTGCGTTACGCTCGGGTGGTGGGCCTCGAGGGATGGCTTGCTTCCCTTGTGCCAGCGCCTGATTTACCCCGACCAGTCTTTGGTTACCGTGGGGAGGCTCATCCGGGAGACCTGCCTGATGGCTGGTATCTGGGAAACGAGCAGGATGACCAGGGCGGATAGGCAGGCAATGACATAAGACCTGGGATAGATGACGGCGGCCATAGTCATCATCTCAGATGATACCTGGGACATGAAGTAATTTGCAGTGTAGTAGCCGATTGGTAGGCCCATAGCAATTCCCAGGCTGCCGATAAGCAGGTTCTCCAGCGTCAGGATTAGCCCGAGACGGTGGCGGCCCATGCCCACGGCGCGCATGATAGCAATCTCCCGCCTTCGCTCCAGCACATTTATGGTGGCCCCGTTAAAAATGATGGCCATGCCCAGAGCAAAGCCCATAGCGAGCATTACGCCAATGAATGTCCAGAATAGTCCCATCATCTCCTCAAAAAATTGTCTCATCCCGCCGGCAAACTCTATTGAGGCAACTCCGGGAAGGTTGTAAATTCTCTTCAGCAGTGTGGCCGATGGTTCACCATTGAAACGGACGAATACACTGGTGACGGCACCGGGTGTCCGTAGCATGTCCTGTGCTTCCTCCAGTGGCATGAAAACCCTGCCTCCCAGTGGCTCATCGATGAATCCGACCAGCCTCTTTTCCGTGTCGCCAACGTAGCCCACAATGGGCTCCATGTGAAGCGTGTCGCCAACCTCAGCGTCCAGTTTCGTCTTCAAAGAAAGGGAGAGCAATACTCCGTCCCTGGCAACTGTAGTTGGAGAGCCCTCAGGTGTTAGGAGAGTGTACATGGATGACCTTTCCGTCAAGCCCATAATGCTGCTATCTGAGACGCGCTCCCCGACCTGGAGGCGGTAGGGTAACTCAAGGACGGGCTCAGCTTCCTTTATCCCCTGAAGATGCTCAATGTAGGAAGTGGTTGTGGTTGTTCCCATATCCTGAAAGACAACCTTCGCATCGTAATTTTGTGCATTTTCGAACTGGAGCCAGAAAAAATCCATGAGGTCTACGAAGGACATAGAGACCAGAATCAAAGCAACAGCCGAAGCAATTCCCGTAGCCATGAAAAAACTCCGCCGCATGCTGCGAAAGGTGTTCCGCAGTGGCAGTTTCAGGACACTGGGGAGTTGTGATACAAAGGGCAGCACGACTTCCAGCAGGGTGTGGTGCCCGGTGGGGGGTGTGGGGGGGCGCATCGCCTCTGCAGGGTGCATCCGTGCTGTTCTCCATGATGGGAACAGACCTGCGAACAGCGGAACTCCAATGCCCACCATTATCCCCACGCCTACTGCAGGCCAGTGTGGCTCGGTTATTATAAATGGCAGCTTGAGCTGGTTGGCATATATTGTTGTGAGTGCGTTGGCTGCGGCATGCCCGAGTAGTGCGCCGAGCACCGAACCGACCACCCCCACGATGAGGGCAAAGCCCATGTAGTGAATGAGAACCTGCATCTTGCCGTAGCCCAGGGCTCGCATCAGGCCAATCTGGACACGTTGTGACTCTACCAGACGGCCGAGCAAGGTGTAGACGGCCAGGGCAGCCGTAAAAAGGAAAAACATGGGAAACAGCACGGCCATTTGTCTGTACTGCTCAACTTCCTGCTTCATTATATAGTTGCTTAACTGGTCCTTTCTCTCAATTACGTAAGCCGTGCGGACTCCCTGGATAACATCTATCTTCCTGGTGCTGATAGCTACGGGCTCATCCCTGGAGGTTACCCTGTTTATGTGATATCTGCGCAGAACCTGGCTGACCTCGTGGAAGACCTCATCGGGGTCTGTGTTCGGGCCGAGCTTCAAGTTGATTTCATTGATTAACCCCTTCATTGCAAATAAGGCCTCGGCTCTTGCCTGGGGCATGAAGATGATGCCAAAAGTGCCTGGCGTGCTAAACAACTCCTGGGCGCTCTTGGAAACCCAGATATATTCCGGGCTGATGACTGTGCCAGCTATCTTGAAGCGTGCCTGGTAGTCTTCTCTTTTGATGGTTAGCCAGTCGCCGGGGCGGAGGTTATGGAATTCCGCAAAGCGTTTCTCTATCAATATCTCTCGTCCCGAGCCGGGACTGAGATAACTTCCGCTCTCGATCTGCACGTCGTTTATCTCGGGGTGCTGGCCCGGTGGCAGCGAGACGACTCTTCCCGACACCTGCTCGCCGGTTTCCATTTCCATATCGATGGTCACGTCTCTGACGATGCGGCCCTGCGCCAACACGCCAGGAATGGCATTTATTTCTCTGGCCGCCCTCTGGCTTACATAGTCCACTGATATCCAGTAGTCTGCCATGCGCAGTCGCTCATAGGAATGTTCGAAGGAGCTGTCGAGGTTTTGGTAGGCTTCATAAGAGGCAACGAAGGAGGCAATGCCGAGGATGATGATGAGGGCCACGGCGCTGAACTGTGCCCTGGATGCTATAGTATCCCGCAGGAGCTTTCGGTGAATCTTTGACACCGCTACCATTCAAGCTCTTCAGGGTCCAGTGGGTGGGTATTGTGGGTTATCTGTGCCACCTTCCCGTCGTGCAGGTGTACCACGCGGTGGGCAATGTCACCTATGGCAGAGTTGTGGCTGACCACCACCACGACCTTTCGTCTTGTCTCGTTGAGGACCTTCAACAGTTTGTAAATGCGTTTGCCTGTCTCAAAGTCCAGGTTGCCTGTGGGCTCGTCACATACCAAGATGGGAGGGTCGGTAACCAGAGCTCTGGCTATGGCCACGCGCTGGTTCTCACCGCCCGATAGTTCGCTGGGAAAGTGTTTCATTCGCTCTTCGAGCCCGACCTCGCGCAGGAGTTCTTCGGGCGACCTGTGGTGGGAGACCAGCTCCGCGGCAAACTCCACGTTTTCTTTGGCAGTCAGTGTGGGGAGCAGGTTGAAAAACTGGAAGATGAAGCCGATCTGGGTGCGGCGGAATCCGGTGAGTTGATTCTCCGAGAGATGCGTGATTTCAACGCCGTTGACCACGATTCTGCCCGAGCTGGGAGAGTCCAGCCCCCCGATAAGGTTGAGCAATGTTGTCTTTCCTGACCCGCTGGGCCCGAGGAAAACGATGAATTCCGCGGCCATTATATCGAGAGTGATTTCTCTCAGGGCCGGCACCTGGATCTTGCCCACGTGGTAGGTCTTGGAAACCTTTTCCAGTCGAATTCTGGGTTTCCCCGCATCTGGCTGCTTTCCGCTCGGTTCTGCTGCGCGGGTCATAAGGTCTCCTCCTGCTGCTTCGTTTTTTTCGATGCTCCGATGGCCGCTTGTGCCGTAATAATGTTCCACCCTGGGTGCAGTATTGAGTTTAGTATTACACAGTTGCTAGCTCCTTTCAATGCGCATCTTCGCGGTGCCCCGGGCATACTATACGGTTTTCGAATTATGGGTATGAGGTAAGTTTGGCTACAAGCAGCTGAGGAGGATTAATCCTGCAATAGTTGTATTTACAACTATATCCTGATAGGATTTGAGTGACTTATGCATAACCACAGTCTGGCTCTGGCTAACGAACCTGTAAAGAAATTGTTATGGAAACTCTCCGTTCCAGCGATTGCAGGTATGTTTGTTATGTCTCTGTACGGCGTGGTAGATATGATTTTCGTTGGTCGGGGAGTAGGCGCTCTAGCCATTGCTGGCGTTTCTATCGTTTTCCCTCTTCAAATGTTCACCATGGCGGTTGGGATGATGATTGGGATGGGGACGTCATCTCTCATTTCCAGGAGCATGGGTGCTGGCGATATGAAGCGAGCAGAACGTGCGCTGGGTAACGCCATTTCTCTAATTCTTATTCTCGGAGGCACATTAACGGTTGTGGGATTAGCAAAAAGCACCTTCTTCATCTATCTCTTTGGAGCTACGGACGATGTTTTCCCGTACGCAAAGGAGTATATGGATGTAATTCTTTTCAGTGTAGTGCTCCACGCATTCTCTATGTCGTCCAACAGTATTATCAGGGCCGAAGGCAATGCCCGTGTTGCGATGATAAGCATGTTCATAGGCGCCCTGTTAAACATTGCGCTTGACCCAATCTTTATCTTTGTTCTTGGCATGGGTGTTCGGGGTGCGGCAATTGCAACAGTTATTGCGCAGGCTACGACGACAGCATACCTTTTGCGTTATTTCCTGTCTGGGAAAAGCTCTCTGCGAATTAGGGTGAAGAATTTTCTTCTGGAGCGGGCTGTGGTCAAGCAAATTGTGACCATAGGATTTGCGGCATTTGTAAGGACTGCAGCAGCAAGTTTTATCGCTGTCATCATTAACAGGATGCTTGGCTCCTATGGTGGGGGCATTTCCATAGCAGTGTTTGGCGTGATACGTCGGGTGTTGATGTTTGCCGCAATGCCGATCATGGGTATTGCTCAGGGGCTCCAGCCGATTCTTGGCTTCAGCTACGGCGCAAGGCGTTATGACAGGGGGATAGAAGTAATACGCAGGTCGGCTATCATTGCAACAGCGTTTTCTGTCGCTGCTTTTCTGATTCTATTCTTTTTCCCCGGCCTGATTATGCGTATTTTTTTCACAGATGCTGTTCTCGTATCCCGGGGCACACACGCGATGAAACTGGTCTTCATAGCATTTTGGCTGGTCGGGTTTCATATCGTTGGCTCAACCATATTTCAGGCAATCGGGAAGGCAATTCCAACGTTCATTCTTGCTACATCCAGGCATGTTCTCTTCCTCATCCCATTGATTTTCACCCTGTCTCATTTTTTTCAGCTTGATGGAATATGGCTGTCATTTCCAATTGCCGATACACTATCTTTTATCGTAACGCTTGTTATGGTCATTCCCCAGATGCGCGAGTTCAAAAGGCAGCAAACTCTAATTGAAGGGAGCGATGTACCATGCATGAATCATTAGGCAGATGGATTTCAATCATTCACAGGTATAGCCGCAGTTTTGTAGATAAAGAATTTGCCGAGTTTGATATCAGGGGGGGGTATCTGCAGTTTGTCCACGCTCTTTATCGACATGATGGGTTAAGCCAGGACGAATTGAGCGAAGCACTTGGCATGGATAAGACCACCACAGCGCGGGCGATTAAGGAGCTGGTGGAACTGGGATATGTGACCAAGAAGCATGATTGGCAGGACAAGCGGTTTTACAGGCTTTCTCTGACGGCCAAAGGCAAGAATATCGTGCCCAGGCTGGAAAGAACTCTGAAACGCTGGGCTGAAGTTCTTGACACCGGATTTACGCAGAGCGAAAGGCAGCTTGCCATTGACCTTCTTAAGAAAATGGCGGAGAATGCCGCAGCATCTAAGCAAAGAGGGTTCAGTTGAAAGAGGGGTAGTACACTGGGGGTAACTCCATGACAAAATGCAGCCGAACCCTATGGTTGCAGAGTGCTAATCGCGGTTATGCCTCAGGAATATTGCGCAGACCAGGGTTACCACGACTATGGCAATTCCGGCGCCGGTGAAGGTCGGATGGAAGCCAAAGCGGTCGATGCAGCCGCCTAGTACAGGGGAAAGTATGCCGCCGGCCTCCATGCTTGCGAAATAGTAAATACCGAGCACTGTTGAACGGCGGTGCTCCGGAGTTTGGCTGATGATGTAGGATTCTGACGACGGCATGCGGATGTATATAGCTATGCCAATCATAAGTAGCACAGCACCGATTCCCAGGCCGTAGGGCGCTACATTTAACAGGTAAATCAGGGGGCCTGTAACAAGGCATGCCATCAGCACCACGCGGACTTTGCCCAGGCGGTCCGACATATGTCCTCCCAGTGGACTTGCCCATAGCCCAGCAGAATAGAGAATGGATATGAACGATGCGGCTGTTGCTTCAGCAACGCCAAAGTGGTCAACCATGAACAATGGAATGAACGATATTACGGAGAAACTTACCCCGGCGGTAAATACGTTTAACACCATAAAGGGTGCTAATCGGGGTAAATTGATTGAAGGCGATTGTGGCTTGTCATGATATTGAGGTATCGCTTTTGGAGGCCTGTTTGCCTCTGGGCGACGGCCCAGAAGTATGTAAAATGCGATCCCGAATAGCGCAGTCGGGATCGCTAGCCAGATGAATGGTGCACGCCAGCCCCAATAGGCAGCAATGCCTGCGCCAAGGAGTGGTGCCAGGAAGAAACTGCCGCTGCCACCAATCATGTGAAAGCCGAGTGCCCGTCCCCGGTTCTTCGGTTCTACCGATCGTGAAATTAACGGTGTTGCCGAAGGATGGTAGCCACCTCCTGCCACTCCCATTAATACCAGGAAGGCTATTAGCATAATATAGGTTTGCGAAAGCCCGACCATAAACCCTGCTAATGCCACGCCCACGGTGCCTATCGTTAGCAGTATACGGGGACCGATGCGGTCGGCCAGCCAGCCTGATGGCAACTGACTGATACCGTATGCGAGGTTGAATGCCATCATTACCACTCCCGCCTGGGTGTAATCCAGGGCAAACTCATCACGGATGAATGGCAAGAGCGGTACCGGCAGTGCGATTACCAGGTGATGTGCAAAGTGTGCCAGGACAAATAAAGGAACCACGCTTGAAAAAAGAGCACTCTTTTTTAATTTTTTGATGCTAGCATCCTTTCAGATTTCTTGGTGGCTGCTAAACGAGCTGGCAAAATGCTGGTTGTGGCTATCCGGATTGCCTGCTAAATATCGCCTCTCTCGGCTCAATACATTAACTCTAGATTATGGCTGTTCACATTTTGAATTGCAAACGAGTAGCCTACGGTGCCCAGGACATACTATACAGTTTCTAAACTACGGGTGTACTGCGTACATTAGAAAGACGTTGGAGTTTGTTGAGATCAACGTTAATAATGTGCAGCAGACAACAGGGGCATGAGGGCGGTCAACAGATTGTCAATGCGCCTGCTTGGAAACGGGTCTTATTTTTGTGTACAGAGTAAGGTCAGTTCTGGGTCTGGGTTGGACGACTTCCTCATACTCGGCCTGTGCCTTATGTACCACCAGGGTGGGCTGTTAAGGAACTCCACAGGACCTTGCCTTTCCCATGTGGGGCATAATCCTATCATTGCGCATTAGTCCATTATGTGCAGATAGAAGATTAGATAGATTTAGTGGGGAAACCGATCGCTTGACAGAAAGTTGGTCATTGGCTACACTTATAATTGTTTAAGAAACAGAATAGGCAAAAGCTGAGAACGAGACTAGTAGATCTCAAGGCGAAGCTCAGAGAGCCGGGTAAGGTGTGAGCCGGTGCTAGCGCGGAGGTTGAATGGGCTCGGGAGCTGCAAACTGAAAGGGATTTCCCTGAGTAGGATTTGACGGAGAGGGTACCGTTATTAGAACCCGGGGTATCGCTTTAAGATATTGAAGCCGTACCTGAAAGAGATGGTTACCTGATTATTTTGGGTAATTAAGTAGGGTGGCACCGCGAAGGATTGAACCTCTCGCCCCTAGGGGCGAGAGGTTTTTTATTATTGCAGTAGCGGGAGAAATTATATGTATTATCCTACACTTGAGGAGGTCAAAAAATATAAAGGCTGTGGTAACCTGATGCCTATTTATCGTGAGGTTGTTGCTGATTTAGAGACGCCTGTATCTGCCTTCTTGAAGGTTAATCGTGGCGGCAATTCTTTCCTTCTGGAGAGTGTGGAGGGTGGCGAACGGCTAGCACGTTATAGTTTCATCGCTACTGAACCATATCGGATACTAATGACTGGTAAGGAGGATAAGGTTGATCCCCTTCCCCTCATTGCCGAAGAACTAAGTAAATATAAAATAGTGCCAATTAGTGGCCTTCCCCGGTTCTGTGGTGGTGCCGTAGGCTATCTTAGTTATGAAACGGTAACTCGCTTCGAAGAGCTACCATCCCCAGAGTGCGATCCGTTGGGGTTACCCGAATCGCTTTTTATGTTCGTGGATACCATGCTCGTCTTTGACCATGTCACTCATAAGATTAAGGCTCTGAGTCATGTTCGCCTCGATGGAAACATAAAAGAAGCATATCAAAAGGCAATGGACAGGATTGATAATTTGGTGGAAAGGTTGAGCCAGCCGCTTCCACCAGGCCAGCACACGAAGGGAAATACCTATCCTATGAGCGGATATGAGCTTTCGTCGAACTTTTCTAAGGAGGAGTTCAAAGCTAGTGTGCTTAAGATAAAGCAGTGTATCACTGAAGGCGAAGCTATTCAGGTAGTCTTGTCCCAGCGCTTGACCCAGCGCACTGATGTGGCTCCCTTTGAAATCTATAGAGCATTGCGCACTATCAATCCGTCGCCATATATGTTCTTTTTCGATTTTACCGATTTCCATATTATCGGGGCTTCGCCGGAGATTCTGGTGAGGGTAGAGGATGGTGTGGTTGTGACTCGCCCTCTGGCTGGAACCAGGCCGCGCGGGAAAAACCCGGCTGAAGATGCCGTGCTGGAGCAGGAGCTCCGCAGTGATGAAAAGGAACGTGCTGAGCACATTATGTTGGTGGATTTGGGGCGTAACGATATCGGGCGGGTGAGCGAACCGGGCACGGTTGAGGTTAGCGACCTGATGGATGTTGAGCGATATTCTGACGTTATGCACCTGGTTACTCAGGTGCAAGGCAGGCTGAGGCATAACCTGACTGCCTTTGATGCACTGCGTGCCTGTTTTCCTGCAGGCACAGTATCTGGTGCACCTAAAATCAGAGCTATGGAGATAATCGCTGAGCTTGAACCGGAGAAAAGAGGACCATACGCTGGGGCGGTAGGCTACTTCTCTCTCACAGGTAATATGGATATGGCCATAGCCATAAGAACTGCGGTAGTGAAGAAAGGCATTGCTTATGTACAGGCAGGAAGTGGGATTGTCTACGATAGTGTGCCTGAGCGTGAATATGAAGAAAGCATGAACAAGGCTATGGCACTACTCAAAGCTATCAACCGAGCCGAAAATGCAGACCTGGTAATCAGGGGGAACCATGCTGCTACTACTTGATAATTACGATAGCTTTACCTATAACCTCTTCCAGTACCTCAGTGAGCTAGGTGAAGAGGTAGTGGTGGTGCGCAATGATAGAGCCACCCTTGAGGAGATTGACAGGATGAAACCTCAGCGGATAGTTATCTCACCTGGGCCATCTACGCCGCTACGGGCTGGTATTTCCAACAAGGTCATTCGGCACTTTGGTTCGAGGTTACCAATACTCGGCGTCTGCCTGGGGCACCAATGTATTGGCTATAGTTATGATGCCGTAATCGGGCAAGCTGGAAAGATTATGCATGGCAAGTCATCTCTGATATATCACGACAGCCGGGGAGTGCTAGCTGGACTGCCCAATCCCTTCTCTGCCATTCGGTATCACTCATTAGTAGTTCAACGTGAAGGACTCCCAAAGTGTCTTGAAATAACGGCGTGGACGGATGATGGCACCATCATGGGGCTACGGCACCGCCAGCATCCGGTAGAGGGCGTTCAATTTCACCCGGAATCGTTCATGACTGAAGTAGGGAAAGACATATTAAGAAACTTTCTAACGGAGAGGATAACAAGCCATGATTAAAGAAGCTATTGGAACCTTAGTATTGGGAAATTCGCTGACTATGGAAGAAGCAGCCTCGGTTATGGAAGAGATAATGGAGGGTAAGGTTACCCCGGCTCAACTTGGTGCCTTTATTACTGCCCTGAGAATTAAGGGGGAAACAGCAGATGAAATCACTGGGCTAGCCAGAGTAATGCGGGCTAAGGCAATCCCGGTGCCAATAGCCGAGCCTGTGATTGATGTTGTCGGTACCGGAGGTGATAACTTGAACACCTTTAATATATCCACGGCAGCAGCTTTTGTTGCCGCTGGCGCTGGACTCAAAGTGGCTAAACATAATAACCGTGCCATGAGCAGCCAGTGTGGTAGCGCTGACGTAGTGGAGGCTTTAGGTGTCAGGATTGACCTTAATGCCGAACAGGTGCAGAGGTGCGTACAGGAGGTAGGAATAGGTTTTATGTTCGCCCCGGCATTTCACCCGGCAATGAAGTATGCTGCTGCGCCCCGGCATGAGATTGGAATTCGCACCGTGTTTAACATCCTGGGACCTCTCACTAATCCCGCCAGGGCTGAATATCAGGTGCTTGGTGTGCCTGATGAGGAACTGGGAGAAAAAATTGCCTGTGTCCTCCATCGCCTGGGCACAAAGCATTCTCTGGTGGTGCATGGCGTAGACGGCATGGATGAAATCTCTATCAGCGGAAGGTCATTAATATGGGATGTTACTGAATATGGGGTATCGAAGCCCTGCGAGATTTGCCCTGAGGATTTTGGCTTTAAGAGGGTAAATATGACAGAGATTAAGGGAGGGACTCCTGAGGAGAATGCTGAGACGCTACGGCGCATCTTGAATGGTGAAGGAGCAGCGAAGCGAGATATAGTAGTCATGAATGCCGCTGCAGCTTTGGTAGCTGGCAATCGAGCCGCAGATCTCAGGGAGGGCGCTCACATTGCCGAGAAAGTGATTGATAGCGGGCAGGCTCGGGCCAAACTCGACGAGCTAATCAATCTTAGCCAGAACATTGCGTAAGATGGCAAAATGCTAGATGAAATCATCGCTAAGAAAAGGGAGGATGTTGAGCGAAGGAAGAAGATACTACCCCTAGCTCACTTAGAGAAGCGTATCGCTCAGCAGAAACCGCCACTTGATTTTGCCCTTGCACTCAAGGGCAAAAAGATACGACTAATCGCCGAGGTGAAGCAGGCATCCCCATCACGAGGGACTCTGTGCACACATTTCAATCCCACGAAGCTGGCAATAACCTACGCCCAAGGGGGTGCGAATGCCATATCGGTGCTAACCGAGGTAAACTATTTCAAGGGCAGCATTGACTATCTAGCAGCAATTAGAGGGGTAGTTAGACTTCCCCTGCTAAGGAAGGACTTTATATTTGACCCATATCAAGTCTATGAGTCCCGTGCCTACGGCGCTGATGCCTTATTGCTGATAATGGCTATCTTAAGCCAGGAGCAACTCAAAGAGCTCCTCTCATTGAGCCACAGCCTCGGCTTAAAATGCCTGGTTGAGGTTCACAACAAAACTGAGGTAGAAAGAGCTCTTCTCAGCGGGGCAGAAATCATTGGCATCAATAATCGAGACCTTACCACCTTCGCTGTTGATATTAATACCACCAGCCAGTTGCGTCCCCTTATTCCCAGGGAGAGAATCGTAGTGGCTGAAAGCGGCATCAGGAATCGGGGTGATGTCGAAAAGCTGGTGGATTGGGAAGTTAACGCGGTCCTTGTCGGCGAAGCTCTGGTTACCACCAATGATATTTTGGCTAAGATGAAGGAACTGATGTTATGACCCAGGTAAAGATTTGTGGAATTAAAGAGGAGGGCCATGCTCTGGCTGCAGTTGAAGCAGGTGCCGACTTTATCGGCTTTGTCTTTGCTCCAAGTAAACGTCAAGTGAGCTCCGCCAGGGCGCATGAAGTAATTAACGCGGTAAAGAGAGGGAGTAATGCCGTGAAGACGGTGGGCGTCTTTGTTGACATTCCAACTTCGGAGGTAAACAGGATCGCCGATTTCTGTGGCTTAGACTGGGTTCAGCTCAGCGGCAATGAATCCTGGGAGTATTGCCGTGAGATTACCAGGCCGATAATTAAGTCGATTCGAATAAGACAGCAGCGCCCTGAGGAGATATATGCTGAGCTTACTACCGGGCTGAAAACACTTTCCCGGCGAAGGTTTACCACCCTTCTTGATTCTCAAATTGAAGGCAAGTATGGTGGAACAGGTACGACTTTCGATTGGAGATTGGCCCAACAGGTAGCCATGAAATTTCCGGTGATTATTGCTGGCGGCCTTAGTCCTCAAAATGTAGCTCAAGCAATTGAGATTATAGTGCCCTGGGGAGTAGATGTCTCATCTGGTGTAGAGACTGAGGGAAGTAAGGATGTAGCTAAGATAAAAGCATTTATTGAAGCAGTAAGGAGGATTGATGGTAACAAAAGCCAAGCAACTACCTGACTCCTATGGCTATTTTGAGCAGTTTGGTGGCAAATTCGTGCCTGAAACGCTTATCCCGGCTTTGGATGAATTAAACCAAGCCTATAATAAGGCAAAGAACGACCCCTCCTTCTGGATTGAGTTTAATTCTTTATCTCATGACTACTCGGGGAGGCCAACACCGCTTTACTTCGCTCAACGGCTCACCGAGCATTGTGGTGGTGCTCAAATCTTCCTCAAGAGGGAGGACCTGGCTCACACTGGAGCCCATAAGATAAATAATGCTTTAGGACAGGGGCTTCTAGCCAAGAAGATGGGAAAGC
>Ga0114920_10000966_pt1 | contig 12979 bp, 17 predicted proteins | sample ChitaG_FD_88683 | JGI IMG/M metagenome (GOLD analysis project Ga0114920, IMG submission 88683) | Deep subsurface microbial communities from South Pacific Ocean to uncover new lineages of life (NeLLi) - Chile_00310 metaG | ecosystem: Environmental > Aquatic > Marine > Oceanic > Sediment ... | reverse complement strand
GTCCTGAACTCGGCGATCTGTCCGCGCTAGGTTCGTCCCAGCACGAGGCTGTTCATGAACTTGAGCAGGCAATCGAGCTGGCACTTGAGACCTATGAAGCCAAGGGGTGGCCGGTTCCTGAACCGGAAAAATACAGCGATGGTAACACCATCGGCGCTACCTTAGTAGGGGTCGAGGAAGGAGCCTAGGAAGTGGCACTCGCAACACCCGGCCAGATCGCACAGCTAGAACATCCTCAGATGGAGAAGTACCTCCAGGATTGCTTCCTGTGGTTGAAAAGACTTCACAAAATCGCCGCTGACGAGGCCACCGCCATTTGTCACGCCGAGAACTGCGCGGGAGAAGCACTCGACGAAATTCGAGCCTATGCGTCGGGTTTATTTCTAGACGAGTGGGCACGTGAGCCTCAGATAGAGAACTACTCATAAAGGGAAAGGGTCAGTAAATGAACATAGTCCTAATCTCCGAAGCCGCGCCGACAGAAACCTACCGACACGTGGCCACTGATGCCTCTCAGGGCCTCACGGCCTCGAAACTAATTGACACTGGATCTTCTCCTCACCCTAACCGCGTCAAGCAAGCCCTCATTACCGTCGAGACTTACGCCGTTCGGGTGGCCTTTGGCGGCACCACGCCGACTCAAGGCGCGAGCGGAGTCGGTCACAGCCTGGAAGTCAACGACTCAATTTCTCTCGATTCATGGGACGCCATCAGCTCCTTTCGCTTCATCAATGAAACGAACGGCGAGGCTGGTGTGCTTCAAGTAACTTTGGGATTCTGAAAGGAGTGAACAATGATGACTACAGCTGAGAGACGCAGACATGCAGAGTGTGCACGGCGCGAAGCAGAGAAGCGGTTTAAGAAGCTCACGGACGCGGGGGCCTATAAACCTGGGCTCGAACCCGCAGACGTGGAACCAGCGGATGAGGAACCAACAGGCGTAGAGTCGGACTAAGGCTAGCGAAGCTGGCGGAAAATAAGCACTTAAGATGCCAAAGATCGAACATGGTGGAAGTCGGACTCTCTTAGAGCAGATTCTCGACCAGATCAACATCGTCGTGAGTGGCGAGTCAGGCGTCCGCTGGAGTATGTTCGGCCCGTCCGGTGTTGAAGTCGATGGCCAGACCTTAATCGGTGCCGTCCTGACTAATGCCTCCGGTGAACCTATAGCCTCTGGTGACATCACCGCCGGAACCTACGACGTCGTGCGCATTCGCGCCGGGGCTACAACGACTGTAGTTTCTGGCGCGGCGTCCTCGAAAGCCGCCGGGCGCGTCTATGTCGACTATACCTTCGCCTCGGCCAACTGGCAAGTCGACGACGTTTATTATGTCAAGTTCATAGGTATCGAAGCTGACACCGACGGCGATGCGGTGATGGACTACACTTATCCTAATCTTTACCACTTCGGTCAGGTCGTCGACTTCTCCACCCTAGCGGCGGTTCTGAACACCGTCAAGGACCACCTCGAAGACGCCACCTATGGTCTCTCTGTCCTAGACGGGGAAATCGACGACTTGGACTCCGACCTAGTAGCCGCTAAGGTCGTAATTGACGAAACGAATACCTACCTCGAAGACGGTACCTACGGTCTCAGCGCCCTAGACGCCGACCTCACCGACATCGAGGACAAGATCGATGTCATAGACGGTAATGTCGATGACATCGAAACCATAGTCTCTCACGGCACCCACGGCAACGCGGCTCTCGATGCTGACCTTACTGATATCGAAAATAAAATCGACACCATCGACACCAACGTCGACGACATAGAAACTCTCCTCACTGATCTTGACTTCGGTAACGAAGCCCTCCTAGACGACCTCCACGACTTCGCCATGAACCTCGGTGAAGAACTCGTCACTAACGGCACGATGGAAGCAGACGCTAACTGGACTAGTTGGAATACTCCAACAACTAATGAACGAAGTAACACTCAAGTCCATAATGGCACCTTCTCACGCAAGCTCATAGTTGACTCTCCTAGTGATGGTATCTCTCAAGCAAATCTTGTGGTCAAGACCGGCGTCAAATATAAGGCTGTTGCCTGGATTTATGGTGATGCTACTAACGCCCTTCAGGTTTTCATTTATCACTCAGGCGGCACGTACACCTACCTCACCACTGGTACTACTGCCGGCCAGGTACTCCCTGCTAGTTGGACTAGACTAGAAGTTACCTTCACCCCGACCACAGACGGCACCGCTAGTATCATATTCGGATCAGGCTCCGGGACCTCCGCTGGAACCTGGTATGGAGATGACTTCTCTGTCCGCCCCCTGACCGCTCTCGTCATCGGCGACACCATCGTAGACACCAACACCGTCGTTAACCTCTTGAATGACGTCTCGACCGCTGAGGTGGGTACCGAAGTTGACAGTGCCCTTAACACCGCCGTCCCGGCCGTACCCACAGCGCGAAGCCTGAACGACATTGTCGAAAAGGATGGTTCTAGTGGCTTTGACGACTCTAAACACAGCCTCGAAGCCATAGGCGACAAGGCCTGGACCGTCGCTAGCTTCAATGGCACCCGTGCCGTCTCTGCCGGTTATGTTGACATCATGGACACCTCCGGCGCTAGCCCTGGGCCAGAACTCACTGATAATAAGTGCTGGCTCTTCCTCGGCGGTAACATCACCCACGCCGCTTGGGGTACTCTCACCGTCCGAGTCCAAGTCCGTCAAGCCGGCGACGCTACTTGGCGCACGGTCTTCGATGAGGACTACGCTGCTGCACCATATGAGGTCACAGTTCCTATAGTCGACCTAGGCAAAGCGGGCGGGCCGGGTATGATGGTCAACTACCACGGTCTTAAAGTCAGTGTGAAGTGCAGTGACACGATTCGTTTCGAGATCTTCTACGCTACAACACCAGACTAAGGAGACCAAGCAAATGCCTTTGAATAGAGATGAATACGAGCACATCAAGGAGCGTGAGGAGAGACTCTTGTATAAGGTAAGTGTTTTAGAAGAGGAAAAAAAGTCTCTTCAAGGCCGCCTAGGTGAAATCTCCCAACTGACCACACTCCTCCAGAAGCAACTGCGGGTCTACCGTCATCACCTCGGACAACTCGTAAAAGAGTATGAGGAAATGCGGGATCACTGATGGCTGAAGTTGTACAAACTGCCACCGCGTTGGCCACTCGGGTAACTTACGACAGTGACAACCCTGATCCGGATGATACTTACGTCATTGCTAGTTACTTAAGATTCGCCCTACCAAATTTGGGTGGCGCGGTGCCGATTAAAGCTACCCTGTACATCTACCAGGACTTAGGTAGTACTAGCAACTGTGCTTGTGCGGGTCGCTATTGTGCTGACGCGGGCGCGTGGGATAATGCGACTGGTCAGGCTGCCTTGGACGCTCTTGCAGTTGGAACCAACCTTGGTGTTTTCACTATCGACAAGGCAGCGAATGAGTGGGAAACTCTCGACATCCTTGGTGACTCCACTAAGGGCATCAAGAAGATATATAGTGATGATTCCGCCCCTGATCCTTGCACGGTTAAGCTTCACTACACTTCTTCAGAGGCAGCAGACAGTGTGGGTACTGGGACTGAACTTGGCGCGGAGGGAGAACATAGTGATGCTGTCGAGTTTCAAGTCCCTGGCGAGGCAAATGAGCCTTATATCGAACTAGAGTATATCCCCGTAGGTGGCTCGCAAGGCTCTATCCTACAGAGACTCATACTAGGTATCTAAAATGGACGGCAATGAGAACTTTGAAAAGTCCTTCTGGTTCTTAATGGACCTTGAGGGCGGCTATAGTAACATAGCTGCCGACGTGGGTGGTGAGACGAAATTCGGCATCTCCAAGAGATCCTACCCTGACGTCGACATCAAGAACCTCACTGCCGACGCGGCAAAGGGGATCTACTGGTCAGACTTCTGGGCACCCTTGGCATTAGACGAGGTCTCTAGCTGGCGCGTCGCCGCTGAGGTTTTCGAGATGTCCGTCCACGGCGGTAAGAGGTGGGGCGTCAGACTCACCCAACAAGCCCTAAACATGTTCTTCGCAGCGAGAGACCAGACAAAGCTCATAGAAGATGGTCTCATGGGTCCTAAGACTCTAGGCGCTTTGAATAACGTAATCGACCACGACGGTGAGAGAAAACTCATCGCGGCGATTAACCTCCGTCAGGGAATCAGACTCGTCCACTTAGCTGAGTCGAATCCCAAAGCCTATGGTTGGGCCTTGATCGGTTGGCTTAGGCGATTAACCCCAGTGGGGATGGATTAAGATGGTGGAATCTACTATCTGGCTTGGAGTTGGTGCGACGGCCTTGGCGTTTTCCGCGCCGATCACGGCGGCGATTATCAAACTCCTGCCAGGACGTGGGAATAGCTCCTTGAACTCAACCCAGGTCCAAAGGCTTATGACCAAGGAACTTTGCACCGAAAGGTATAGGGGCATTGGTGAGAAGCTCACCAGACTAGAAAAAGGCCAGGAAGACCTCGGTAGTAGAATCGGTGAGGTTCATGATATTGTGCTGAAGTTGGGAAGAGAGGCTTGAGATGGCTGAGACAACCTTTAACGCCGTGGCTCTGCTAGCGATACTACGTGAGAGCATCTCATACCTACGTTTGATGCAGTCTAATATAAAATCCGTGCAACAGCTTCTTCGTCAGTCTGTGTACAGTCAGCGGAGAGCAAGAAAAGTAGATTGGATTCTTTACCTTGAAATTGAGGATGTGATGCTTGGTGTTGAGGAGATTGGTGAGGAGTTAGTTGGAAGTATCAACGGTCTCAATCTAGAGTGGCAGTACGTCGTGAAAGTTGGAACGGTCATCGACTACCTTGATCCGGGTATGACCAACGCGGAGATCACTAGCTTTGAACTAACGAAAAACGATGGAGGTAATGGGAAGATCGAGGCGAACGTTGTTGGCATATCCGGCCCATTTCTTGCCTGGCTTGATGTTGGTGACGAAATTACTATCACTGAATGTAGCGGCGATCCTGATCATAATGATACGTACGAGGTCGCTGTTGTTGATAGCTTATCGGTCATTCACGTGGTTGGTGTTTTAGGTGGTGCAGATTGGCTTAGTGGAAATGGTGGGCCTGAAACTGACATGATCATAACCCGAACCGCAAGCAACGCGGGAATTTTCCCATAATGGAAGCCTTACTAGAAAAAACAGAAGAGCCCCAAATCACGGACTTCCTCCGCCCTTGTGTGACTTCTTCTGAGGCCACCGCGAAGATACTCCTGCCGGAGCACTTTGAGGTGCCATTCTCGGACCTCCATCGCCGGATCATGCGGCTAATCGATGACGATTCGGCCCGAAAGGTCGCTATCTGCGCCAGCAGGGGCTTCGGTAAGACCTCGATTGTCGTCAAGGGTTTGATCGCCCGATCAATCCTCTTCGGCCTGCGAAACTACGTCGTCTATGTCACCACAACCGAGACGAATGCCGTGATGTGGACCGAGAACCTCAAACGTGCTCTAATCTCTGACGAGATCATCAGAAAAGCCTTCGGCAACATCAAGACCTCAGCTTATAAATTCGCGGGTATGGAAGAGAGTTTCTCAAAGAAGCACTGGGTTGCCAATACCCCTTATGGTCAGACCTGCATCCTACCGCGTGGTGACGGACAGCAAATCCGAGGTTTGTGCTTCGGCCACTACCGCCCCGATCTTATCGTCATTGACGACCTCGAAGACACCGAAACGATTGAGAATGAAGACATCCGCCGTAAGCGGAAGATTTGGTTCTATGGCGACTTGATGAAAGCCGTAGACAGATTCAGTCACAACTGGAAGCTCGTGTACATTGACACTCTAAAGCACCAAGATGGGCTCATGGCCGAACTCCTAGAATCGTCTTCTTGGAAGTCCGACACCATCAGCATCGACGACGGTAGTCATCACTCTCTCGTGCCTAACCTCGTTAGCACCGAGGATCTCCAAACTGAGGTCGCCGAGCATCGTGAGAATAAAACCCTCGACGTTTACTACCGTGAGATCATGTGCCTGCCTATTTCAACTGAAGACGCAGTCTTCCGGCAGGAGTACTTCAAGTACTACGATGAGGCTGAACTAAAGTCGGACAGAAAAAGGAGCGAAGCGGTCGAGAACGTAATCCTCCTTGACCCGGCCTCAACCACGAAAGTCCACAGCGACGATAGCGCAATTGTGTGCGCGGGCGTAGACATTGTGGCGAATAAGTATTATTTCCGTGATTGTGTCTCTGGCAAGATGCACCCGGATGAAATCTACGACGAAGCCCTAAAAATGGCCGAGAGGTTCGGTGCTCGTGTCATTGGCATTGAGGTGACCGCGCTGAATGAGTTTCTAATCCATCCGTTCAAAAATGAGATGCTCCGGCGCGGTCGTGGTTACCAGGTCGTAGAGCTCCGGCCAAGGGCAAAGAAGAGCCTCCGCATCGCCGCCTTAGCACCTTACTACCGCTTAGGCCAAATCTACCACAACCAGGGCGTCAGCGGACAGTTGGAGGCTCAACTCATGGGCTTCCCACGTGCTAAGCGCGACGACGTTGCAGACGCTTTCGCATACTTCATTGAGCTTCTCGAACTGGGTGAACGCTACTTCCTAAACAATGCTAAGGACCCTTACGGCTCAGAGGAGGAGTTCAGGGAACTTGAAGAGTTAGACTCTGAGCCTGCTCTTGCAGGTTGGAGGATGTGCTAGTTACCCTCAGAATCTGAACGTAACTGGAGGAATGAAAGATGAAGGATCTCAACTGGATTCCAATCCTAGCAAGCGCCTTGGGCGGTCTATGGGCTTTGTTCAAGGGAACAAGGTGGTACAAGGACCTGATCGACTGGTTGCGGCGAAGGCGTGACGACGCGATCTCCCAGGTAATCACCACGGCCATCGACGACACCTATCGTGACTGGGTCCGTGAGGCCAAGCACGCCTCTGAGAATGGCAAGCTGACTGAAGAGCAAAAAGAGCAAGCCATGAACCAAACCGCGCGAACCTCCGTTCGCATTGCATTGGACAAGAAACTCAAAACCTTTAAGAGAAGTCTCATCACCGAGGCGGATTTGAAGTCCAAGATTGAATCTGTCTTGGGCGAGGATATTCTTTGGAGGAGGAAGTCGAAATGAAAAAGCCACTGTGTATTGCCTTAGCCTTAGTCTTCACTCTAGGCTGTGTAACCGTGCGTAGCTCCTTCAAAGAAGGCGACACAGAGTGGGGCCATAACATCACGGCGGTTTTCTCTAAAATCGACGCGGCTGCCTTGAAGACTTCCTACACCCTTGTGTCCAAAGACGTCGACGGCGAGTTGGCTCAAGAGATCACTCAGGGCCAGGAATCCACTGGCATGAGTTCTGAACAAGCTCTTGAGCGCCTTGTCCAAGGCATGGCCGTCTTCGGCGAATTCATCGTACCTTACGTCTCTGACTTCATCGGCGCTCTGAGAGGACCAAAGACTGATGCCACACGTCCTGAATAGACCGGTCAACACACCAGAGCAGCTTAGAAACCTGTCGTCTGCAAGCTACGACTACGAGTACCCAGACGGCCTCGACTTGAAGCCAGGCTCTGAACTCCATGAGCGTCTAAAGTCCTTCATCGACGGTCGCCTGAGAGACAGCTACAACATCATGAGCAACCGCTTCGACAGTTGGAAGACCATCGACCGGACCCTCACCGCGTACATTCCTCTAAGCGAGGCTGAGAAAAAGGTTAAGGACGCTGACGAAACCAAGCCCGTCACGACCGTCGTCCCTGTCTCTTATGCCGCCCTAGACACGATTTTGTCTTCCTTGGTCGCGGCCTTTTTCGACCCACCGATCTTCCGTTACGAAGGTTTCGGTCCAAACGACACCTACGGTGCCATTCTGATGGAACTGCTAATCAACCTCCAAGTCTTGCGGGGCAAGATGGAACTTCCTCTTCATACCATGCTGCGGGACTCCATCGCGTATGGCTTCGGAGTCTCACACCCTGTATGGGACAGAGAGTACACGACAGTCACTGAGGTGGTTGAAGAAGGGAGCATGTTCAGGAAGCGCGTCGTACGCGAGGTTGATCAACTGCGCACTGAGGGCAACATTCTAGAGAACCTCGATCACTACTACTTCTTCCCAGACCCTAATGTTAGCATCCACGAGGTCCAGAAGGGTGAATTCGTCAGTTGGGCCACGAGGGACAACTATTACAACCTTCTTGGCCTTGAAAGTCAACCAGACTCCCCACTCTTCAACGTGCGGTACCTGAGCCACATCGACGGCAAGGGTTGGATAATGTCTGAAGATCCCGGTGGGCGTGAGGACAAATCAGGGATCTCTAAGCAGTCTTCCACTTACACTAGGCCCGTTGACATCTCTTACATGTACGCTAAGCTCATTCCCTCCGAACTCAAAATCGGAAGCTCTGACCGCCCTGAGAAGTGGCTTTTCGCTCTGGCCGGTGATGAGATCATCATCCAGGCTAAGAAACTTGGCTGGCGTCACAATCGCTTTCCAATAGTCACCATAGCCCCTGAATTCGATGGCCGAAGCGCCACGCCAATTTCTAGACTGGAGACCGTCTACGGCCTCCAACAGGCTGTTGATTGGTTGTTCAACAGCCATATGATGAATGTCCGTAAGGCCATCAATGACATGATCATTTACGACCCTCAGTTGGTCATGGGTGCGGACTTGGAAGACCCGAAGCCTGGAAAACTCATTCGCCTGCGCCGCGCAGCTTGGGGTAGAGGTGTAAAGGACTGCGTTCAGCAGCTAGTCGTGAATGACATCACTAGGGGCAACATCCCGGATGCCATGTTCGTAGGTAATATGATTGAGCAGACTACGGGCGCTGCGAGTGTCCTTCAAGGCATAGCGAGGCGCGCTGGTGAACGTCGCAGCGCGACTGAGACCCGTGACGTAAAGCTAGGCGCTCTGGGTCGCTTAGAGCGGGCGGCTAGGGTCATTAGTGTCCAAGGCTTCTACGACCTCGGACTGCTTCTAGCGTCGCAGACTCAGCAAATGCTCTCTGGTCCTATGTATGCTAGAATCATTGATCGCTGGGAGGAGACTCTAAGAGACGAATACGGACTAACTAAGCGCGTCGAAATTAACCCACTGGACCTCCAAGTCAACGTCGACATCATCCCACGCGACTCGTCTACTCCGAGCGGCGACTACGCAGAGGTCTGGTCGCAACTCTTTGCTATCATAGCGAAGTCTCCGGAGCTAACTCAGCAGTTCGACACCGTGAGGATCTTCAAGCACATCGCCCGTATGCTGGGTGCGAGAAACTTAAACGACTTTGTCAAAAAGGGCGGAAGCATCAAAGCACAGGTAACGCCTGATGAGGAAGTTCTTGATCAGGCTGACGCTGGAAACATAGTCCCGTTAGGAACTCAGGTATGAACATCTCTGCGAAAGAACTGAGAAGCTACGTAAATTCGCCTGTTGGGCTTTTCCTCAAGGAGGTCTTTGAGGAAAGACTGAAGTCCGCTATCACGCTTTATGACTCGGTCAAGCCTGAAGATCTAGGTTACTTGCAAGGCCGTATTGAGGAGATCAGACAGTTCACTGATCTACCACAGCAGCTAATAGAGGAAATGGAAAGAGTGGGTGTAACTAACGAGGAGGAAGTCTAAGATGGGTACTGAACTTAGTGCAGAAATCCAGGAGCTTCTGGATGTTGGTGGTGGACCAGTCGGACCAGAGCCTGAACCAAAGCCTGAGCCTGAGCTTGAAGTTAAGGCGAAGGCTGAACCCAGCCCTGAACCAGAGCCTGAGCCACAGCCTGAACCCAGCCCTGAGCCGGTTCCTGAACCAGCCCCAGGGGTTGAGCCTGAGCCAGAGCCTGGACCAGCGCCTGTAACTGAGGCCACCATCGAGGAGCAGTTGGCGCAACTAAGGCTTGAGAATGCTAAGTTGATGGGCCAGCTTGAGATGGTACGTCCTAAAGAGGAAGAACCAACTGAGCCTACACAGGACGAGCCGGTCGTTGGCTTTGAGGCTGAGCCTGAGATCCAGGACCTGAGCTTCATACCAGGTGATGCGAGTGACCTGTTTGAGCCTGCTGGTTTGAACAAGGCCCTCAATGCGGTTCACAGGGCGTCCGTCGAGGCGACTCAGCAGAGGTTCGACCACCTCTTGCAGGTCCTCCCGCAGATCATGTCCAAGCAGATTCAGGACCAGACTCAGCTAATGAGCACGGCTGAGGAATTCTACAGGCGTAATGAGGACCTGCGTTCAGTGTCCAAGTACGTGGGTTTCGTGGCGAATCAAGTTAAAGCAAGAAACCCAAAGGCTTCCTTACGGGAAGTCCTTGAGATAACAGAAAAGGAGGTGAGAGAGCAACTAAAGACCCCTAAGAAGGAAGTCGGGGCTGGGCCTGTTACCAAGCCAGCCGTGCCAGCGACCACGCAGAGAGCAACCAAGCGTCCTAGTAAGGAGCAACTAAGTTCCTTACAAAAAGAAATTGATGCTCTATTGACCTAGAAAGGAGTAATTGAAGTGGCTAGACAGACCTCGCAGCGAACCTTTGATCGTCGTACGGCCCACGCTGGCCCGTTGTACATCGCAGCGGGCACAGACAACCACACGACGAATCTAACGGTGGCGCAGCAAGATGTGATTCTCGCCTTACCTGCGAGTGGTAAGACCGAAACAATCAACCTGCCGCCGCCGAATGAGACCCGTGGTATGTTCTTCAGTATCACGGTGCAAACCGACGGTGACGGTGTCGGGGTTCTCCAGGACCAGAATGAGGGAGATCCCGCTTACACCAGTGGTAACCTAACCGCAGCGGACGACCACGTTGTCGTATACTCAAACGGTATGCGTTACATCGAGGTCGCTGAACTGACAACCTAAGAGAGGAGGTGACGACTTAAGATGGCTACATTCTTTGGAATGAGAGGGACAGGTGATTGGGCAACCAATCAACGTCCTGAAAACTGGCGGCAGGTGGTACTGCACGACTATCCTAATGGCAGTGCCCCTTTAGTCGCCGTGACCAGCATGTTAGGGAGCGAGAAGGTCGACGACCCGATCTTCCATTGGTGGGAAAAGTCTCTGCCTGTTCAGGGCGGTAGCTTTACTGCCGGTGAGATTTACACTGAAACCGGACTTGGCTCCGCTTACGCAAGCGGGGGAGTGGCTGGTGATACAGTGTATGTCAAGGTCGCTGAATCCATCGCTGATCATTTCCGCGTCGGTCATAACGCCTTGATGCGAGACCAAAGTGACTGGACCGTAGACGTTGTAGGGTTTGTGACTGACGTGGTCAAGAACGGCGTAAGCTCCTATATTGCTGTGAAGTTGCTAGAGGCAGACGATAATAGTTCGTACTCGCACGACCTAAGTGATGCGGACTACATCCTCGTCTGTGGTAACAGTAATGCTGAGGGTGCTGAGATGCCCGAACCGATTGCGTACGATCCGACTGAGCGCTCCAACTATACCGAAATCTGGCGCACACCAATCAGTTTGACCCGTACCGCACTTGCAACGCGCCTCCGCACCGGGGATCATCTCAAAGAGGCTAAGCGTGAGGGTTTAGAACTCCACTCTATGGAGATGGAGAACTCCTTTATCTTCGGCGTGAAGTCTACTTCAACTGATCCCACGAATGGTAAGATCCGTCGTACAACGATGGGTCTCTTGACCGCCATCCGCACCTACGCGTCGTCTAATGTGACTGACTTCACCCTGGAGACGGACTCACAATATGACAACAAAACGTGGCTTCAGGCTGGTGAGTTATGGCTTGATAACTATCTGGAGGTCATCTTCAGAAAGGGCTCGAACCGCAAGATGATGCTCGCTGGGAATGGAGTTCTACTAGGCATCAACCGCTTAGCTAAGGCTGGTGGTCAGTTGGAACTCAAGGCTCGGACCATCGCCTACGGCCTGGATTGTCATGAGTGGATCACCCCGTTTGGCACACTATACGTCAAGACCCATCCACTATTCAACCACTATGCTACCTGTCGTTACATGGGCCTGATTTTTGAGCCCCCGGACTTGAAATTCCGGTACATTGACGACACAATGTACATCCCCGATAAGACTCGTCAGACTGGCGGACACACACGCATCGACGGCATCGAGGAGGAGTGGCTGACTGAGGGTGGTCTTGAGTTCCATCATATGGAACGCTGTGGTGCGATGAATGGGTTTAACCAGGATAACCCCTAGAAAGGAGGTGACCTAGGATGAGTGCAAGAGGTGACCTCATTAGACTAGGCATAGACAGTGATGGCAAGAATGTAGACATCTTTGATGGTAAGCTGAGTGCTCAGAACTTCAGAGTTCCTTCTGGCGAGTCGTTCTATGTCGACGCGAGCGTCAGTGTTAGTGGGACTGGTAAGTCTTGGTCTGAGGCGTACTTAACCGTTCAGGAAGCCATTGACGCTAGCAATGGCACTATTGACTGGGGCGCGAGTCCTTGGTTAGTAGACAACTACATCTACATCGCGCCTGGTCTCTACGTAGAGGCTTTAACACCTCCTTACTCCTGTCATATGATAGGGGAGGGTGTGTTGGGCACGGATACGGCTTGTGAGATCCACCCGGCGGCCGGTTCCGCTATAACAGGTACAGGACTCGGACTGCACATTAGGAATATCTGGTTCGAGGCTGTGAACGCGGTGCCGATCATCGACTTCGGCATCTGCAACAACACCATCTTCGATAACTGCGTATTTGCACCGGCGGCTGCCACCGTGACTCATGGCATTTCGTTTGAGAACGCTTCGCATTTCCAACTGAGGAATTGCTACTTCACAAACGGCCTTGGTAGCGGCGGCATCACCCACGGGCTTTACTTCGCCGGTGGGGCCGACAAGTACATGCACGGTTGTCGAATCGTTGGCAACGTCTTCCATGAGATGCAGTCGTTTGGAATCTGGATTCAGAATACCTGTACAGCCTCGGCGTCGTATATCGTGGACAACGTCATCCACGTGATCGGCACGGGGACAGGTATTCATGACGCCAATGGTAACACATACTGCATCGGCAACCACATCATCGTTGATGGTGCAGGCGATGCGAT
>Ga0114920_10000965_pt1 | contig 12979 bp, 11 predicted proteins | sample ChitaG_FD_88683 | JGI IMG/M metagenome (GOLD analysis project Ga0114920, IMG submission 88683) | Deep subsurface microbial communities from South Pacific Ocean to uncover new lineages of life (NeLLi) - Chile_00310 metaG | ecosystem: Environmental > Aquatic > Marine > Oceanic > Sediment ... | reverse complement strand
TAAAGGCATGCGGAAATATCTCAGGATGAGCAATGACTACATTGGGCTTTAGGAGAATCCTTCCTGACGGGTTAACGCCCAACTCCTCCATGCCTCCTTTGACAATGCCCGAGATCTTGTCCGGATCGTATTCGTCGCACCGCATGATCAAGACCTTCTGCTTCATCTTCATCTCTGCCTCCCTGATAGATAATCTTCCACAGACCGGAGATGGGGTCAGGCAATCGTAGTGAGAAATTACGTAAGGCAGCTCCTTTCAGTGAGCATATTATCACATCTTGGAAAGTAGGTGTGAAGACTTAAATTTTTTGTTATGAATTCTACCGAAATGTATTAGAGTGATCACAAGGTAGTCTATTTAGAGCTAAAAACTATCGTCTATTATTTACCGAGAAAGGCTCCCGGCCGTTATTCAGTGAGCAGGACCACTAGCAGATTTCTAAGGGTACTTTTTATGCCTATCAAGGGGATATACCTGATATGCCTGATTTTTCTTATAGGTACCTGTTTTTATTTCTTATATCCCAAGATTGAGAATTTCTTTGTCTTCTTTCCTGAAACCACTTTTGATCGCACTCCGGATGAGCTTAATCTACATTTCAAAGAGGTCTATTTCCAAACCGAAGACGGGAAAAGGTTACACGGCTGGTTTTTCCCCGTGCACAAAGGATTTCCCGTTATTCTGTTCTGTCATGGGAATGCAGGGAATATCTCGCACCGACTTGAGAACATCAGGCCGCTGTTGGACCAGGGGCTTCAGGTTTTTATCTTCGACTACAGGGGTTATGGAAAGAGTTCAGGAAGGCCTTCTGAAAAGGGCCTGTATTTAGATGGATTGGCAGCGTACGACTATCTCGTAGAGACAGAGCATATCCCGTCAACCGATATCATCCTCTTTGGGCGTTCCCTTGGTGCCACGGTGGCAATAGAGATCTCCATAAAGAGGAGGGTCAAGTCTATTATCATAGAGAGTGCCTTTACCTCAATAAAGGAGATGGCCAGAACCATAGCCCTTTTCCATCTGTTTTCTTTTTTCCTGCCGGCCCATTACAATAATCTGAAAAAGATTGACTTCATCACTATTCCAAAGCTCATCATCCACGGTAAAGAGGATGAAATTATCTCCTTCTCTATGGGAGAGAAACTTTTCAATGCCGCAAAGGCGCCCAAGTATTTCTTCCCGGTAGAGAATGCAGGTCACAATGATACCTTTATTGTCGGAGGGAGGGAGTACTTTGAGACCATAGCAGCATTCGCATATCACTCAAAAATCTGAGAGTTAAGGAGCGGGAGTACTAGCCGGCCTTAAATGGCTTGAAGTATGAGATGAGCCCTTTTCCCTTTAATTCCGACCCTATTCTTCGTGCTGTTTGTTCATCATCAAATATCCCTATGTAAACCCGAAGCCATGACCCCCCCAGGACTTCTTCTGCTGCCATAAAGGTCTTGTATCCATATTTGTTCAGTCTTTGAACTTCTTTTTCTGCATTAATTTTCTGTTTGAACGAGCTGATGTGCAATATAATTTTTCCAGGAGGGGCTGAGGCCAAGGGGTTTTCCTGAGCCAACTCGGCAGGGGAGGGTGGTAAAGCCGATTGGACCTTACCAGCGGGCTTGGTTGTGGAAGTATCCGACTTCTGCTTCAGGAAGACAATGAGCCGGTTGTCTTTCGGGACAATCTGGTAGGCAAGCCCGTCCGGCGAAACGAGGTCAAAGACAAGCCGAACCTGATCTTCGTAAGAGGTGCCCAACCTGACACTTTTGACCAAAGGGTTGGAAAAGATCAATTTTTCCTTGCCCACAGCGGATCGAACACCGAATACATCCACGACCAGCCGTGCGGGATCGGAAAGGTGAAAGGCGGCATATTGAGCTAGGCTACCATCTCCAACAATATGCGCTTCGGTGCACTGGTCATACATCTCCACCTCAACCGCAGTAATCTTACGGGCGTTAGTCAGAGCTGGTTTCTCTACATATGTGCCTGTGAGCTCTTCCGTCTTCTCAGAGGTACTCACCGCTGGAACCTGTCGGATTTTTTCTGTCTGCTTGACAATAGGAGATCCAGCCACAGATCCGAAGAATACGATGAGCTGATTGCCTTTAGATAAGACTGCATAGGGGAGCTCTGCTATGGGGAACAGATTGAATACCACCCTGACCTTGTCTTTGTAAGAGGTGTGAAATTGGATATTTTTGACCAGCAAACTATCAAGGAGCAAAGTCTTTTGCCTCAAGGAGCACTGGACTCCAGGTAAATCGATCACCAGCCGATGTGGGCTTAATACACGAAACGCATCGTAATCTTTGAGGTTCCCATCTGCGACAATGTACACCTTAAGGCCCTGATCGTCTGTTTCCGGACGGACGGAGATGATTTTTTTGGCTAAGCGAGGGTGGCTTGTAGTACTGTCCGCTTTGGTGGTTGCCGCATCTGCATGGGCGATAACAACACGAATGCATATAAGAGCCCATAAAGTCAGGGCCACACACAGTGATGCGCGTAAGATTCTTTCAGTGCAGCAATTCTTACGCAAAGCATTGACCGATTTACTTGATAGTCTAAAAATCCTCATCCCCTTTGCCAAAGAGCTCCTTGTGTTGCAGCATGAATAGATCACTCAGCGACGATAACTCTATTTCTCCAGACCTCCTAGAAGACGCTCCCTCGCAAGATCAACCAAGGATTGTTTAATTTTTATTGGGACATTGGATTCTTTGCGTGTGCCGTCTTCATATAGGGCGATAACGTTTTGATACATCTTCGTGGCCTTTTCCCTGTTTCCTTGCTTTTCGTGAATCAACCCCAGATTGAACAAGGCATAGGCATTATAGGGGTTTACAGTGAGGGCCTGTTCAAATTGGGATTTGGCCTTTTCATATTTTTTGTTAACCATGTAGTCATATCCATCATTGACTAATCTCATATCTTTTGGGACGGATTCATGTGCTTCAGATGGGCTTAAGAACATATTACAAAATTTTCTGGCGTTTTTACGCATTAGTAGCGCTGGTGAGGGGGCCTTCTTTCCTGCTGTAGAAAAAATTATGTAATCAGATGGGTAAACCGGCTTGCCAATCTCCACGACTTCCGCATACCAAACGGTCTCTCTCGTTGGCACGTCGATAACCTTTATTTGTTCATCCACCCTCGATTCCTGTAATTCGCTACCGGAAATACAATAGCTAACCTTTCCTGTGACTATCAGCTCATAGTTCTTCCTCTCGGCAATTTCCATGATATTGTCCAACCGGATGTCATGGACGGCAAATTCCGAGGTCACGTTAGTGAAGCCTCTTTCCAGTAGCTCCCTGTAAAACATAGCAGCTGCAACGTATCCGGATCGAGGCGCATATTCAGGGGACAAGAATCTAAAAACACAGATAGCCGTATCCCGGTACAAATCATCTGAAGGCCTCTTGTAGATGTGTTCCGGGAGTTGCACTGTGGAGCAAGCGCCAAAGCAGATCAGAACACCAACAAGAACAACAATGCTTCTCATATTACGCGAGCCGTTTAGTGTGGCTTATTTAAACACATAAGCAGCAGGAGTTATCCCTCACGCCTTACACCAAGCCACTAATTTATTAAAAAGCAAGCTACGTGCCACAAAAGAAGTTATTTTTATTTAGTCGATATACCCATAATATCAATATGTTATCACATACATCGTTGTAATGACATACGCGCTCAGGGGCGAGTCGTCAAAAATTTGGCTGTCATGACGGCGGTCAAGATACTTTCCGGGTGAGGATTGGACTTTTTCTTTTCAAAGGCCTTTGATATAGTGATGAAATGCATTTTGAAGAGAACTCTATGAGGTCGAAATGTCGTTCAGTATGTCACCAAAGCTCGGATACTGGTTTGCCACAGTCGCCCTGTCCCTTTTTGTGCCTTTAGTGAGTTTTGCTTCCGATTATACGAGTATCAGCACCCCCCATTTTTCCTTCTATTTTCATCCCCGGGATGAAAAGTTGATGAGATCCTTCGTTGATCAGGCTGAGGGACTAAGAAGGGAGGTTATAGGCGCCCTGGGTATTGACTTTGGCGAGAGGACTAAGGTCTATCTCGCCCCCTCGTTGCGGAAGTTTCAAGAAATCCAACCAGCAGGAGAGGTCCCGTCCTGGTCGGTAGCGGTAGCTTACCCCAGCTTAAATCTGATAATCATAAAATCCCCCAGGGCTACTAAAAGGGGACATATCGATTTGAGAAAGATCTTCAAACACGAATTCAGCCATGTCGCCCTCGGTAGAGTCTTTAAGGAGAGGGAAAAGATCCCCCGGTGGTTGGATGAGGGATTGGCTATGTACGTATCCAGGGAATGGAACCTCTCCAGGGTTTCTGCCATGACGCGGGCGGTTCTCACGGATTCTCTTATTCCTCTTTCGGAGTTGACCCGTTGCTTTCCCCAGGAGGCGGATAGGGCAGAACTGGCCTACTCGGAAAGCTTTTACCTTATTTCCTTTTTGATAAGCCGATACGGTAAAGAGCGTTTTCATCGATTTATCAAGGTATATACTGAAGGCAAAGGATTGAAGGAGGTCCTGATGGAGGTCTACAGTATGAAATGGGAAGAGCTGGAGGAAGAGTGGAGGAATCATCTCAAGCGGAGGTTCAGCCGGATCCCTATAATTACCAGCACAACAACCCTATGGTTCTTGGTCACCATCGCCTTTATGCTTGCTTATTTGAGAAGGAGGAAAGCGCGAAGGTTGAAATTGGAGGAATTGGACAGGGAGAATGGGTTTTGAGATCATGAAGCGCACGGGGATCGATATTCCAGGGACCTTTTCAGGGTCATGCTGTCTATATATTTGAGGTCACCACCGAGGGGAATACCTAAAGCGATTCTCGTAGCAACCACACCCTTTCCCTTCAGGAGGTCTGTCAGATAGGAAACGGTAGCTTCCCCTTCCACGGTTGGATTGATAGCCAGTATAATCTCCTTTATGTTTTCCTTTCTCAGGCGTGACATGAGCTCGGATATACGTAGATCCTCTATTCCGATACCATCGAGGGGGGAAAGGGCCCCCTGCAGGATATGATATCTACCTTTAAAGGCCCCTGATTTTTCAATGGCCAGCTGGTCTCCAGGCCCTTCAACAACGCAAAGAATGCCATTTGCCCTCCTTTGATCGCCACAGATCGGGCAGGGATCCTTATCGGTAAAATTAAAGCAGACAGAACAAAATCTGATCTTTTCTTTTACCTCTAAGAGGCTCTGTGCCAGGCCTTCAGCGAGCTCCTTTGGAGCCCTCAAGACATAAAGGGCTAATCTCTCCGCTGATTTCCTTCCAATGCCGGGAAGTTTGCTGAATTGCTCAATTAATGTTCCCAGTGATGGCGGATAAATCCCCATAACCTCCGATCAAGTTAACAGTGTAAAGGGTGTAAATGCAATAGACACCATTTACATCAAGCCTAGTATCTTTATTCCTCCGGTCAATTTGGTCATCTCCTCACTGACCATTTGCCTTGCCTGATAGAGGGCATCGTTAACCGCTGCTAAGACAAGATCTTCTAACATCTCGACATCATTTGCATCTATTACCTCGGGATCAATCTTTATGGAAACGATCTCCTGTTTCCCATTTGCCACAACCGTAACCATTCCACCCCCGGCCGATGTCTCAACTGTTTTTCCGCCCAACTCCTCCTGTACCTTTGCCATCTTTTCCTGAAGCTGTTGGGCCTTTTTCATGAGATTCCCCATATTAGGTAGACCTTTCATCAATTTGACCTCCTTATATACTAGGGCTTATTGTGTTTCTTGTGTTTATTGCGTTCACTGCATAGTATTTAACATTCGCGTGGATGGAGTATTGGAGCCATGCATACGATAAGAATATCAAGATTCTCTAAGATACATTACTCCAAGTTCCAAGTATATGGCACCTTGAGGACAGGACTCTCTGTTCTATCCCGATTAGGGAAGAGGGTTTTTCGGGTAGAGAAGGTGGTCCTTTTTTACCGCAACCTACCAATACGATGAGAAGTGGTATGAGAAAAAGAAGCCTCATCAGATCTTTTGCTTTCATGATCTTAGCTCTTCCTTTGCCTTACTCAACGCCTTTTTAACCATCTCAGGCCCGGTTCCACCCTCAATATTTCTGCGCTCGATACATGACATAGGATCCAGCCATCCGTACACATCATCCTCAATAAGGGTGCTGAAGCGTATCATTTCACTTAGATCCAACTGATGTAATTCCTTTTTTTTTCTTTTTGCCGACAGGATCATATCACCTACAAGGTGATGGGCCTTCCTGAATGTCATCCCCTTGCTAACCAGATAATCTGCCAGGTCAGTTGCAACCAGATAACCCTTCTCAGTTGCTTCAATTAGTCTCTCTCTTTTAAAATCTATCTCCTCTAGGAGCCTGGAAAATATTGTGACTGATTTTTCCACTGTATCAACAGTATCAAATAGGGGTTCCTTGTCTTCCTGCATATCCTTGTTATAAGTCAGGGGAAGGCCTTTCATTGTTGTTAGAAGTGAGATCAAATTACCGTATACCCTTCCCGTTTTCCCCCTGATGAGCTCAGGTATGTCAGGATTTTTCTTCTGTGGCATTATACTGCTACCAGTAGCAAATGCGTCTGAGATCTCTATAAAGCCAAATTCCTGGGTTGACCAGATAATCAATTCTTCGCAAAGACGAGAAAGGTGCATCATTAATAGGGCAGAGGCAAAGATAAACTCCAATACATAATCCCTGTCAGATACCGCATCCATGCTGTTGGCAGTGAGGTTTTCCAGGTTTAACTCCCTGGACAAAAATTCCCTATCGATATTAAAGGTGGTTCCGGCCAATGCTGCGCTACCCAGGGGAAGGACGTTTGTCCTTTTCAAGGCTTCCTCATACCTTTCCGTATCTCTCTTCAGCATCTCGTAGTAGGCCAGTAGATGGTGTGCTAAAAGCACAGGCTGGGCCCGCTGGAGATGAGTGTAGCCTGGCATAATCAGGTCCTGATTCTTTTCAGCCAGCCCAATCAAGGATAACTGAAAGTCCCTTATCAGGTTGATGATTTTGATAGCTGAATTCTTTACATATAACCTTGTATCAAGGGCTATCTGATCGTTTCTGCTTCTTCCAGCATGGATAGTCTCACCTAAGGGGCCAATCTTTTCTATCAAGGCCTTTTCGATATGGGTGTGGATATCTTCAAGGGTCTCATCAAAGGCGAAATCGCCTCCTTCTATTTCACCACAGATATCTCTTAAGGCATTAAGGATGGTTGCAGCGTCACCCTCACTGATTATACCCTGTTTTGCAAGTCCCCTGCAGTATGCCATGTTCCCTTCAATATCCTCTTTATATAGCCTTTTATCAAAATGTATGGAGGCATTAAAATTATCCACGATCTTATCTGTTTCGGATTTGAAGCGGCCTCCCCAGAGCTTGCCCACCATTTTACTTTCCTCGTCTCATGAGATTTGCGATCTTCAATCTAAGACCACTAAGCCCGATAAATCCCTCTGCATCCTTCTGGTTATATACCGTATCCTCTTCAAATGTGGCAAATTCATCGCTGTAAAGGGAAAAATCAGATTTTCTCCCTACTACCATGCAGTTACCCTTGTACAATTTAAGCCGTACCCTACCAGTAACGTTTTGCTGGGTCTCATCAATGAGAGATTGGAGCATCTGTCTTTCAGGGGCGAACCAGTAACCATAGTAAATCATCTCGGAATACTTGGGCGTCAGTCCGTCCCTTATATGCATAACCTCTCTGTCCATGGTAATTGATTCCATTGCAATATGGGCAATCCTTAAGATCGTTCCACCCGGGGTCTCGTATACACCCCTTGATTTCATGCCTACATATCTGTTTTCCACTATATCCACCCGACCGATGCCATTCTTACCACCTAGCTCATTGAGTCTCCTGAGGAGATTTGCAGCCGACAGCCTCTCGCCATCAACAGCTACAGGGTTTCCATTTTCAAAATCTATTTCCACATAGGTGGCCTTGTCCGGGGCATTCCGGGGAGATACGGACATGACAAACATATCTTCAGATGGTTCTAGCCATGGATCTTCTAAGATACCACCCTCAAAGCTTATATGGAAAAGGTTCCTGTCACTGCTATAAGGTTTTTCCTTGGTAACAGGGATGTCTATACCCTTTTCCCTGGCGTATCTTATCAGGTCTTCTCTCCCCTTGAAATCCCATATCTTCCATGGAGAGATAATCCTTAGCGTTGGGTCCAGGGCCATATAGGCAAGTTCAAATCTAACCTGATCATTGCCCTTTCCCGTGGCACCATGGCTAACTGCATCCGCACCTTTACTTTTGGCCACAGCTACCTGGCGTTTGGCTATAAGTGGCCTTGCAAGAGAGGTACCCAAAAGGTAGTTATTCTCATAAATGGCATTGGCCCTTAAGGCAGGCCAGATAAATTCCCTTACAAACTCTTCCCTTAGATCTTCGACAATTACTTCATCTGCACCTGCTTCAAGTGCCCTTTTTTTCAGTCCATCAATATCTTCTTCCTGGCCAAGATCAGCAGCATAGGCAATGACAGCACAATCGTAAGTCTCTTTAAGCCAGGATGGTATAACTGATGTGTCCAGGCCACCGGAATAGGCCAGCACAATCTTCTTTACCTTTTTGGTCATTTTCCTCTCTCTTTATTCGTGTTTCTTGTGTTAAGGCCCTGTAGGCTGTATGAACTCAATAAACCCAACAAACGCCAGTGCCTTATCATGATTTTTAATAGAGCCTGGGATAGGGCTTATTTTCTGCCCGGGTAAAGATGATAGGTCAAAAGATCTCCTTCGATCTAGATTTGCTTGAATACCTCATCCAGGCAGCTGATCAATAGGTCAATGTCTTCTTTCCCTATGATCAAGGGAGGGACAAACCTGAGAATTCTTTCCTGGACACAGTTTATCAAGAAACCCCTTTCCATACAGGCATTTGCAATATCGGCTACCTCTCTGTCCATCCCTAGCGCAAGTATAAGGCCTAACCCCCTGACATCTTTTATGATGCTATGCTTTTGTCGAAGGTCGGTTAGCTTATCCTTGAAGTAATCTCCCATCTCTCTGGCATTTTCAATCCAGCCATCATTAAGAAGGCTTTTTACAACTGCCAGGGCGCCTGCTGTAATGAGGGGTGTTCCTCCGAATGTTGTGGCATGACTCCCTGGACCAAAGCTATCAGTCAACTCCTCTTTAGCCAGCATGGCACCTATGGGCAGTCCATTACCCAGGGCCTTGGCCAGGGTCATTATATCAGGCGTTACGCCAGAATGTTGATGGGCAAAGAACCTTCCTGTTCTTCCCATTCCAACCTGGACCTCGTCCAGTATTAAGAGGATAGCGTGCTCTCTGCAGAGCTCTCTGACACCTTTTAGGTAATCAGGATCAGGCACAACAACACCACCTTCGCCCTGTATCGGCTCTAACATTACAGCACAGACAGATCCATCTATGGCGGATTTTAGATTTTCCAGATCGTTAAAAGGCACAAATCTAAAGCCATCAAGCAAAGGGTCAAAACCTTTTCTGATCTTTTCTTGACCTGTAGCCGAGAGGGTGGCCATTGTCCGGCCGTGAAATGAATTGTCCATGGTTATGATAACATGTCTTTCAGGTCCAAGTTTCTCTTTTGAGTAGCGCCTGGCCAGTTTTATGGCTGCCTCGTTGGCCTCTGCACCACTGTTACAAAAAAACACCCTGTCTGCAAAGGAGTTCTCTACCAATATCTGGGCAAGTTCTGTCTGGGGCTGCGTGTAAAAGAGGTTAGAGACATGGACGAGTTTCTTTGACTGCTCGCACAGAGCCTTGCTTACTATAGGTGAGCTGTGTCCAAGGGTGCAGACAGCTATTCCCGCAACAAAATCAATGTATACCTTATCATTTTCATCCCACACCCGGCAGCCATCTCCCTTGACGAGGGTGACGGGAGAGCGCCTGTATGTCTTAAACATGAACGTGTCTGCCCTGTCTATGATATTAGGATTAGGATTCATAACGCCTCATTAAACGTGTCTGAATTTCTATCCGGCTCCTGTGGGGTCGAGATTTTCCGCTGGAGGAATGGAGTGTTGGAGTACTGGAGTAATGGGTGGTAAAGGTGGTCTGCTAAGTTTGCCCATCACTCCAGTAATCCATTGCTCCAATACTCCAATTGGGGTGAAGCCCCTAATTTAGAACTATCTCTGTTCCTACTCCTTTATCTGTGAATATCTCCAAAAGCAGGGTATGTTCCTTCCTGCCATCAATAATATGGACCTTTTCCACTCCACCTTTAAGGGCCTCAAGACTACATTGAAGCTTTGGGATCATCCCTTCTTTGATAGCCCCATCGGCTATCATTCGGTTGGCATTCTCTGCTGCGAGGCTGTTAATAAGATTACCATCCCCACCAAGAACACCCTCTACATCGGTCAGAAGGATGAGCTTTCCGGCCTTGAGAGACGATGCAATATGACCGGCCACAAGATCGGCATTTATGTTGTATGTCTCATTGTCTTTGCCAACCCCGACAGGGGCGATAACGGGAATAAATTGGTTATCTACAAGGCTGTTTATTATTCGGTTGTCAACCGAGACAACCTCACCCACCAGGCCAATATCTATTATCTCCGGAGGGTTATCAAAGTTGCCCGCTGTTTTATCGGGATCTGATATGATCTGAAGCTTTTTGGCAGTGATAAGATTGCCATCTTTACCTGACAGACCAACTGCCTGGCCACCATGTTGATTTATAGTGGCTACAATCTCTTTGTTTACCTTACCAGCAAGGACCATCTCCACCACATCCATGGTCTTCTCATCGGTAACCCTGTGGCCTCTAACAAAATTCGACTTAATGGACATTTCGCTCAAGAATTTCCCTATCTGAGGCCCCCCTCCATGGACTACCACCGGGTTGATACCAACGTATTTCATGAGGACGATATCTAAGGCGAAGCCTTTCTTGAGTTTATCATCAACCATAGCATGGCCGCCATATTTGATGACCATTGTCTGCCTATTGAATTTCCTTATATAGGGCAGGGCCTCAATCAGGATCCTTGCCCTGTCCAACCCGGTATTCATATGAACCTTGCCTTATTCCTAGAGGATATATCTGCTCAGATTTATGTCTTCGAGTATCTCGCTCAACTTCTGCCTCACATAATCCTTATCAATAGTCATCTCTTTCTCTTCCATGTCCGACGCATTAAAAGAGATATCGTCTAAAAGTGCCTCCATTACAGTATGCAACCGGCGTGCACCTATGTTTTCCATGGTCTCATTGGCCTCGTAAGCCATTTTTGCGATCTGGGTTATGGCGGATTCAGTAAAGTCTAATGTTATTCCCTCGGTAAACAACAGGGCCTTGTATTGAACTATCAGGGCATTCTGCGGCTCTGTAAGTATCATAACGAAATCCTCCTCTGTGAGAGGGCTCAGCTCTACCCTGATAGGGAAGCGTCCCTGGAGTTCAGGCAAGAGGTCAGAGGGTTTGCTCCCGTGGAAGGCCCCAGATGCGATGAATAGGATATGATCGGTCTTTACCATTCCGTATTTTGTAAGCACTGTTGATCCTTCGACTATTGGAAGGAGGTCCCTTTGTACTCCCTCCCTTGATACATCAGGGCCAGACGTTGAGTCACTTCCCACTATCTTGTCCAGTTCGTCTAGGAAGATTATTCCGTTTTGCTCTGTCCTGCGAATGGCCTTTTCAACAACCTTGTCAAAATCAATCAGCTTTTGTGATTCCTGCTGTATTATTATCTCGATTGCCTCTTTTACCTTTACCTTCCTCTTTTTGGTCTTGGCCGGCAGAATGTGCCCGAAAATCTCCTTCACGTTCATATCCATCTCTTCCAAGCCGGTACCGGAGAATATTTCAATAAGCGGAAACGCCTTATCAGTTACCTCCAACTCCACATACCTTTCATCGAGTTTGCCATTCCTCATGAGGCGCCTCAGCTTCTCCCTGGTAGAGTCAACATCCGCAGGTTCGCTTTTGACTACCTCGAGCATACCTTCCCTTTTTTCCTCGGTATCTTTCTCTATTTGCTTTCTTGGCTTGGGAAGGAGGATATCTAACAGCTTATCTTCTGCCATCTCGATTGCCTTAGTTTTAACCTTTTGCTGTTCCTCTTGCTTGGCCATATTCACAGCCAGCTCGGTCAACTCCCTGATCATACTCTCTACGTCTCTGCCCACATAACCGATTTCGGTGAACTTCGAGGCCTCTATCTTCAAGAAAGGGGAGTTGGCTAACCGGGCAAGACGTCTTGCTATCTCGGTTTTCCCTACACCTGTGGGGCCTATCATAATGATATTCTTAGGGGCTATTTCGTCTCTCAACTCTTGAGGAACCTGTTGCCTGCGCCATCTATTCCTGAGGGCTATTGCCACAGAGCGTTTTGCGTTGTCCTGCCCGACTATATATTTATCCAGCTCTGAGACGATCTCTTTTGGTGTTAATACCTTGATACCTTTTTCCATCTTGTCATTCTTTTCCATTAGATCGCCGTAAAAGGGTTATGCGGCTGAGATTTAGCACTGTGGGGTTAGTATTAGATATTTTTTTTTGGATCAGAGAGAGATCTCACCTCAAACTCCTCATTGGTATAAAGGCAGATAGAGGCCGCAATTTTCATTGATTCCAGGGCGATAGATTTGGCATCTAAATTGGAGTGAGCCATGAGGGCCCTGGCAGCAGCTAGGGCGTAGGGGCCTCCGGAGCCAATAGCAGCCACCTCTTCATCCGGTTCAATCACGTCTCCATTCCCCGATAGTATGAGGGTATGTTCCCTGTCCATGGTAAGGAGCAGGGCCTCTAATCTACGAAGGATTTTATCCGTTCTCCAATCCTTGGCTAACTCCACCGCAGCTCTGGGTAAGCTTCCGTTGTATTTTTCAAGCTTTCCCTCCAATCTTTCAAAAAGAGAAAAGGCATCTGCAGTTGCCCCGGCAAAACCCACCAAAACCTGATCATTATACATAAACCTGACCTTTTTAGCCT
>Ga0114920_10000964_pt1 | contig 12982 bp, 12 predicted proteins | sample ChitaG_FD_88683 | JGI IMG/M metagenome (GOLD analysis project Ga0114920, IMG submission 88683) | Deep subsurface microbial communities from South Pacific Ocean to uncover new lineages of life (NeLLi) - Chile_00310 metaG | ecosystem: Environmental > Aquatic > Marine > Oceanic > Sediment ... | reverse complement strand
ATCGGAAGATCTCCGGATGTCGAGATGCTTTACAAAATAGTTCTCGGGAAGTTTCTTGAGTTCCTCTAATTCCTGTTTAAGACGTTCGGCAATCTTTTCGTCGACTCCGGATTGGGGTGTGAAGATGCGAATCATTACCGGCTCTTCCACGCCCTCCTTCCTGCCTATGCAGAGGATGCTTGAATAGCCCTCATGGAGAATCTCCTCTATCCGGTAATCATCGATGTGCCTCCTCCCTTCGACAACCTCGCTGCCGCAGGAGGGGCAGGTGATGATCTCTTCGGCCACCAGCTGACCACAGTTTTGACAAAGCTTCATAGATTACTCGCAAAAATTCGGTTAAATCTTGATAGCCATACAAACGCGAGCCGCCGGAAATAAGAAAAGTGCTATCCGGGTGAAATTATCTTCTTTCTCCTCAACCGGAGCTAAACGCCGGGGGTTCATCTGCTGGGAAGGGTGAGGCGACTAATAGTGCAATTGGACGTTTGTCTTAGCTCTGTAAATTGCAATATTTTTCTTTTCTTATCATAAATATGGATAAATGAGGCTTGTGAGTCAAACAAAAAGAATCACAAGCTGTGATAAATTAGGATTACCCTGAGAAGAAAGCGGGCCGCGCTTCAATATTTCAATATCCAATTCTTAGAATGCCTTAAGCATTTGATACCTTGCCATGACCACATTCTATCAAATTTCCTTTTCATTGTGGGTATGCCCCTCTTATCCCAAACCCAAGAGCAGAAAGATACGCCCTAAAAAAGAGACTTTGAAGAATGAAGGTTTCTCTAGGAAATCGATACCTCCTTGATATTCTATATTCGATTCCGTAATCTCTACTGAAATCAGGCGATGTTCAGATAAAAGCTTTGGCAAGAAATCGATCAAATTGCGTGAGTGCAGTCATATACAAGATGTTGTGGTGACTAAAAGACAATTCAATTATTTCCAACAAGCTATTCGGATTCCATCTCTGAAGGATATCCAAGGATTTCCGGTTCATTGCCATATTCAGGCTGAGACAAATATATGGAATCTTAAGCCAGGCGTGCAGACTAGGGTAACCGGACAGAAATTTATGATTTTATGAACGGGCCGCTATTCCCCCTGGGACATCCTCCCTGTGAAAAATCGCATCATCAGGGGTTTGAAGGAGAGGGGTGGGATGACTTACATTATGGGGCTTTCGAAGCGCCCCTTCCATCTTAAATCGCAAGAGGTCATGGGGCAGCATATGTATGCATGCCTCGGCAGTCCGGTGGATAAAGACGAACGCTCCTATTTGCGGAAGACGATTCACTAAAATAGCGGTGACCCGCATGACTTATTTAAAATGTGGCATTCAATTTTTTTTTCAGTGTATAATGAAATTGTTGAGCAGTAATAAGACGCGTGTTCCGTCGTGCCCAGGTTTTTTTACAACCGTCGCTTGAGAGGAGAGACAAAATCAATCGTGAACGATTAAGTGTAAGGTGATGGCTATGAATCTTCTAAACGATCTAAAGATGACCCGGAGGGATTTTGTGAAGACCTCCGCAGTTGCGGGCGCAACATTGGCCCTAGGCGGGGGATTGAAGCCCACACTGAGAGTTCTGGCGGAAACCGCCATGCCTCCATCTGAGGATGTCGGAGAATGGATAGCTTCGACCTGCCAGGGCTGCACGTCATGGTGCTCGACACAGGTGTTCGTGGTAAATGGCAGGGCAGTCAAAATCCGGGGAAACCCAAATTCCAAGGTCAACGTCGGGGCCGGCTGCGTACGCTCGCACCTTGCTCTGCAACAGGTCTATGACCCCGATCGCATCAAAAGCCCCATGAAACGAACTAACCCGAAGAAGGGCCGGAACGAAGATCCAAGGTTCGTGCCCATTTCGTGGGACGAGGCGCTGAACACAATAGCCGACAAGATCATGGCACTCAGGAATAACCACGAGACGCACAAATACATGCTCATGAGAGGACGTTACACGTATATGAGAGACATCCTGTATGACCGCATGACCAAGATCATCGGTTCCCCGAACAACATATCCCACAGCTCCATTTGCGCCGAGGCCGAAAAGTTTGGTCCGTACTACACAGAGGGATACTGGAATTACCGTCAGTATGACGTCAAAAACACACGGTACACCTTGATATGGGGCGCGGATCCGCTGGCCGCCAACCGTCAGGTGTCATATTACACCAGCGTGTGGGGTGACGTGCTCGATCGAGCCAAGGTTGCCGTCGTTGAACCCAGGCTCTCCGTCACAGCGGCCAAGGCCGATGAGTGGCTGCCTATAAAGCCCGGTCACGATGGGGCGCTGGCCGTGGCTATTGCACACATCCTCCTCACCGAAGGACTCTGGTACAAGAAATTCGTCGGCGATTTCATTGACGGGACGAACCGGTTTGTCCCCGGGCAGACGGTCGAGGAACAAACCTTTAAAGAAAAATACACCCACGGCATCGTCAAGCTCTGGAACCTGGAGCTGAAGGACAAGACCCCCGAATGGGCTGCGGAGCGGACCGGTTTGCCGGTGGAGCAGATCCGGCGCGTGGCCGTGGAGTTCGGCAGGGCGGCTCCGCACGCCATCTCCTGGGTGGGCGGCGGACCGGTCATGCAGGTTCGGGGCGGGTACACCAGCATGGTCTGTCATGCATTGAACGGTATTGTTGGTGCAGTGGACAACGTAGGGGGCACCTTGGCCAGTAATAAAGAATACACCGTCTCCTTTCCCAAGCCGGATGACTTTATGGATGAGATTGCGAAAAATGGGAAGAAGTACGAGAAGATCGATCAGCGCGGGAGAAAAGAGTTCCCGAGCCTTAAAGAGGGTAAACCTGGCTCAGCGGTGGTTACGAACAACGCGGCCGACGGCATCCTTGACGCGGATCCGTATGACATCAAGGTGGCTATTGCCTACATGAACAATTTCGCCTTTGCCGCTGGCCAGCCGGAGAGGTGGGAGCGTGCACTGTCCAAGTTACCGTTTCTAGTGCACATCACGACAAACGCGTCGGAATTCTCCTGGTTTGCCGACATTCTCCTCCCGGATACCCATCACCTATTCGAGAAGTGGGGCTATGTCAAATCCATCGGCAACGGGTATCGCCATGTCACCCTCATGCAACCGGTCATTAAGCCCATGTGGGAGTCCAAGATCGATGAGACCGAGATCCCTTGGCTGATCGCCGAGAAACTGGCTGAAAGAGGGTTCGACAACCTGCTGCGACACTACAAAGAGTACAAAGACCCTGAAACCGGAAAAGAGCCAACCAATGCAGACGAGTTCGCCCTTTATGCCCTCAAGTACGCCACCCAGAACCTCTGGGATCCTTCAAAGTACAAAGGGGGTGACCGATTCAATGGCTGGGAGGCATTCAGAAAGACGGGCGTTTGGAACTCTGATCCTTACCCCTATAGAAAGCGTTGGGGAAAGATGAAAACCAAGACGGGGATGTTCGAATTTTACAGTGAAACTCTGAAAAAAGCTCTGGAAAAACATGCCGAGAAACACCATACGACGGTGGATGATGTACTCGAGTCCTGCTACTACCAGGCCCGTGGCGAGAAGGCCTTTATCCCGCACTACGAAGAGCCCCTCACGAATGGAGATGAATCAGAATACCCCTTCCTTTTCGTAGACCACAAATCCAGACTGAACCGGGAGGGGCGCTCGGCCAACTGCGCCTGGTATTACGACTTCAAAGACGTGGACCCCGGTGATGAAGCCTGGGACGATGTGGCCAAGATCAACCCGGTGAATGCCAAAAAGGTTGGTGTGAAAGACGGGGACCCTATCAGGTTAACTTCTCCTACCGGCAGTATCACCTGCACAGTCAAGCTCTGGGAAGGCGCCCAGCCCGGCACCGTTGCCAAGTGCTACGGGCAAGGCCACTGGGCTTACGGTAGATTGGCCTCGAAGGAATTCGGCAGGGTACCCCGAGGCGGTAACAACAACGATCTGATACCTGCGGTCTACGACCGGCTCAGCGGAAGTACGGTTCGTCACGCCGCCACCCGGGTGAAGATCGAAAAACTGTAGGAGGTGAGCAGATGCCCAGATATGCCATGGTCATTGATCTTCAGCGTTGTGTGGGCTGTGGTGCGTGTAGCATCGCCTGCAGGAACGAAAACAACGTTCCGGAAGGCATCTATTGGTCCAACAAGATCACCGAAACCGTCGGCACCTTTCCGAATGTCCGGTACCACTATATTCCGACACTTTGCAACCATTGCCAGTACGCTCCCTGTGCCCGAGGCTGCCCCACGAAAGCAATGCACAAGCTCGAGAACGGTATCACCATGCATGATCCCAAGAAATGCATCGGGTGCAAATACTGCGAGTTCAATTGCCCTTATGGCGTCATTTACTTCAACTTCGACAAGCCTCACAAGTTCTGGCGGGAGAACAATCCTGTGATAAGGGAAGGGACCGCTTCACCGAAAGAGCTCGTCGAAAATGTGGGGGGCAAGAGTGTGCCCTACTACAACCCGGAACGGGAAGACACCCTGCCGGGTATTCGACCCAAAGGCGTCGTGGAGAAATGCACCTTCTGTGACCACAGGGTTCAAAAGGGAAAATTGCCCTACTGTGTCGAGGCCTGTCCTGCGGATGCCAGAGTATTCGGCGACATTTCCGATCCAAAGAGTGCTGTGAGCGTATTGTTGGGGAAGTTCCGTCCCTTTCGGCTCAAAGAGCAGCTCGGCACCGAGCCGCATGTGTTCTACATCCGCAATTACAACCCGGCAGAGTATCGGCCGATCAAAGGAGGTGTATAAATGAAAGGGAAGAATGGCCTTTATTATACGTGGATGGCGGTACTTGGAATTGCCATCATTGCAGGGCTCGTTACCGCGCTCAAGCTGTTCATTCAAGGACACGGGCTTTTTAACGCCAATGACGTCTTGATCTGGACGCTTCCTTTGGGCGTTTACATCTTCTTGGCTTTGGCCAGCTCGGGGCTGACCCTTCTTTCGGCCTTGCCCCTGGTATTCGATGTCAAAAAATATGAACCTTTGGCCAAGCGCATGATCTTCCTGGCCATCGCCACCCTCTGCGGGGCCTTTGTCTCCGTAGGCCTTGAACTCGGCTCTGTTTCTAGCATGATCTACATCATGCTGTCCCCGAACTTGGCATCACCGATCTGGTGGATGGGGGCCATCTACAGCTTGGAATTGGTCATCCTCATCGTAAAATTCTGGAAAATGCATACGGGCGATTGGCGTAGCGGCTTCAGTAAGGCCCTGGGTGTTGCCTCTTTCCTTTGTGCTCTTGTTGCCCCGCTGATGATCGGCTCTGTTTTCGGGATTACGGAATCTCGAGTAACCTACTTCGGTCCGGTCATGCCCATTTACTGCCTGCTCATGGCTATTCTTAGCGGGCTAGCTCTATTTATGCTCTACAGCATGATCTATCACAAGGTAACCGGTGAGCAATTATCTGGGGCGCAAGCTACCGTGTATGACGATCTAGGCAATATATTCATGTATGTCACTGGCACAGTTGTGCTTTTTACCTTGTTGAAATTTGCCATCGAATCGTCGACCACGATTCCCGAGTTTTTGGTCTACCATCGATTCGAGCATGCATTCGGTGCATGGCGCGTATTCCATACGGAAGTGATTCTCGGGCTTTTTTTGCCGTTCATCCTCATGTTTATTTCTTCGGTCCGGTCCGCCACGGGGGGAAAGATCCTGACCTCTGCTTTGATATTTGCCGGGACCCTTGCCATGCAGATGGAAATCCTGCTGGCCGGCCAGAGCAGGCCGGTGGGCCCGAAGGCAGAACAGTATCCCGAATTCATCAGTTACTTTCCAAGTATCTGGGAATGGCTGGTCTTTATATTCGCTCTCGCTGCTATGCTCTTGTTGTACACCCTAGGGGAGAGATACCTGAAGCTGGCTGAGGCACCTGAATAATCGAAGCCAGCTGGATTCAGATATAGCATGATAAGACCTTTTTGGAAAGATCTGATTAAAAAGGAGAGGGCATGGAAACTGAGGAGTTTTTGGCATACGAGACAGCCCGCGCTAATGTCTTCAGATTACTGTCCGAGTGCTACCTTATGCCCAGCCAGCATATGCTGGGAAATATCCACGACCTGGCAGACATGTTGAATTTCGTCTGCCCGGAGGTTGCCCGACCCAGTCGGCAATTAGAGAGCATCTGCAAGCATGACTGTGAGATCGAACAGATTAAGGTCGATTATGCCAGGCTCTTCGTGGGCCCTTACACGCTGCTGGCACCGCCATACGGTTCCGTCTACCTGGAAGGCCAGCATCGGGTCATGGGGAATTCCACACTGGATGTCATGAAAGGGTACATGGAGGTCGGTTTGTCTATCTCTGAGGATTTTCGAGATGCTCCAGACCACATATCAGCTGAACTGGAATTCATGTACTACCTGGTGCTCAAGGAGATTGAGGCCATTGCTGGTGGAGACTACACAATTGCCGCGGATTGCCTTGAAAAACAGAAATGCTTCCTAGAAAACCATCTCGGCGTCTGGATCTCTGAGTTTTCAGCGCGAGTCATGGAAGGTGCAGAGACGGAGTTCTACAGAACCCTGAGCGCTATTACGGGGGGGTTTGTCAGGAGAAATCAAGAGGGAATGCTGCAGATATCTTGGCAGCAAATTGATGAACTTATAAGTTGAGGGACCACAGAAGACATGAACGGCTCTTACACCACGGATCAGTATCCTTCGGCGTGAGTTCCCGGATCAAACTCGCAATATAGAAGAGAGGAGGTTCAAGCATGAAGAAAGTCGCTACGATCTTTGCTTTGGGGATCCTATTAATCACGTTTACCGTTCCAGCAGCCCTGGGAGGGGAGGTTGACATTTTGATCAAAAAGCTCGTTGAGAAGGGCATGCTGACCAACTCGGATGCAGAAGCATTGCGAAATGAGATTAAAAAAGAGGCTCAAAAGGAGGAAGCTGAGGTGGAGGCGGTTGCAAAAGAGACAGCTGCAGAGGTCGAGAAGAAGGAGGTTGAGTCCAAGGAGTTTAAGCTCCCCAAAGGATTGGAAGGGGTGAGCATAGGCGGGACCTATTTCCTTGAATACTTCAGCCAGGATTTTGATGATGAACCGGGTGGTCCTAAGAGCGATTTCGATTCATTCAGGGTGCAGCGTGCCTACATCACAATTAAGAAGAAGTTTGCTCCGTGGTTCAGCTCCAGAGTCACTACGGATATCACCTACGACCAATCACGAGACGAAAGCGGAAGCGAGGCAAGTGAAATCGGATGGGAAGTACGCCTCAAATATGCCTACGGCATATTCGATTTCGATGATCTGGGCGGTCAACCTCTCAAACTGCAGAGTGAATTCGGTCTGGTTCATACCTTTTCAGATATGTATGATGCGGCCCTGTGGCCTTATCGGCCTCAGGGAAAGCACTACCTAGACCGCCACAGCATCATGGCCTCGGCGGATTTCGGACTCAACGCCCACCTCACCTTTGGCGGCAGTATGGATAAGGAATTCCAAAAGAAGGTGTCCAATAAGTTTACGGCCAAGTGGGGTGGCCTATGGGCGGGCGTCTATAACGGTTCCGGATATACCAAGGCGGAGGATAATGATAAGAAGGCCTGGGAAATAGCAGGCTATATCCGGCCCTTCAATATGATTGACGCCCTTAAAGGCTTCCGCATCGGAGCCCATATGTTGCGAGGCGAGAGCAACGAATTCCTAAAGGGCACCACCGACTATGGGGACTGGGACATTAACCAGGTGATGGCTTCCTACCAGCATGAGTACTTCACCATCATGGGTCAGTATTATGAGGGGAAGGGTGAGGATACCGAGGATGATGAGAATGACCGTGACGGGTATAACATCGCAGCCTTCATCAGAATGCCTTTCGATAAGAAGTTGAGGGCATTCGGTCGTTACATCGTCTATGATCATGATAAGGATGCCAGTAATCTAAAAGAAAAGACCTCAATATTCGGCCTCTCTTATGACCTGGCTAAAACCGTGATGCCATGGGTCGCAATCGAAGACAAGGACTGGGAGGACGGACATACGAAAGAAAATGATTACACTATGTATCAGGTTGGTCTTTTGGTCAGCTTTTAGCTAAATGATCTATCGCTCAATTTGAACCCTGTTCAATGAGTCCAGGATGTTGAACTTTTGCCACGTGAGGTGAGCCCCATGCAACAGATCTCGAGTAAGAGGCCGAGAGGAAATCAGCGCCCCACTGCACCGCCGGGCTGGCGAAGACGAGATCTGCCTGCCTTGTCTTGTCTGGGTTTCAACCCAAAGATTATCCAGCGCATGACTTCAAATTGAGCCGCTTTTATGCCACTTTCCGTTTTCTTGGTTCCAGTTATGTAAGAATAAGCATATATAAAGCCGCGCAGAGACGAAAGGCGACTACAGAGCGAAGCCATGCCTTACGAGAGGGAGCGAAGTGAAGCCATTGCACGAATCGCTGACTTCTCCCGTCAGGGCACATGCACCCCTTTTTCTCGGGCAGGTGGTAGACGTCCGCATGGCCATGTTCGGTTGTCGCTTCATCGGTCCCCAGACCTTGTTGTTATACCTAAGATACCGGAATCAAAGGATTTACAGAGCTTCTAAGGCGATGAAGATCAGGAATCATAAAGGGCAGATTGATTTGGAAGAGTATTTTGAACGGTGTATAGATTTTCACGGTCACTTGGCACCTGGTTTGGTATTGGGATGCTTCATGGTGGATTGGCTCCTTGAGATCATGGAGCCATTTCGCTTTTTGAATGCGGTAGTGGAAACAAAGAAATGCCTTCCCGATGTTGTCCAAATTATGACCAAATGCTCCATGGGTAATGGCCGGTTAATGATCCTTGACTGGGGTAAATTGGCTATCACTCTTTACGAAATTCATACACTTGAAGGTGCTAGAGTCCACCTCGATTCCAAAAAAGTATGTCGATATCCTCTAGTGTTGGCTTGGGCAATGAAAGAAAAGCCCAAAAAGGAAAATCCGCTCAAGCCTCTGATCGATGAGATGGTCATGGGGGGACGGGACATGCTTACTTGCCAGAAAGTGATTATTCGGACTATCCCAGAAAAGGGTCCTTCTTACAGCCAACCACGATTTTGTTCTAATTGCGGTGAAGCATTCCGTGGAGGATCGGGAAGCATTTGTCAAGGATGCAAAAACAAATTCTTTAGTTTGATATAATCTCCCCTACCTTGCTCACATTATTTATGTAGAACAAAGTGTTTAGAACAATCCACAAAATATTACGACTATTTACTTGAGGCCAGAGTCATATGGTATCTGCCAAAACCTGCACTCTAGAGAAAATGAAATTTGCAGACACCAATAACGACTCTTAGGTATATTAGAGCATTATCTATATTTTCGCTCTACTGATAAATAACTCCCGTTTTTATATATCCTTAGCCTGGATACTTTTTACCCATCTGGATACCCCTCAAACCTGAGAATTGGATACTTTTTATCCAATCTCTCACACCTTTCTACGAATAAATAGCACTCGCCTTCAAAGCCACGCCCGATAAAGCACATAAATTCAAATAGTTAAACGCTAACTACCACAGTGTGGCACGCCCTTTGCTCATAATAAAGCTCGAAAGGTCAAAAACCCGATAAATTACCCCACCCCGAGCGGATGGGGTATTAAGAAATCATAATAAAGGAGGTATAGCAATGACAAGAATAATAAGAATTTTAGGAATTGCACTCTTGGTTGGCGCTTTAGCCGTTCCAGTATTTGTTTGGGCTGATGGCTGGGGAAGAGGGCATCACATGATGGGCCCCTGGGGTAGCGGTCCCGAGGATTCCTGGCAGTATGAGAGAGGATACCGAAATCTGACCGAAGGGCAGAGGACCCAGCTGGAGCAGCTTGACCGGAAGTTTTATGATGAGACTGCTGACCCAAGAAATGAGATCTGGACAAAGTCAGCTGAACTCAACACTCTTCTGAATAGCTCAAACCCCGATAGTGAAAAGGTCAGGGCTCTTCAGAAAGAGCTCAGTGATCTCCGGGCTAAGCTGGATGAGAAACGGCTCAACTATGCGCTTGAGGCCCGCAAGATCAGACCTGAGCCACGATTCGGTAGAGGATACGGCAGGGGTAACTATGGCCACCATATGGGAGGCTTCGGTCGTGGCATGGGCTATGGCTGGCATAGGGGAGGCTATAGTCCGGGGAGTTGCCGGAACTAGTTAGAGGGTATGGAGGTGAAGCATTGTTCATCCCCATTGGTGACCTGAAAGGTTTGAGCATCTAGTGTCTTAACTTGGTTCAAAAAAGGAGGGCTAGCCATGGCAAGATTAGCACCTACACCCAACGCTATTACCGATCCGGTATGCGGCATGAAGGTGGAACCAGGAATGACGCGCTTGGTATCCAACTACCAGGGACACAGTTACTGGTTCTGCTCTGAGGACTGCCGCAGGGCTTTTGAGAAGAACCCGAAGAAGTACCTAGAGCCCAGGACCGTCAAGCATAAGTGGCCTACGGGCTGGTGGGGACGCTACCTGGAGCGGATGGCAACGGCAAACAAGGAACTATTCGGTGGCGGACCCCCGCGATGCCACTGACATAAGTTTCCAATGGCATTTTGGAAAAGGAAGAAAAATGGAAAACATCAGGATCTTCCTTCTATTATTCTCGACAATAATTCAGCCTTGACTTCTGTTAACATTGTGCAATTATTAAATCAGGGGACCCAGTGAAACTCTCACTCGCCACCTTCTAGAGTCCAACTTTCAGGATGGGACTATGAAAGGAGATTCCCTCAAGTTGCCAATTGAAAGCCTTCAAGAGGGTCCCAGTATCCCCTCTGGAGGCACTCACGTTTTTCCCTTAGGAGCTCAGCGCGCTCAGGCTTGATCCTTTCAGCCATAAGAGCCTAGCAAAGAGAAGTGGCTGTTGAATGCTGAAAGGGGAGGAATGCAAGCGAATAAAAGCAAAGAAGGGAGTATAGGATATGAAAAGGTTGGTACTTTCACTAGCGTTACCAGCACTGGCTTTAGTCCTCATTCCTATGGAGGGCAAGGCACAGATGGGCCCCTGGATGATGGGTCATGGATACGGGATGGGATGGTTTGGACCCATTCTTACGATTACTTTCTGGATCGCGGTCATTGTGGGCATTGTTTTTCTGATCCGGTGGTTGGTTTTCTCCACCAGAGCCGGTGGCCCCAAGGCCCATCCCGAGGACTCAGCCCTTGAGATCCTCAAGAAAAGATATGCTCGGGGCGAGATCAATAAAGAGGAGTTCGAGGAAAAAAAGAAGGATCTAATGTAGGAATGGGAGGGCGGAGATCTCTGGAAGAGTCTTTGTAACTCTGCCAAACTTTAGAAGGACCAAGGCGGGCCTAACTCCACCTTTCCAGCAGACTGTCATTCGTCTCAACGCCATCTCAATGCCTTGCATCCATTTTTCACTACCTTACGGACTCGTAATCCTCTAGGTTCACAAAGGGTCACTTTAAGTTGGTAAACGGTTGCAAGAAGTCGCAGGAAGGTCCGCTTTCTGTTTCGACGACGGAAAGGGGGTATGCGGCAGTAAAGGATTTAAGAAAAAAAGAGCAGTCAAGTTTAGGCACCGGAGGATGCTATGAAAAATGTAAAGAGATATGCTTTTAGCACTGTTTTGGATACCTCGTATGAAGATGCGATCTCTGCGGTTACAGATGCCCTAAAAGAGGAGGGCTTCGGGGTTTTGACGGAAATCGACGTGAAGGGCACCCTGAAAAAGAAACTGGATAAAGACTTCAGAAAGTATGTCATATTGGGAGCGTGCAACCCCCCATATGCATACCGATCCCTTGAGGCTGATCTCGACGTAGGGCTCCTCTTACCGTGTAACGTCATCGTCTATGAAACTGACGACAAAAAAGCGTACGTCGCAGCCATTAATCCCATATCTGCCCTCGAGGTAATCCAAAGCGAGGAGTTGAGGAGCATTGCTGCGGAGGTTTCGGAGAAATTGAAGCGGGTCGTTGAGAAGCTTCACACATTATGAGGAAAACATCAGGCTCAAATCTGACGCGAAGAAGATGTGACCGGCTAGCCTCTGTCTATGATTTCCTGGAGAAAGCCATAGAACGGTTCCGCTTCGCCTCCTGAAGGGCTAGTCTGGCGGATCGGATTGTTGGAAACCAAGCCCTTGGAGTAGGTATAGGAATCGGAAAGAGCCTCCCATACCACCTGCAGGATACGAAGATCATTGCCATTGCCGCCTCCGCATGTTGGAGCGCGCCCAGAGGAGAGCCTCGATAAATAAAATTGTGCATTGAATATATCATGCGAAAGTGAAACCCTGCCTTCCAAACAGTTCCATGATAGACTTGATCTGGTAGTCGTAAGTTTTTCGGCTTTCTATTTTTCAAGAAGTATAGTAATAATCGTCACCTCATATTGGTTAGCCGAAACCACAAGATATGGACACGGACACCTTGGATAGGTCATGGAAAAACTTTAGGCCCAAAAACCGCTTGGCGAGAGAACCCTCATAGAAGCAGCGGTCATAGCTTTTGGAAGTTAATCCTCAATTACCCTTATAACCTATCCATTTTTCCGGTATCATCCACGGTTCCGGTAATAGAGGGGGAACCATCTTTGAAAAGAGCAAAATTTCCATATGATGAAATAGTTACCATACAAACTGGTCCGGGCAGAGTCGCAATGCTGTAATCAAGAGAATGGCCAACCGGAATGGTTATCTTAAGTGCACCCTTTGTTTGAGTTATCTCAGCTTTAGAAGGCAGATCATCGTGAAATATCATTATTGTCTGACCAACTTCCGGGAAGAACTTGTCATTCTCCAGGAAATACATGATCTCTGCGTCAAGAATCCGCTTTAGCATGGAAGCAGCTTCAGAACCGCAGGCCCTCTGCTGTATCATGCGATAACATTGCACTGCTGTAGCACCCAGAATACCCAAAATAGCAATCACAACCATCAACTCAATAAGGGTAAAACCAGCACGTCGTCTCATTAAGATTCCCCGCTCGATGAGCTAGTGT
>Ga0114920_10000962_pt1 | contig 12989 bp, 11 predicted proteins | sample ChitaG_FD_88683 | JGI IMG/M metagenome (GOLD analysis project Ga0114920, IMG submission 88683) | Deep subsurface microbial communities from South Pacific Ocean to uncover new lineages of life (NeLLi) - Chile_00310 metaG | ecosystem: Environmental > Aquatic > Marine > Oceanic > Sediment ... | reverse complement strand
GCTCTTGATCCCCGCCGATGCCATCGCCGTTTCCAATGCACCGGTCAGATCACGTATATAAGTCTCTCTCTCCTCACGACTCTCTATGATTTTCTTTTCGATATCGGCGTATTCCGCCGCACTGAGATACTTAAATGAAAGGTCCTCCAGTTCCCATTTCATCCTGGCCATGCCGAAACGATGAGCCAGAGGAGCATAGATCTCCCTCGTCTCAAGAGCGATCCTTTTTCTTTTCTCCGCCGGAAGATGGCCGAGGGTGCGCATATTGTGGAGTTTATCGCCGAGTTTTATGACGATCACCCTGATATCTTTCGCCATGGATAGAAGCATCTTGCGGAAATACTCAACCTGCTGTTCGGCGGCGTTTTTGAATCTCAGGCCCGACATTTTTGTAAGGCCGTCAACCATATCCGCTATCTCCTCGCCAAACTCCCTTTTGATCTCGGAGACCGTGGCGCCGGCATCCTCAATAGCATCATGCAATAGACCCGCCGCAATGGTGGCGGAATCCATATGGATTTCAGCCAGTATAAAGGCTACATTCAGACAATGTTCGACATACGGATCGCCGGATTCGCGGTACTGTCCGGCGTGAACTCTATCGGAAAATTCGTAGGCTTTGCGCACCAGAGGGATGTCGATATTGGCGTTATAAGATTCGACATGTATTATGAACTCGGCCAGATTCATTATTGCTCCACTGTAGCATCATTCTTACGCGACAGTATCCCTTCTATCTTCTTAAACGCCATAAAGGGTGAGATACGTTCCAGGCAGCAGCAACCTCTTAAATTCCGACAGCGGCAGTTATCGACAGGCGTTATGATGTTTTCCATATTTCGCCGCGGCCCCCATCTTGCGGGGCCGATATCCGGCCGATTCAGGAAAAATGAGACGCAGCGCACGTTCATCGCGTCAGCAAGATGAAGCGGCCCGGTGCTGCCGCATACAAACAAGCTGGCAGCCTTCAAAATGCCTGCCAGGGTTTCGATATCGGTTCTGCCACTAATATTCAGACAGCCGGCGAATCCATTATTGGTTTTGTGGCGATCTGTGATCACAGCATCATAAGCGGTCTCCGCCAGGATAATCTCCGCCAGTTTCTGATAATTTTCGACCGGCCAATTCGGCGCCGATCCGGACGATCCGGGATGTATTACTATGTATTCTCTATCGGTCGGACCAAGCACCGCGATGGCCATCTGCCGGGCATTTTCAGTAACCTCCAGAGTGGGCAATATCCCCTCCACGTCTATTCCCAGGGGCTTTATAAGCCTCAGATCGAGGTCTGTTTGATGAAAGCCGGAGCTCCTACGATGGACGGATATGGTGCGGTTATATAAAGGAGAATAGAGCCTCCTGGAGGTGCCTATCCTGTTTTTTGTTCCGGCAAGAAAACCAGCCAGAGCGGTTCGCCATGACGGTTTAAGCTCTATGATATGGCTGTAACTGGCCATCCTTATCTTCTTCACAAGTTGCGGCAGAGAAATTCGGGATTCACCCCCTCCGTCATCCACCAACCAGTCATCGACATAGCTCACCAACGGCCGGATACCGACCGCCCGAGCGGATACGAGATAGTGCACCTCGCATCCCGGAAATGAGTCTTTCAGAGTCCGGGCGACCGGCAGGGAGAGAATCAAATCACCCAGCCCGTCCGGTCGGACCAGCAATATCTTGTGGGGATATTTCACTTTTTCACCTGACGATAAAGCTGGCGCAATTTGGCGTATTTAACGAATACATGATAAGACGACAGAATCGCCAGGAGGAACCCATTGACACCATCGAGAAAGCCGGCCTTCAGGACATACATCTTAACGAACGTCGCCACCGGATGGACTACTAAATCCCGGAAATGCCATTTCCTGCGGCTCTTATACATCTCCTCGGCATTCAAACGCGAGTAAACATTCAACTTCTCTATATATTGATCGAGATTTTCATAACTATAATGGTAGAGGAGGCCTTCCAGCTTGCCAGCGGCGCCCTTCAGCTCCACTCCTTCATGAACCAACCGATCTGAAAACTCACCTTGACCCTTCTTGAAGAGGCGGAGGACATAATCCGGATACCATCCGCAATGCCTGACCGGCTTACCGAGGAAGTAGGAAAGACGGTTAACGGCATAGCCGTCGAACCCCGAATTGTTGGCGACGCCTTCAACTATGCTTTCCGCAAGTTCCGGAGAAACCCTTTCATCGGCATCGAGGAAGAAAATCCAATCCCCGTTGCAAAACTCCAGCGCCTTGTTTTTGCCGCTCCCGAAACCATCGAAATCAATACTGTGAACCTCCGCTCCTGCATTTCGGGCCAGTTCGATAGTGTTATCGCTGCTGCCTGTATCAGCCACCACAATCTGCTCGGCGAACCTCAGGCTTTCGATGGCGGCTTCGATATTTTTTGCCTCATCGCGGGCCATAATCACCGCTGATATGCGAGGCCTGTTCATATCTCAGCCATCCCCAGTAACAGCCATAGCGCCAGAACCGCTGACGAGCATCCGGGCGCCGAGACGTATAGACTGGATATCGATACGGAAACAACGATTAATAGTGAGGCCAGATGGTAAGCTTTCACTTCGGGAAAAGAGGTCTTTCTGATTCTTGCCAGATCGCGTCGGGCCCGCTCGATCATGATCCAGATAAAAAGAATCAGCGACGGAGGTCCGGAATATCTTATGAGCGTGATGAAAAACGGTTCATCGGGTGCTGTTCCTGCCTCCATCTGCGATAGATCACCGCTGCCTCCATAGAAACCTGCACCGGAAATCACATCGAAATTCCGCTTTATCTCGTATACAGGAGATTTAGCATGCTCTATTAAGTCTTGAGCATCGCTGGACTCGACGATTTTTCCCCTGATCCCAAACAGCCCGGAAAACATCACAACAATAATCAGGCCGACTACTATCAAAACGGCTCTATCCTTAAGAATTCCCACGCCTATGAAAATCAGAAGCAAAATCACCATTATGGCTCTGTTGAACGCAAGCACCGCCAGAATTGCTATCGGCAGAGATATTAATCCGAAAAACAGCTTCTCCGCGTAGTCATGAGCTTGTGCGTAATAAGCAATAACTACGCAAAAGACCAGCATCATGAGAAACGGCAGCGACCCGGCAGCAAGATTCGGGGAAAAACTTAGACCAAAAAGGCTTCCCCACCTGTAAAAAAGATCGATTCCGGAGGCCAGAACGACCCCTGAGATAAAAGTCCAGACTATCATCTTTCTTTTTTCCGGAGACCGCACGAAGCTTCTGGCCACAAAATAAAAAAGTGAAAATACGGCCACACAAGGCGCCGGGCTCCGATCATGCAGCAGCCCGGATAAAAGCCAGGCAATCATAGAAAACGCCACAAAACCTGCTATCGGATTAAATAAAGCGGATGATACCCATGATGTATCACGGAAAATCAAAAGCTCCAGAAGCCAGATACAGAATGCTGCTATCGCAAGAACATAGGCAAAGCGGGGGAATACCGAAACCGATAACGAGAATAAAAGAATAAGATAAAATCCTATCCTGATCAATATAGCCGATGGTTTAGCCATCCATTACCTGCCTTAGGAAAGCCTCGGTATCTTCGCCCAGCCGCTCCAGCGTTCCATTCGCGCCAACCCAAATCCTGCCGGCTGTTGCCGCCGCCGCCCTCTTGCTTTCGTCCTCTATCAATTCCAGAATCGCCTCGGCCATTGCCTGTGAGTCTCCGGAAGGCACCATCAATCCAGCTCCCGATAGGTTAATGAGTTCCTCCAACTGATTCACTCTGGTGGCAACTACCCCGATACCCGCCGCAAAATACTCCATCAAAACCCTGCATATCATCTCCGATCCGACGGAGGCTATGACGCCGATATCGAACGATGATATTAAATCTTCTATATTTTCGACCAGGCCAAAGAGGTGTAGATTGGCCAGGCCGAGATTCTTAGCATCTTCCTCAAGCTCAAGCGCCGAAATCTGAGCATCTTCCCCGGCAATTACAAATTGAACATGGGGGCTTCTCGCGGATACAATTTTCGCTGCTTTCAAAAAATAACGATGCCCCTTTACCGGCGATAGACGACCAACGATTCCGATAACCTTCCATTCAGGATTCAGTCCGAACTGCGATTTCAATTCCACTCTGGATTTAGTCATCTGGAAACGAGAGCTATCGATTCCCGGATATATCACCGTTAAGGGGATGCCATTAAGTCTGAATCTGCTCTCATATTCATTTTTGAGACGCCTCGTGGAGACGGCTATTCCGTGAGTCATTTTATCGTTCAGCATCCGGCTGAATATATGGCCGCGAGGAGATCTAACATCGCCCCTGAACCTGGCTATCGGACAGCCCATTCTCCTGGAGGCCAGAGCACCGATTAGATGCGATTCACCTCGATGCGCGAAAACAATATCCGGACGAAAATCCTCAGCAACCTCCTTAAGACGCCGCACTGACCGGATGATATTTAAGCTGCCGAAATTGACATCCTCTGAAACGTCCAAGCCAGCCTTTCTGGCTCTTGCTGCAGGTGGGCTGCCGGGATTGGCCATTAATAGAACCTCATGACCCAACCGCAGAAGCCCCAGAGCTTGCTGTATTGCGAAATCAGCGCAGGCGTTATACCAGCGAACGTCCACTATCTGAATGATTTTCATCTGGCTTTTAGCGATGACTCCGGCAGGGGCAGGCTCGCCACCATCTGTTTGAGCCTACGCCAGACATCGTCTGCGGAAATCTTGCAGATACAGTCCTTGTCGCACCTGTGATTTGAACTCCGGCATTCGTCATCGATATCCGCAGGCTGTATGTATTGATGGCGCGAAAAATCCGGGTATGTCCAGCTTTCGGGGCTATGCGGACCGTAGACGGTGAAAGTCGGAGCGCCGCAGGCCACGGCGATATGCTTGGGGCCATTGTCATTCCCCAGATGCAGGTTCGCATGCTCAAATATCGCACCCAACAGACCAAGACGGTCTATTCGGAGAACCAGAGGTTCAACTGCGACCATCATCTTCGCCAGATCGTGGGCCACCTGGTCCTCGCCAGGGCCTGTGAGGACAACGACTGCGAAATTAAGCTCAGACGATAAGAGTTTTCCCAGCTCTGCGTAACTTTCCAGGGGCCAGCGATTGAATTCCCTGCGGGACACGGGAGATAAAGTAACAATCGACCTACCGGATACAGGATTTAGAATATCTTTGGCTTTCCGACGGTCGCCATCCGTTGGATTGAACTCAAGCTGCAAACCATCGGATGGAATGTCAACTTCTCTCAAAAGATCCAACCTGTCCTGTGCCGCATAAGCGGACTGACTGGATTTTCTGGGGGTACGGTTATAAGCCCACTTTCGATGGCCAAATCCGTAACTCAACCTGATATCCGCACCGCTCAAGAAGGAATAATAAGCGCTCCTGGGATTGGCGAAAAAGTCAACTACCAGATCATATCGGCCAGCTTTTATTTTTCTGATCAATCTATACTGGTATGCAGGATTAAACTGCCGGGAATCATCCACGAATATAACCGAATCAAGATGCAGGTTGTTGTCCAGGACTCCAGGAAGTTCCGTTAAGAAATCGAGCCGGCATTCAGGATACTTTTTCTTAAAGGCCCTGATCGCCGGGGTGCACATCAAGACATCGCCGATCCGGCGAAGCTGTATGAATAACGCTTTTTTCGGCGCGCTCATATTCCGGCATGCTCAAATTGCAGATCGTGCAGCTTCTTATACAAGCCGCCCTCGCTGAGCAGATCGTTATGATCCCCGGTCTGGACTATCTGCCCGTTCTCAACCACCAGTATGACATCCGCCTTGCGTATGGTCGAAAGGCGATGAGCTATCAGTATGACAGTCCTGCCGCTCAAAAGGTTCGAGATCGCCCGGGTAATGAGTTGTTCGGATTCGGAATCGAGCGAGGATGTGGCCTCATCGAAGATTAAGATCGGCGGATCCTTCAACAGCGCACGAGCAATAGCCAGCCTCTGTCTCTGGCCGCCGGACAGCTTGACCCCCCGGTCTCCAATGCAGGTATTAAGATCCTCGGGCATTTCCTTAACGAAGTCGAGAGCGCAGGCCGCCTCTAAAGCCCGTTCGACTGCCTCTTCACCGATTTTCTCCTGCCCGTAGGCGATATTATTGTAAATCGTGTCGTTGAAAAGGATAATCTCCTGAGTTACGATTCCCAACAGGTTTCTCAAGGATCTGGTCTCGACATCTTTTAAATCGATGCCATCTATAGTAACCCGGCCGGAGACGGGATCATAGAAGCGAGGTATCAGATCGACTATTGTCGATTTGCCTCCGCCGGACGGCCCCACAAGCGCCATCACCTGACCCCTGGGCAGATCGAAATTTACGTTTTGAAGTCTGAATCCGCCGGAGGGATAATTAAAGGAGACGTTTTCAAACCTGATGGCATCGTTGAATCCACTCAACACCACCGGCTTTTTGGCCTCCACTATTTTAGGTTCAGTATCGAGGACATCAAATATCCGAGCCGCAGCGGCAAGGCCCTGCTGGATATCTATATTGACGCGGCTTAAGACTTTTATGGGCTGCATGAGGGAAAACATGGCCACCAGAAACAAGAAGAATCTATCGGCAGTCAGGCCGGAACCGCTCAATATCTGGCGGCCGCCATACCATAAAATGAACGTCCCGGCGGCGACGCCAAGCATCTCCGTTAAGGGGATGGCAAGTGAGCCGATCCTCGTCAGGCGAACCATCGTCTTGAAAAAATCGTTCGTAAACCGTTTGAACCGGCCCAACTCGAATCTCTCCATGGCGAAGGCTTTGACCACCCGGATACCGGAAATGGTCTCCTGCAGAACGGTTGTTATGGATGCCATTTTTTCCTGCGTTATTCTGGAACTTTTCTTCAATTTCTTACCCAGAATCCCTATCAGGCCGATAGAGGGAGGAAGAACCAGGATTCCAGCCAGGGCCAGCTTCCACGACGCCGCAAAAACCAAAACCACAAATACGATGCCCAAGAACAGATTCTTCGTAAGATCGGAAAGGCCATTGGCGACTGCCCCCCGAACGAGCGTTATATCATTGGTGATTCTCGATATTAGCTCCCCCGCCCGCTGACCGTGAAAATATTCTAAAGGTAACATCTGATAATGCAAAAAGAGTCGATCACGAAGATCCCGGATAACCCCCTGTTCCACCCGGACGATCAGGAAGCTCCAGCCATAGAGGAAGATGTTCTTGACCACGAATACGAACAAAAGCAGCATGCAAAATCTGCCAAGCCTCTCGACCTTGGTGTCGCCCCCGATAACCCGGACAAATGTTTCCTTATCGAGTTTCAAAAGCTTCGAGTAATCGATCGGCTCCGATTCAATAGTCTGTGGGGCCATATCCTGCTCGAATATGATTTTCGTAAAGGGAACCACCATGGTCAGCGAGACCCCGCTCATACCGGCGTAAAGCATACCGAAAAGGACCGCAGCTACGTAAAATCTCAAATGCGGTTTTAGAAATTTCAGCAGGCGCCAGTATAATTTCATGGCCTGGCCCTCAAGGAATTGGCGACTTCAGTCTTCAACAGAATTTCCCACACCAGGTCGAAAACCTGGCCTATTGTAATCCCCGATTTAGCATCCAGAGCCACCGAACCGGCCCCGAGCGGTTTGAATTTATCGATCTCCGAATCGAGAAATATGGCGATAGTGGGAACCGCCTGGGTCCAGGCGAGATGCATGGGGCCGGAGTCTGATGAAACGAACACGGAATATTTGCTTATCGTCTCCTTTAGTTTTCTGATGGGCATCAAAGGCAGCAATCGGCCATTCGAAGGTAACTTCTCGCTTAAATCGGTTCTTAAATCTCCTTCATCCGGCCCCAGAATGAATTCAATGCTTATCCCTCTGTCGGATAGCCTCGAGCCCAGCTCAATGAAGTTTTCTAAAGGCCATCTTTTCGACCCTCTGCCGCCGCAGTTTATACCGACAATCGGCCTATCATTTTGCGACCGCTTTGAGCCCTCCTTAAAGAACGGATCGCCGGAAAGCTCCATTTCAAAAACACCGGATAGAAGTCGGGGAATCATATCCCTGGCATGTATGGTTTCGGCATATCTGGGAACTTCTATTTCGAAAATCCGGTCGCTACCCATTTTCCAGCCGGCGGTGACCCTGGCTCCGCTTAGAAGAGTGTATATTGCTCCCGTTAACGAATGCGAATTGACATCGGAGCAATCTATCGCCAGATCATACTCAGATTTTCTAAGCCTCCTTATCAAGGCAAGCAGCCTCCACGGCCGCAGAATATATTCCCTTTTATGGACTTCAATAATCTGACCGATTCTCGGATCTCGGGCCATCAAATCAGCATAGGCCGCCGGTAGGAGAAGATCGATTGTCGTTTCGGGAAGCGAAACCGAAAGGGCATCGATAGCTGAATTTAGAAAGATCACGTTCCCTATGCGTTCGGATTGCCTTACAAGCAGTATTTTCCCGGGTCTTCTTATGATGTCGCCCGGGGGGGATGCCGGTCGCCGGAGTAGACCCAATAATTTCGTCTTCTGGGATCTCAAAGGCATTTTTAAATTTATTCATTCAAGCCGCTTAATGTCAACTAAAAAGCCCCCTTAACGGGGGCTTCCTTAGCCTATCAGACCGAATCGTTCAGACCTGCTCTTCCGGCTTGGCCTCGTCCGCAGGGTTTTCGTCAACGGGCCTTTCAACAGGCTCTTCGGTGGATGGCTGATCCGCTGTTTTCGTCTCGGCTGAGGGTTCGCTTTCAGCCGGCATGACCTCCTCTATCCGCTCTTTATCTTCCACGACATCGGAAACAGGCGCTACTTTTATCGGATGCTTCGCTATGTATGCTTCCATCTCCTCTTTTTCGCGGCCGGAGAAATAGGCTTCGACCGAGAGAATGATCCGTCTGTTGTGAGTATCGAACTCTATGACCCGCAAAGGCAGTTCGTCGCCCTCCGAAAATGCATCCGCAGGCCGGGCTATATCTCGTTTCCCCAGCTGATTGGCGGGCACAAAACCCTCGACTTCACCGGTGAGGTTAACTATAACCCCCCTGTCAAGCATCCTCGATATGATTCCCATGGTCTCCGTGTTGACCGCGTAATTCAACTGCAGCTCCGGCCAGGGATCCGGCTTAACCTGCTTGTGCCCGAGCGAAATCCGCCGGTTATCTTTATCAATTCCCAGTATGATCACTTCGACCATGTCTCCCCGGTTCATGATTTCAGATGGGTGCTGGATCCTCTTAGTCCAGCACATATCCGAGATATGAACCAGGCCGTCGATACCCTCTTCGATCTCGACGAAGGCGCCGAACGTCGTCAAATTCCGCACTTTGCCGATAACCTTCGTTCCCACCGGATACTTTAGATCGAGAGTCTCCCAGGGATCCGGCTCAAGCTGTTTTAAACCCAGGGAAATCTTTTCATTTTCCTTATCTACCGAGAGAACAATCGCCTCCACGTTATCCCCGGCGTTCAACAGTTTCGATGGATGTTTGATGTGCTGCGTCCAGGACATCTCGGAAATATGAATGAGTCCCTCGATTCCCTTTTCCAACTCCATGAAAGCGCCGTAATCGGTAATGGATACCACCTTTCCGGCGACACGGCTTCCCACGGGGAACTTCTCATCAACTTTCTCCCACGGATAAGGGGTAAGCTGCTTTATGCCCAGGGAGATCCTGTTGCTGGACTTGTCGAAATCCAGAATCTTAACGTCTATATCCTGCTGAAGCTGAACGACCTCCGAAGGGTGATTGATCCGCCCCCATGACATATCGGTTATATGCAAAAGCCCGTCCACTCCGCCGAGGTCGATGAAGACGCCGAAATCGGTGATATTTTTGATGACACCCTTGCGAACCTGTCCAGGCTCAATTTCCTTCAGTAAATGATCCCGCATTTTTTCACGTTCATGCTCAAGGACCACCCGCCGCGAAACCACGATATTCCTGCGGCTCTTGTTGATCTTGATGATTTTCAGTTCCATGGTCGTGCCAAGCAAGGCATCGAAATCGGGAACCTGCCGCAGGGCAATTTGCGAACCCGGAAGGAAGGCCTCTACCCCGAAGAGATCGATAACCATACCGCCTTTGATGCGCCGCATGACTTTGCCTTTGACGGTCTGGCCGGCGTCGTGGGCTTCCTTTATATTGTCCCAAACCCGCATGAAGTCGGCCTTCTGCTTGGATAAAACCAGCTGGCCATCATTATTCTCTATGGCATCCAGGTAGACGTCGATTTTCTCCCCGACCTGCACGTTTACTGGCTCCGGAAATTCGGAAATCGATATAATACCCTCCGACTTGAAGCCAACATCGACAATAATATCATCGCGGGTAACACCCATGACCGTGCCTTCAATAACCTCGCCCTCTCTGATATCCTGCAGGGTGCCCTCATACATTTTCAATTGTTGATCAAACTCCTCCGGGGAGTATTCCTGCATTTCGATATCTTCTGCGGTCAGGATGGGTTCGATTTCAACCTTCCTGACCTTCTGGCGAGCGACTTTAGTTCGCGTCTTCCTTACAGTTTTCCTGGCTTTCCTGGCAGTGGCCGTCGCGTTCGCCGTTTTCTTTGCAGTGGCTTTCTGGCGTGATTCCGCTCTGGCTTTAGCTGTTTTACTTTTAGCACCACCTTCCATTTTGGTCTTGGCCGACACTTTCTTTTTTACAGCCTTTTTCTTTGCTGGCATTACTACAAATCCTCCTTAGCACAAAATCAATTCCCCCTGAGGGGTCCCCCAATTTAAGATTATCGGGAGATTATTGAAAAACAATATAAAAAAATTCCAATGCCAGGCAAATGTTTTTTGTATCTATTTCGAGATTGGAGACCGCCCTGAAGCTGCTTCTTCTTTCAATAGCCGGATTCTCTCCATGACCTCCGTTACAACGGCTCTATATCCATCTTTATCATCAGAGATCTTCGAGAGCCATTCCGGCGTGAGAGGCTTGCCAAAACTTATCACCAGCCTCTTCCCGGTGAACGGCAATCGCAGAAAACGGTTGGAGTTTTCGATGTAGGCCGGTACGATGGGGACCATAGCGTGGCGAGCCAGCATTCCGATACCCGGTTTCCCGCGCCCCAGTTCGCCGGTTCTGCTGCGGGTTCCCTCGGGGAATAATATCAGCCCGAAACCTTTCTGGAGAATCTCCTCCGACCGAACGAGAGCGTTGCGGTCGAAAACGCCTCTGTTTACTGGAATGGCATTTAAGTTCTTGATTACCGTTCTTAACAGGGGATTTTTGAAGAGCTCCTTTTTAGCGAGGAAATAAACCTCCCGCCCCACGGAGGAACCCACGAACGGGGGATCGCCCGCTGCGATATGATTGGAGGCTATAATGATGCCGCCCTCAGAGGGTACGTTCTCTTTGCCCTTAATCCGCAAGCGGCAATAGAGAACAAGAAATGTCCTGATAATAGTCCGGCAGATTCTATAAAATGGTTTCACGATATTCCCAGCTTTTCGCAGACTAATTCATAGACTTTTTCCACCTGACCGTTTAGCGACATATCGGTAGTATCTATTTCGATTGCATCATCGGCCTTCTTCAAAGGCGAATAATCCCGCCCCGAATCAAAGAGATCCCTCGATGAAAGTGATGCCGTTTGCTCTTCTATGGAAGTTGTTATACCGACCCCATCTAGCTGACGGCACCGTCTGATCGCCCTCGTCTGCAGATCAGCTACCAGAAAGATTTTAAGATCGGCATCCGGGAACACAACTGTTCCCATATCCCTTCCCTCGGCCACGATATCGGCCTTCCAAGCAAATTTCCGCTGGAGCTCAACCATTTTTTCTCTGACCCCTTTATAGGATGATACCAGTGAAACTCCAGCATCGATCCTCGGTTTGCGGATCAGCAACGTGGCGTCTTTGCCGTCGAGGAAAAATCTATCCTCATTCTCACCGGGGACAATTTCGATTTTCACTGTCCCTGCGATATCGGTTACCCCCGCTTCGTCGTTTAAATCTATCCCTTTTTCTATTGCGGCCAGGGTCACGCTGCGGTACATGGCGCCCGTATCGAGATAGGTAAATCCCAGCCTTCTCGCCAGGAGCTTGGCCGTGCTGCTCTTGCCGGAACCAGCAGGTCCATCCATAGCTATAACACTGTGCTTTTTCATAGGCCGACCGATGATTTCAACATTTCAACTTCCTCTTGCTTTAGAAGGCGGTACGCTCCGGCCTTCAGGTTACTCAGCTTGATGCAGCCGTATTCCACCCTCTGCAGGGCTACTACCGAATGCCCCAGGACCCGGCACATGCGCCTTATCTGACGCTTTCGTCCTTCATGAATAGTGATATAAAACCCACTGGAGTTTTTGCTACGTGATATCAATTCGAGCTCCGCCGGCCAGGTCATACCATCGTCAAGCTCCACGCCGTTTTGGAGCTTCTCGATCTCCTCGTCCGAGGTAAAACCCTCGCATTTTACCAGATATTTCTTATCGATCTTATATCGAGGGTGCGCCAGCCTGAAAGCTAACTCGCCATCGTCTGTGAGAAGCAATAGCCCTGATGAATCGAGGTCGAGACGGCCCACCGGACGCACCAGCTGCCTGTATTTCCTGACCAGATCGAGCACGATAGGGCGCTTGAAGTTGTCCTTGCAGGTCACCAGATAGCCGACCGGTTTGTTTAACAGAATATAAACGAATTCCTCGGGCAGCGTGACCCGTTCGCCATCGAAAGTGATCTCATCAACAGTCTCGTCCACAACGCTGCCAGGTGCAGCCACGATCCTGCCATTAACAGCAATACGTCCTTGTTTCAACAGCAGATCCGCCGCTCTGCGGGACGCTATACCGGCTTTGGCAAGAAATTTATTCAGTCTCATCGGCTGGCGCCGTGGATTCGCTTTCCTCAGGGGGTCTTCTTATGACCAATCTTTTATCCGTACCCTTATCAGTAGCCGTCTCAGGAATTGGCAACTCCGAAAGATCGGAAATACCGAAAAATTCCAAAAAATCTCTGGTTGTTCCGTATAGTAATGGC
>Ga0114920_10000961_pt1 | contig 12990 bp, 9 predicted proteins | sample ChitaG_FD_88683 | JGI IMG/M metagenome (GOLD analysis project Ga0114920, IMG submission 88683) | Deep subsurface microbial communities from South Pacific Ocean to uncover new lineages of life (NeLLi) - Chile_00310 metaG | ecosystem: Environmental > Aquatic > Marine > Oceanic > Sediment ... | reverse complement strand
TCACCCGGTAGCGCTCCCTCCGCTCCTTTATTGCCCGGCCCGGTATGCAAAGGGCAATGCGGGGGTCAGCGATGCTCTCTGGGGCGACCTGCTGAGGCTTTGTCAGCACCACGATGCGAAAATGGATATCACCCTCCGCGATCTTCCTCCCCAACTCAGGTCGCCAGGTATCGGTGATAAGGATCTCGCCTGGGTAGTCAATGCCCCGATGCACCACCCTCCAGGGGGTGAGCTCACCAGGTTTGAAATCGGCAAAAATGTCGGAAACTGTCATCTTTTAGATGCTTCCTCAAGCAGGCTGAGAAACTCCTGTTCACTGAGCAGCCTTGTGCCCTGGTCACGCGCCTTGTCTAGCTTGGAGCCGGGGTCTGCCCCCACCACGAGAAAGGCGGTCTTCTTGGTGACGCTTGAGCCCACAGCGCCACCAAACTCCTTGATCCGCGCCTCAGCCTCACTTCGGGGGAAGGTCTCCAGCCTCCCGGTAATCACGAACTCCTGCCCCGCGAGGGGCAATTCCTCCGCCCTGGCGACCTCAGCTTTCAGCCTGACCCCTGCCTTTCTCAGCTTGTCGATGACCTTGAGGTTTGACTCCTGACTAAAGAAAGCATGGATGCTTTCGGCGATCTTGGGTCCGATGGTAGCTACCTCAAGCAACTCCTCTTGAGAAGCCTCAGCCAACTCGTTTATGCTGCCAAAGTGGTGGGCAAGAATCTCAGCGGTCTCGGCGCCAACATGCCTGATACCGAGAGCAAAGAGCACCCGGGAGAGGGGGCGATCCTTGCTCCTTTCGATGGCATCGAGCACATTCTGGGCGCTCTTCTCCGCCATCCTCTCCAGCGCGGCAAGCTCCTCCTTGCGCAGGGTGTAAAGATCGGCAACATCCTTTACCAGCCCTGAATTGAGCAAGGCCGCCGCCAGTTTTTCACCGACGCCGTCGATGTCCATGGCACCCCGAGAGACGAAATGGGTTAGACTCTGGAAAATTTGGGCCGGACAGGAGGCATTGGTACACCGAGCCATGACCTCACCTTCGGGCTTGACCGCCTCGGCACCGCACACGGGGCAGCGGGAGGGCATGACAAAGAACTTCTCCTCTCCCGTGCGCTTCGATACCACCGGGGCGACTACCTGAGGGATGACATCGCCAGCGCGCTGCACAATCACCGTATCGCCAATGCGAATGTCCTTACGATGAATGTCCTCCTCATTGTGCAGCGCCGCCTGCTTAATCGTTACCCCGCCAACGTAGACCGGCTCCAGGATGGCATAGGGGTTGAGGCTGCCGGTTCTGCCCACGCTGATACCGATGTCCAGAAGGCGGGTGGTACCCTGAACAGCAGGAAACTTATAGGCTACTGCCCAGCGGGGGTCGTGCCCCACCGTCCCCAGCCTCTGCTGCAGCTCAAAGGAATTTATCTTTATCACCACCCCATCGGACTCAAATTCGATCCTCTCCCTCTCCTCAACCCAGTGCTGGTAGCACTTCTCCACCTCACCAAGTTCAGAGACATAGGCATTGTAGGGGCTTATCTTGAATCCCAGAGACTTGAGGTATTCCAGAGTTTCCCATTGGGTTGGGGGCACGTTTCCCTCAGCCCAACCCAGACCATAGATATAGATATCCAGCGGGCGCTTGGCAGTGACCCTGGGGTCGAGCTGACGCACCGAGCCAGCAGCAGCGTTTCGGGGGTTGGCAAAAAGGGGCTGGCCCTCCTGAGCCCGCTCCTCGTTTAGCTTTTTGAAGCCTGCCCTGGAAAGATAGACCTCCCCCCGAACCTCAAATCTTGGTGGCGCATCTTTAGGTACGGCGAGGGGTATGCTCCTGATGGTTCTCAAGTTCTGGGTGATATCCTCGCCGCGATAGCCATCGCCCCGGGTAGCGCCAACGGCGAAGCGCCCATCCTCATAGGTAAGGGCTACGGCAAGTCCGTCCAGTTTAAGCTCACAAACGAAGTCAGTGGGAAGCTCGGGCAAAAGATTAGTGTTTCTGCGATACCAGGCAGCTAGCTCATCGAAGGAAAAGACATTGGCCAGGCTCAAGAGCGGCTCGCGGTGCTCAACCACACCGAAGGCTTCCACCGGAGCAGCGCCCACCCGCTGCGTAGGGGATTCGGGGGTGATAAGCTCCGGGCGCTCACTCTCAAGTCTTATCAGTTCCTGCATCAGCTCATCATATTCGGCATCGCTGATCTCAGGGCTATCGAGAACATAGTAGCGATGGTTATGGTAGTTGATCTGCTTCCTCAGCTCCTCGATCCTTTTCTTCGCCTGTTCCATATCCTCCACGGCGATCACCCCCAAAGAGCCGCAGGGCAAGGTCAGAGCTTCACCAGCTTTATGGTATAGATATCGGGGATAGCGAGAAGCTGTTGTCGCTGCTCCTCGCCAATAGGCCCATCAAGCTCAAGCACGAGAAGCGCCGGGCCTCTGGGCTCGAGCCTGCCTAACTGCATAGAGCTAATATTGATGTCTGCGTTTCCTAGTATTGTGCCCACCGTCCCAATAAGCCCGGGGCGGTCGCGATGGTCACTGAAGATGAAATAGCCTCCCCTGGGCACGACATCGATCCAGTAGTTATTCACCCGAACTATGTGGGGCTCGCCCCTCATCACCGTGCCCGCCACTGTAGTCTGCCCGACGCTGGTGCCCGCCTCCACGGTAACCAAGTTGCCGTAGTTTTCACACACAGGGTCCTTGTGTTCCGTGATCTTAAGCCCCCGGCGCTGAGCAATGAGGTGGGCATTGACCAGGGTAACCCTCTCCTCACTAATGGCCTCCAGCAGGCCGCCGATAATCGCCGCCTTCAGCACTGCAGTGTCATGATTGGCAATCTCCCCTTCATACTTGATACTGATGGTGCTCATCTGCCCCTCAGCAAGCTGGGTGAGCAACCTGCCGATATGCAACGATACGCCGAGGAAGGGGCCGACCACGGCAGCAGTTTCAGGCGGGATGAAGGGGACATTAACCGCATACCTGGGGGGCTGGCCCTTAAGGGCGGTGATGATTTGCTCCGCCACGTCGAGGGCAACTGTGGTCTGAGCCTCGGCGGTGGAGGCTGCCAGATGGGGAGTAACGATGATCCTATCGCTTTGGAAAAGGACGCTTTCTCCCACTGGCTCCTCGGCGAAGACATCGATGGCAGCAGCAGCCACCTTTCCCTTCTCAACGGCCTCGAACAGGGCCTTCTCGTCGATAATGCCACCCCGGGCGCAATTGATAAAACGCACCGTTGGCTTGACCTTGGCCAGTTCCTTAGCACCGATTAGACCCTTGGTCAAATCGCTCAGGGGGGTGTGCAGGGTTATGAAGTCCGATTGCTTCAGCAGTTCATCCAAGGAGACCAGCTCCACTCCCAGGGTGGCAGCGTATTCCGGAGAGATGAAGGGGTCGTGGGCAATGACGCGCATCTCCAGTCCTTTGGCTCGCCGCGCCACTTCAGTGCCAACGTTGCCCAGTCCGATTATCCCCAGCGTCTTATTTCTTACCTCAATGCCGACGAAATCGTGGCGGCGCCACTGCCCCGACCGCAACACGGCATTGGCCTGGGGGATATGGCGGGCCATAGCCAACATCAGGGCGATGGTGTGCTCCGCAGCGGAGGTGATGTTCCCCGAGGGAGCATTGACCACCACGATGCCTTTACTGGTTGCCGCCTCAACATCGATATTGTCCACGCCCACCCCGGCGCGTGCAATAACCTGAAGCTTCCCCCCGGCTTCGATAACCTCCTTGGGGACCTGGGTATCGCTGCGCACCACTAGAGCATCGTATTCGCCAATGATGGCGATCAGCTCATCAGGGCTCATCCCCAGCTTTACATCCACCTCACCATGGGCACGCAGCGCCTCTATGCCCTCGTTGGCGATGGGATCAGCAATCAGAACCTTCATTTTCCGCCCCCGGCGAAGCCCGCCTGAGGCAGGGCGATACGCAACGCTTGGCCAACCGCATCCATGTCCTCCTCAGCTACATAGCCCAGGTGACCGATGCGAAATATCTTTCCCTCCAGCCTCTGCTGCCCCCCGGAGAGGACCACATCATGCTCCTCCCTGAGAATTCCGAGCAGTCTCTTCACATCAAGCCCCTCAGGAGCCCTGACCGCGGTAACCGTGTTTGAGGCATAGCTATCCTCAGGGAAGAGAGAAAGCCCCAGCGACTTCACCACCTCCCTGGCCTTGTTACCCACCCGCCCATGGCGAGTCACGACATTGCGCAGTCCCTCTCGCTGAAACAATTCGAGGGCAGCAGCGAGGGCGAAAAAGATGGAAACGGACGGGGTCCAGGGAGTCTGCCCTTTTTCGTCCAGAAATTGCTTCGCTTTAGCAAAATCCCAGTAGTATTTAGGCATCCTGGCCTCAGCTTGCGCCTGCCATGCCCTCTCGCTGACGCTGACCATAGCCAGACCTGGTGGAACCATCCAGCCCTTCTGGGAGGCAGTAACCACCACATCGCAGCCCCAGGCGTCGGTGGGGAGGTCTATGGCGCCCAGGCTGCTTATGGCATCAACAATAAGCAGCTTATCGAATTCCTTTACCACTGCGCCGATGGAGGCCAGATCGCTAGTTACACCAGTGGAGGTCTCGTTGTGGGTTACCAGCACCGCCTTTACCCCAGGGTTATTGGCCAGTGCCTGGCGCACCGCCTCAGGATCGGCAGCAGAGCCCCACTCGAAGCGAAGCCTCTCAACTTGAGCGCCAAAGCCCTCGGCGATGTCGGCGAAGCGCTCGCCAAAGAAGCCATTTGAGACCACCAGCACCTTGTCTCCGGGTGAGAGCATGTTAACAATGGCGGCCTCCATCCCTCCTGTGCCCGAGGCGGTGAGGATAAGCACATCACCCTTGGTCTGGAAAATCTCCTTGAGGATGGCAGTCATTCCCCGGATCATCTCAGCGAACTCGGGGCCGCGGTGATTAATCCTCTGCCGGCTGAGCACGCTCTGGATTTCAGGGGGGATTGGGGTTGGACCGGGAATACGCAACTGCATCCTACGCCTCCGTCTTTTTATCTGCGTTGACTATCCTGACAAAGCGGCGCTTGCCCACTTTGATAACGCTGCCGTCTCTGATAGCAACCTTATTACTCGTGACTGGCTTATCATCAACCTCGACGGCACCTTGAGCTAAGAAACGCTTCGCCTCACTGCGGCTTTTCGCTAGGTTTGTTTTAAGCAATACGAGTGGAATTGAGACATAGTACGATTCTTCACCTGCCTCAACCCATCCGCCAGTCACCGGGGTCACTTCAGCAAGTTCCTCGACTTCCTGAGGTGTTAGCGCTCTACCTCTCGCTGTGGAGGCGACTTCCCTCTGTCTTCTTAGCGCTTCCGCCTCCAACTCCCGGACCAATTTCTTAAGCGGATACTCCTCCATCTCCTCAGGCGCCTCCCGCCGCTGAAACACCTTCTCGAAATGCGCCTCCGCCTCCTTAGCAGCGGCAGCAGTATGAAAAAGGGCTACGATCTCGCCGGCGAGGCGCTTCTTTAACTCCATCGGATTCACCGACTGAGCAGCTAGCTCCTCCCTAAATTGCTCCAGTTCCTCATCGGGAACATCGGTCAAAAATTCAAAGTAGTCCATCATCAGCTCATCAGGGATGCTCATCACCTTGCCATACATCTCACTGGGGGCTCGTCGATGGCGATATAATTGCCCAGGCTCTTTGACATCTTCTGGCTGCCGTCGGTACCCACAAGCAAGGGGACCAGGAAGACCTGCTGCGGGGGCTGCCCCTCCATCTGCTGCAGCTCTCGCCCGACAAGGCAGTTGAATTTCTGGTCGGTGCCTCCAAACTCGACATCGGCCTCGATCTCTACCGAATCATAGGCCTGAAGCAAAGGATAGAGGAGCTCGGTGAGGGCAACGGGGCGACCCGAAGCCTGCCTTTTGGCAAAGTCCTCCCTGGCCAGCATCTGAGCCACGGTGAACCTGCTGGTGAGACTCATGACCTCGCTGAGGCCGAACTTGCCAAACCACTCGCTCTGCCACACCACCTTGGTCTTCTCCCTGTCCACTACCTTAAAGAACTGATTGAGGTAGGTTTCGGCGTTGGCACGAACCTCTTCGGCGGAAAGCATGGGGCGGGTCGCTGACTCGCCGCTGGGGTCGCCAATCTGGGCCGTCCAGTCGCCAACGATGAGAATGATCTGGTGTCCCAGCTCCTGAAACTGGCGCAGCTTCCTCAACCCTACCACATGACCGAGGTGAATGTCGGGGCAGCTGGGATCGAAGCCCTGCTTGAGGCGAAGCGGCCTGCCCGCTTCGAGCAGCCTCACCAGCTCCTCCTCAATGATGATCTCAGCAACCCCTCTTTTTAGCAGACGCCGGCGTTGCTCAGGAGTGAGTATTTCACGATTCCCCATGGCTCCGCTTTTCCAGCCCCTTTCTCCGCTAAGGGACTTTAAGATGACAATAACGCCCTTGCTCCCTCCACATCCCGGACTATCTGAGCCTTAAGCTCCTCGACGCTGGCAAACCTGATCTCGCCCCGAAGACACTCCACCAACTCGATCTCCAGCTCTTGCCCGTAAAGGTCCCCTTCGAAATCGAGAAGGTAAACCTCAATGAGCCGCTGGCCGCCGCCGAAGGTGGGGCGGATGCCAATGTTTGTCACCGCCTTATAAACCGCTTCGCCGACAAAGGCGCGCGTTGCATAGACCCCATCGGCAGGAAGGGCCTGCTCTGGGTCGGGAGCAATATTTGCTGTAGGAAAACCCAGCACTTTGCCCCGTTCATCACCCTTTACTACCTTCCCTCCCAGTCTGAAGCGCCGGCCTAAAAGCTGGCTCACCTTTCTCGGATCACCCTGGCTCAAGGCAAGGCGAACCGCCGTGCTGCTTACCGCTTCTCCCTGCCACAGCTTCGCTGGCACCACTTCTACCATAAAGTTGAACTCCTGCCCCAAGGCTTGAAGGGCGGAGGCATCCCCCCCTCTCCCCTTCCCCACGGCAAAATCGGGCCCAATCACCAGCGCACGCATCTTGAGATGTCGCTGTAATAAAGAGACAAACTCTCGAGCACCAAGTTGAGCCAGCTCCAGGGAGAAGGAAAGGGTGACGACGAGTTCCACTCCCAGGCCTGTTAAAAGTCTAATCCGTTCTGAGAGGCTGGTCAAGTAGGTCAGCTTAACCTCAGGATAAAGCACAAGGCGCGGATGATGGCGGAAGGTTACCACGCCGCTGAGGAGATTCTCCGTGGCCGCCGTTTGCTTAAGATTCTGAATAAGATCCTGATGACCTAAATGAACGCCATCGAAAACCCCTATAGTGAGCGCCGTTTCACGGTTTGGCGCCACTCGGGCCAGCTCTTCCTCAATCAGCATTTTCCCCCTCATGCAGTGACTGACCAAAGGCGCGGAGAAAGGCCTCCACCACCTCGGGGTCCCACTGGCTCCCCCCCCCTTCTCTGAGAACCTTTATCGCCTGCTCGCTGGTCATCGCCGGGCGATAGGGACGGGCTGAAGTCATGGCATCATAGGCATCGGCGACGGCGAGGATGCGCCCTCCTAGGGGGGTTTGTTCCCCCCTCAGGCTGCTGGGATAGCCCCCACCATCGTAGCGCTCGTGATGGCCCTCGATAATGGGTAATGTTCCGTTGAGGAAACCAAGGTGGCGCAGCATGTCCACCCCCCTTGTGGGATGGAGCTGGATCTCAGCCCGCTCGCTGGGGGTAATGGGGCCTGGCTTGAGCAGTATCCCATCGGGGATGCCGATCTTGCCCAGGTCGTGAAGCCTGGCTGCGGTCTCTATTTTTTTCATTTGCTCTGGGGGGAGGTGCATCTCATAAGCAATCTGGCGGGAAAGCTGGGCCACCCTCTCCGAGTGACCCCGGGTATAGGGATCGCGGGCCTCAAGGGTGAGAACCAGGGTTCTGGCCATCTTCAGATAGGCATCCTCGAGCTCCTCCTTGCTCTGCTCCAGGGCTCTGCTACTATTCACCGCCTGTTCGTAGGCTATCTCCAGGTCCTCTTTACTGCGCTTCGCCTCCTCGTAGAGCCTGTGGTTCTCGATGGCAACCGCAATCTGTCCCGCCAGCTCCTCCAGAATCTCCTGCTCTCGCTCGCCGTAGGCGTGAGAACGACGGCTGGAAAGGTTGAAGGTGCCGATGACCTCGCCCCGGGAAAAGAGAGGCAACCAAATCGCCGACCTCAACCCAATCCTGAGATGAGCCTCGTCGGTGGTGAATTGCTTCTCCTGGGCAAAATCGGTTTGAATGTTAGTCCTCTTGTTTTCTACAACCCATTCTGTAGCCGACCCCATTAAGGGTATAGTGAGCCCTGCTTCCGCCTCTGTCTCCACCGCCGAGGATACCGCCACAAGCCTGAGCCTATCGCCCTCCACGAGAGCGATGCTGGCAATGTCACAGTCCACCAGTCTCCTCACCCCAGCGATAAAGGGTTCATATACGTCCTCGATGTTCAGGCTGGAGGTGATAATCCTGGTCAACTCAGCGGTCACCTCAATCCGCTCAGTATGTCGCTGAATTTCCTCTTCCGCCCGCTTGCGCTCGGTGATGTCACGGAACAGACCCAGTATAAGACGCTGTCCGCGTATGGTTAGGGGCGAGGCGCTGATCCTCACCGGAACGATTGTCCCATCCTTCTTAATGATCTCACCGTCATAGTCGGCACTATGGCCTTTTTCAATATGTTTAGCAAATCTCCGTCTGTATTCGTCGGCCTTGTCCTGTGGGTGGAGCTGTGCCTGGTACATACCCACGATTTCATGGCGACTCTTCCCCAACAGCGCCTCCCCTTGCAAGTTGGTCTCGAGAATCAGCCCTGTCTCGGCATCAGCGAGAAATGCCGCGTCAGTGAGGTCTTGGAAGAGATGGCGATATTTCTCCTCGCTCTCCTGCAGCGCCTCCTCAGCCCGCTTGCGCTCGGTGATGTCCCTCATGATAACGGAAAGGGCGAACTCGCCTTCATATCCGATGATCTTAAAGCTAACCTCAACCGGAACCTCTTCGCCGGTCTTGGTTAGCACCTTCGTCTCGAATCGTTGCAACGTGGTGTCGCCGTCGAGCAGTCTTCTACGCAGCTCTAATTGAGCCTCTCTCTCCGTTGCTGGAAAGAGTTGCACCGCCGATTGCCTTATTAGCTCCTCAAGGCTGTAGCCCACAATCTGGGCAAACTTCTTGTTGGCGAAGGCTATCGTTTCTCTGTCATCACCCAGATACACAACGTAACCATCATTCATATCCTCGATCAAATCTCTGTATTTGGCCTCCGATGCCTTCAGTTCCTCGGCCTTTGCCCTGGTCTGCTCAAAGAGCTCGGCGTTTTCGATTGCTACCGCTATCTGACTGCCGACAGCACCGAGCAACTCCAGCTCCTCGGGGCTAAACCAACATTTGGAGCGGCTTTCAAGAATCATCGCTCCCCGTAGCATCTCCTTAGACCAAAGGGGCGTGACAACATAGGATTGCCCCTCTCGCTTCCCTATTGCCACCCTCACCCGGGCGAGGGTGGCTTGGTCAAATACAGTCTCCAATTTAAAAGCCTGCTCCCTGTGCTCTAGCCAGAGCTGAATGTCCGCTTCCGCCACTTCTATTCTTCCCAATGCGCCAACCAACTGCTCAGGCACCCCTCTATGAGCCTTAAGTACTAGTTCCCTCGCCCCTGTATCTAGTAAATAGATGACACCCCTGCCTAAATCCATAACCTCAAACACTTTGGCCAGGGCAATGTATAGAAGCTGTTCAAGGTCGAGGGTTTGGCTCACCGCCTGGGCTACAGCGGCAAAGGCCCCCAGTGAGCGGTCATGCCTTACAAGCCTGGTGTTTCGGGTGCGCTTTTTCGCACTCATTCCGCCACCCCTTTGTCAACCCCAGGCTCCCCTTTAGGCTACAAGATTATGTCGCCTTTGTCAATTTATTTCTGGTACTTTTGTACCCTTTTTCAGTTAACCTTTGGTACCACCAGCCATCCTCCGTCCCACCGAGGCAGCTACGTTGACAAGCTGCTCCATCAGTCGCTGGAAGTTGTCGAAGGTGAGCGACTGGGCGCCATCCTTAAGGGCATGGTCAGGGCTGGGGTGAACCTCAATCATCACCCCATCAGCCCCGGCAGCCACTGCGGCCAGCGCAACAGGGGCAACAAGGTACCACTTCCCGGTGCCATGACTGGGATCGGCGATAATGGGCAGATGGCTCACCTTCTCGATAACGGGGATGGCACTTATATCCATGGTATTGCGGGTATAGGTTTCAAAGGTCCTGATCCCCCGCTCACATAGCAGCACCTGACGATTGCCCTGAGAGAGGATATATTCCGCGGAAAGTAGCCACTCCTGAATGGTGGCAGACATGCCTCGCTTGAGCATGATGGGCTTATTAACTTTCCCTACCTCATCAAGGAGGATGAAGTTCTGCATATTGCGCGCCCCAACCTGAAGAATGTCGGCATAGCGCGCAACCAGTTCAACATCTTCAGGGGTGATCACCTCGGTGATAATGGGCATCCCCGTCTCCTTCCGAGCTTGAGCCAGGATCTTGAGCCCTTCCTCGCCCAGACCGCGAAAACTATATGGGGAGGTGCTGGGCTTGAAGGCACCGCCGCGCAGAATATGTGCCCCCGCTGCTTTCACCGTGCGCGCCGTCTCCAGAACTTGCTCCTCGCTCTCCACGGCACAAGGTCCAGCCATTACTACCAGCTCTTCACCACCTATGGTAATCTCACCAACCTTGATCACGGTATCTTGAGGCTGAAACTCCCTGCTTGAGAGTTTATAGGGTCTGGTGATAGGAATCACCTCTTCGACACCGGGGAGAAGCTCCAGCATATCGCGTAGCTCGGGATAGGTTTGCCCCACCACCCCGATGACGGTTCGCTCTATCCCTCTGGAGAGATGGCCAGCAAGCCCTTGCTCAGCTAGACGCTTCAGGATCTCATCGATCTCCTTTTCCCCGGAGTCAACCTTCATGACCACTATCATCGCCTGTGCCTCCAAAGTGTGGCTTCATCGCATTTCCCCTCTCTCTTCCGTTTTGGGAGTTCTCAAGCTCTGGGCCCCTTTGAGATAAACGTGTACCAGCTCGTGGGCATGCTTTTCAGTGTTAAACAAGATCAGGATGCGCAGACACATGGGTAAGCTGCCGGGAACGTTCATCTCATGCCAGCACATTAGAGCCGTCTGAGTAAAGTCCAACTCTCTGGCCGCCACTGCCGGGAACTCAGCATCGATATCTGGGGTGGTGGTAAAAATGATGCACGCTATATCATCCTCCCCAACCCCATTGGCGCTGACCATATCCTGAAGCAGTTCCTTCGTTGCCGCCAGGATATTCTCCCTGGTGTTGGCCTCCACCGTGATCGCCCCCCGAATACCTCGGCACTTCATTTTCCTTTACCTGTGCATCATATCATAAATAGCAGCGCAATGGAATTATAGGTGAAATGAGCGAGAATACACGTCCATAAGGAGCGAGTTCTAGCATAAAGCCAGGCCAAAAGCAGACCTAAAAGAAAAATGGGCACTAAAGCACCGAGTTGGAGATGGGCCAGGGAAAAGAGCAGAGCACTCAAGACAGCGCCCCAGGCATAGCCAAAGCGTTTCCCGATGCCGGTAAAGATGAAACCACGAAAAAAGGTCTCCTCGACCAAAGGGGCTGCAATAAGGGAAACGAAAGCTAATAAAGCCAGGCTTGCCCACCCCGGTTCATAGTCAAAGAGGAGAGGCTCGGATTCAATACTCTCAGCCCCCATAAGGCTCACCACAACCGCATACAGATAGTTGATCAGCACACCAGCAGCTAGTACCACCAGGATCAAGATCAAGGCATTTCTCAGGTTGAAGTGACGAAAACCAAGGGCCTCCCATCCACAGCGGTACTTGGCCACGGCGAAGCGCCACACCACTAACAGCAGCACTCCCTCCAAGGCGAGGGTGCCCAACAGGCTCAATGTAACCAAATACTTGACGAAGTCATCAGAAGCAATGTACTCCCGCACGCCATCAGGGCCAAGATCGAAAAAGGTCTCCGAGCCGAGAAGGGAAAAGGCAATAACCACAGCGCCCACAGCGGTCAGGGCCATAATAACAACAATGAAGGCAATAACCACCACCATTCCCTTGCTGATATCCCTAACCGTCCAGGGAACGGGGCTGATTTGAGGCTCCTTCAACATCTTTCCTTCCATCACCGGTACTAAGCCCCCATCTCAGAACCCTCGTCCAAGAGCGAAAAAGGCTCGGTGGCGGTAACCCCCTCCTCAGCCAATCTCGAGATCTCATCTGTTGACAGGCCCAAAAGCTGGCCAAAGACATAATCATTATGCTCACCGAAGCAGGGGGCGGGAAGGCGAAGGCTCCCTGGGGTGCCGCTCATCTTCCAGGATACCCCGGGATAGAGGTGGGTCCCGGCCTCAGGATGGGATAGCGGCTCAAAGAAGCCTCGCTCCCCCAGATGGGGGTCATCAACCAGCTCAGCTACGCTCAATACCGCCCCAGCCTTAACCCCAGCCTGCTGTAACGTACTCATCAGCTCGCGGTGGTCATGGTGAGAGGTCCACTGCTCAATCAATCTGTCCAGCTCATCCTGATTTTGCCACCTACTTAGGATATCGGAAAATCTCTCATCACCGGCCCAGGGCGGGTCCCCCATGACCCGACAGAGGGAGCGCCACTCATCATCGGAGGAGATGGCGATCACCACCCAGCTATTCTCCCCTCGACAGCGGTAGCAGCCATGTGGCGCCATAAACGGGTGGCGATTTCCCATAGCCCTCGCCGCCCTCCGGTTCATGGTGTAATCCATGATGAACTCGCCAAGCAGCGGAGTGAGAGCCTCTCGCATGGAGAGGTCAATATATTGCCCCTTCCCCGTGAGGCGACGACAGCGAAGGGCAGCCAGGATGGCGAAGGCAGCAAAGAGTCCGCTGGTAGCATCGGCGTAGGCTATTCCCGGTTTCAGTGGTTCGCCATCAGCATAGGCGGTCAGTCGGCAAAGCCCCGTCATGGCTTCAATGCCCTCCCCATAGGCGACGTAGTCT
>Ga0114920_10000960_pt1 | contig 12991 bp, 15 predicted proteins | sample ChitaG_FD_88683 | JGI IMG/M metagenome (GOLD analysis project Ga0114920, IMG submission 88683) | Deep subsurface microbial communities from South Pacific Ocean to uncover new lineages of life (NeLLi) - Chile_00310 metaG | ecosystem: Environmental > Aquatic > Marine > Oceanic > Sediment ... | reverse complement strand
TAAATGAACAGAGGTTGCCTTGCCGACCCTAGCCATAACTTGTTCAGTGTTCTGACCTTTAGCTTGTGCTCTTTCTGCCCGAGCCATACTCTTATTTAATTGATTTTCGTATCTTGCCATGGTTTTTTCTACAAATTCTGGCTTTCCTTTTTCTACCACAGCTTGGACTTCAGCTAATCTTTCAGCAGCTAAAATAGCATGCCTTTCAGCCTTCTTGAGGTCACCAAAAGTAAAGAACGTACCAATCTCCTCTGCAATTATCTCCAGAAAGTAGAAGGGACTGTCAGGTAAAAGCCCTGGAGACGGCAAATCAGCTTCCTGAGCTAAAACCTGTATTCCAAAAGAGAGTAATAAAAATGATAATAATGATAATATTGTAATTAAAATTATTTTTTTCATATTTTATAAAGCTTGATTTATAGACCTTTATTTTATTCTACCAAAAAACCGCCTGTTAGGCGATTTTCTTGATATACAATTACATCTAATTATATCCAATTTTGCGGGGACGACGGGACTCGAACCCGCAATCTCTGGATCGACAATCCAGAGCTCTAACCAATTGAGCTACGTCCCCTGTTAATATAAGCTAAAAATCGTATTGCGATTTTGTGCCGGTGACAGGAATTGCACCCGTAACCTTGGGCTTATGATGCCCCTGCTCTAACTATTGAGCTACACCGGCAACCACAAATCGTGTGTTGCGGTGCCTGGAATTGCACCAGGGCCTCCAGCTTATGGGACTGGCGAGGTACTACTCCTCTACACCGCGTCAATGAAAACATTCTATCCTTTTTTATTCTTAAAGTCAATTTAAAGCACCTGAAGATTTCTTAAAGCTTTTTCATAAACATCTAAAACCTGATGCGCAGATGCCAAGTCCAGATGATAGCTTGGGTCACGTACAATATTCAAACGAATTACATGAACCTTTTTAACCTGTTCTAGGTTTTCAAGAACATCAGAAGTTAAAACTTCAAGCCTTTCCTTTAAAGTCTCAGCCCTAAAACCCATTCTTTTTAATGTTTCATCAAGCAAAGCATCAGCTTCAATAATTGCCAACCTTGCTTCTGCTCCACTAGTCCGGGATTTTTCTTTGATTTTTGCCCATTTTTTATTGATAACTGCCAATCCATGATGTTTATAAGTAAGAAACTCCATCCAGTCCCAAATCATTAATTGATGAAGCCAGTCAGTTTTAATCAAGGCAAAAATAATAAAGCCTGTTAAAAGCAAACTTAAAAGCACAAAAACAAGCTTTAATATTAAAAATGAATCAGAAAAGGTTGGATTTAAAAGAAACTGAATAATGTTTTCTAAGTTCATAAATTATTTTTCTAAAAACTCTGCTACTTTAATAATCTTATCATCTTCAAAGGATTTTCCAATAATCTGAAGACCTACTGGTAAACCATTGACCTCGCCGCAAGGAACTGAAATCGCAGGAATGCCCGCTAGTTTCCCTGACACTGTGAAAATATCAGATAAATACATTTCTAATGGGTCTGTCGCTCTCTCACCTATTTTAAAAGCAGGCGTAGGAGTTACTGGCGTAAAAATAACATCTACTTCTTTAAAAGCTTTTTCAAAATCTTTTTTGATTAATTCTTTTACTTTCTGAGCCCTTAAATAATATGCCTCATAATAACCAGAGGATAATGCAAAGGTGCCTATCATGACTCTTCTCTTCACTTCATCACCAAAACCTTGTTGTCTGCTTTTTAAATATACTTCCAATAAACTATCAGAATCTTTTGTGTCAGCTGAATGCCCGTATTTAATACCATCATAGCGAGCGAGATTAGCACTAGCTTCAGAAGGGTTTATTATATAATAACAAGCTAAAGCATATTTTGTTAGATTCAAACTGATTTCTTTAGTCTTGGCTCCTAATTTCTCGTACTTTTTAATTGCCTCTTTTATTAATTTTAGCACCCCAGCATCAATTCCTTTAATAAAATATTCTTTTGGAATTCCAATAACCAAATCTTTAACTGTTTTAATATCTGAATCAATAAGCTGCTTAGCACTTGCACTTGTTGAGTCCAGATCATCTTCTCCTCTAATAATATCAAAAATAGTCTTACAATCCTCAACTGTCTTTGTAATTGGTCCTATCTGATCTAAAGAAGAAGCTAGAGCAATTAATCCATAACGAGACACTGTCCCATAGGTCGGGCTTAAACCAACCACTCCGCAAAATGAAGCTGGCTGCCTGATTGAACCTCCAGTATCAGAACCTAAAGCAAAATGGCAGAAATTACTGGCTACAGCCGCAGCTGAACCTCCAGAGGAACCGCCCGGCACCCTTGTTAAATCTTTTGGATTCTTAGTTGGACCAAAAGCAGAATTCTCTGTAGAAGAACCCATTGCAAATTCATCTAAATTAGTTTTCCCCAAAACTATTGCCCCTTGCTTTTTTAATCTTTTAATGCAGGTAGCATCATAAGGAGCAATATAGTTTTTTAAAATTCTGGAACCAGCAGTGGCCTGGACTCCCTCAACTAAAATATTGTCTTTTACTCCAAAAAGAACTCCTGCAAGCAAGGGAATTTCTTTTTTCAAAGCAATCATTTTGTCTGTTTCTTTTGCCTGTTCTAAAGATTTGTTTTCACAAATATCCAAAAAAGCATTTATGTGCTTGTCTTCTTTCTTAATCTTCTCTAAATAAAGTTTTGTTAATTCTAAAACAGAGAATTTTTTCTTGAGCAAGCCTTGATGAACTTGTTTAATTGTAAGATTGGTCAAGTCCATACTTAAAGAATCTGCTTTGTTTTTAAATAGTTATCCTTTTTGTCAGGAACCAGCTCCATTAATTTTGAAGCTTGTTTAAGAGATTTTTTAATTTCTTTATCTTCTCTTGTTACGCTTTGCGCTTTTCCTAAACCTTTCTTTAAATCAATTTTCGAAATATCAACCTCTCTGAGTTGTTCAATGTAATCCAAAATTAAAGAAAGTTCTTTCTGGAACTTTAAAACTTCTTGGTTGTTCAATTTAATTCTTGCTAATTTGGCAATGTGTTTGACCTCTTCTTTTGAAATCATAAAATGAGTATTATTTAGGCGGTTCAAGCTCGCCTGTTTCTACCAACACTTTCTCCAAATCATTTAGATTTTCTAAAACCATACCAGCCCCTCGAACAACTGCAGTCATTGGATCCTCAAGGATTTTTGTTGGAAGCTTTGTTTCTTTTTGGATTAAAGTATCCAAGCCATGCAAAAGCGAACCACCGCCTGCGAGATAAATCCCGTCAACCATTATATCAGCAAGCAGTTCAGGGGGAGTTTCTTCAATAGCTGTTTTTATTTCAGCTATAATTATTCCTATAGATTTTTCTATTGCTCTTTTAATATCTTTATTGGAAACTATCACTTCTTCAGGAAGACCAGTCACAATATTCCTTCCCCTCATTGGCATTTCTTTTTTTTCTTTAAGAGGATAGGCTGAGCCTATGGCTATTTTAATTGTTTCTGCTGTACGTTCACCTATCAACAACCTATATTCTTCCTGAGCAAAACGGATTATATCTTCATTAAGCTTGTCCCCTGCCACTCTGAGACTTTTTGACAGGACAATTCCGCCCAATGAAATTACTGCCACCTCACTTGTTCCACCCCCGATATCAACAAGAAAGTTGCCGCCTGCTTCCTGAACAGGCAGCCGTGCACCAATTGCTGAAGCCATTGCTTCTTCTATGAGAAAAACTTCTCTTGCTCCAGCTAATTTAGTAGCGTCCATAACTGCTTTCTTCTCTACCTCTGTCACTCCAGAAGGAATACCAACAATCACCCTTGGTCTGATTAACTTTTTCTCACGGGATTTTTCAATAAAATAATTTAACATTTGTTCAGTAACTTCAAAATCAGAAACCACTCCTGCTCTCAAAGGTCTTGTCGCAACAATATGAGAAGGAGTTCTGCCTACCATTTTTTTGGCATCAAGCCCTATTGCTAAAATCTGGCCTGTTTTTTTATTTATTGCCACAACAGAAGGTTCTTGTATTACAATTCCCCTGCCGTGGACATAAACTACAGAGTTAGCAGTGCCAAGGTCAATAGCAATATCTTCTGAAAATTTTTGCAAAAATTTCTTAAGCATTAAATTTAAGCTTTTAAATATTTTATTAATTTATTAATTTTCACTAAACTTATTTTTCTCTCTTTTCTTTTTTTTATTTCAACGCAATTCTTTTTTAATGTTTTTACGGAAACTACAGCTCTAATTGGAATTCCAATTAAATCACAATCTACAAACTTTTCTCCGGTTGATGTATTCTCTCTATCATCATACAGCACCTCAATTCCTGCCCCTTGTAAATCTTTATACAATTTCTTTGATACTTTTTCCACATCTGCAATATTTTCAACAGCAATCAAATGAACACCAAAAGGAGCAACTTGTTTTGGCCAAACAATTCCATTTTCGTCATGATGAATCGCAACAATACCTGCCATTAATCTACCAAAACCAATTCCGTAGCAACCCATTGAAACTGGCTTGTCTTTACCATCTTTGTCCTGATAAGACAAGTTCATGACTTTACTGTATTTTGTCCCTAAATAGAAAATATGGCCAAGCTCAATTGATTCTTTTGTCTCTAATAATCCTCCACAATGAATACACTTTTTTGCGCCTTTGAGCAATTCAGTATTAGCTGCATATCTGCATTTCTTACAAACTAAAATCTTGTCTTCGCCAATTTTAGATAAAAGCATAAATTCATGAGAAAGCTTGCCTCCAATAGTTCCGGAACTTGCTTCAACGCAAACCACCCTTAACCCACATCTTTTAAAAATCTTAAAATATACTTTTTTAACTTTCTCATAAAAAACACTTGAGCTTTTTTTATCAGGCTGAAAGTCATATAAGTCTTTCATTATGAACTCTCTTGTTCTTAAGAGACCTCCTGTTGCTCTCATTTCATTTCTGAATTTATTCTGAATCTGAAAAAGAGCAAAAGGCAAATCCTGATAAGATTTAACTCTTTTCCTAGCCATATCCACCATTTCTTCTTCGTGAGTAGGACCTAAAGCCAATTCCTTTTTGTGGCGGTCTTTAAGCTTAAACAAAGGCGGGTCAATGGTATCCCATCGATTAGTTTCCTGCCAAAGCTTTTTATCCTGCAGGCTTGGTAAAAGTATTTCCTGAGCCCCTAAATAATTCATTTCTTCTCTAATAATATTCTCAATTTTTTTAAGCACCTTAAAGCCCAAAGGCAAAAATCGATAAACACCACTAATTGACTGTTCAATAAAATCAGCCTTGATTAAATATTGATGACTAATAGCTGTAATATCTTTTGATATTTTTTTCTTAGTTTTAGCTAAAAGTTTTGATTGTTTCATAGTTTTTAAAATATACGAGAAATATCATTGATTGTTACAAAAACCATTAATATGAGCAACAGCATAAAGAAAACTGCTGTAATATTCTGTTCTATTTTTTGAGAAACAGGTTTTTTTCTCACTGCTTCTATTGTTAAAAATAAAAGCTTGCCACCATCAACAGCTGGAATCGGCATAAGATTAAAAACAGCTAAATAAACAGAAATCATGGCTAAAAAATTCAGAAAATAAATCATTCCGAGCTCTTGAGCCTGAGCTAACATTTGAAAAACCCCAACTGGCCCTGTCATTTGAACCCCTGAAGGTTTACCGATAAAAACATTTTTAATAGCTCCTGCATAACCATTAATAATGCTTATTGTTAATTTTCCTGTGGTCACAATCCCCTGCCATGGCGCCAAATAAAAAGGATATTTTTTAATTGCGGTTCTGATCAGAGCAACTCCCATAGGCCCTTCTCCTTGAGGAGGTGATATTCTGGGAATCAAACTCACGCTAAACACCTCTTTCCCTCTTTCAATTGTTAAATTTACTTCTTCATTCAAATGATTATTTGTAAAATCCTGAACTTGTTTTGTTTTGTCTGGACTGAACTGCTCATCCATAAAAGACAACTCTTTGATTGTATCACCAACCTCTAATCCTGCAGCTTGAGCTGGCGAATCTTTGGCCACAGCAATAATAGTGACTTTTGGATTAATTAAATTAGCATCAGCTTCATCTTCAACTGCTACTGGCGCTCCAAGGCTAAAAACAATACTAAAAATTATTGCAGCAATGACCCAAAAAGCCAAAACTCCTCCTAAGACAATTAGAATTCTTTTATTGATTGGCTGCTTGGAAAAACTTTGAGTATTATCACTTTCTTCCATTTCACCTGACAATCTTACAAAAGCTCCAAACGGCAGAAGATTTAAAGAATAAACAGTCTCCCCTATTTTTTTTGCAAATAATCTTGGCGGATAACCAATGCCAAATTCCTCCACCTTAACGCCAAATTTTTTTGCAAATAAAAAATGGCCGAGTTCATGAAGAGTAATCAAACCAATAAGACTAAAAAAAGTTATGAAAATTGTCAGAATCATTGATAATTAGCAATTTAATAATTTTAATAATTTAAGCCTCTATCTCTTTTTTCTTATTTTCTATCATCTCTTTAATCTTTTCACTATATTCATCTATTAATTCCTGAAGCTTGTCTTTGCCTTTAAATTTATCATCCTCGCTCATCTTTCCCTCCATTTCTGCATCTTGAATTTCCCTCCAAGCCTCATCTCTCCATCTTCTAATTGTTTTTTTAATAACTTCCTGTTTTTCTGAAACAAAGCGAATTAATTCTTTCCTGAATTCTTCACTTAAAGAAGGCAAGCGGATTCTGATTACATCTTTATCAACCACAGGAGTGCCCCCAACACTGGTGTTCTTCTCTAATGCCTTAACAATCTCTTCAATATATGATTTATCCCAGGGCTGGACTACAATTTCTCTTGCTTGAGACACGCTGATAGTTGCAAGCTGCTTTAAGGGAAAACGCTGACCAAAACAATCAGCCTCAATGTTTTCTACTAAAGAAGGGCTTGCTCTTTCTGTCCTTATCTTTTGCAGCTCTTTTTCTAAAAAAGCAACAGCTTTGTCCAGCTCAGGCTTTATTTCGTTGATAACGTCTTCATATGAAACTTTTTCATCAATCATATAATTGAACTTATCAAAATTCCATGATTAGCACTTCTAGGGCTAATCTTGTATTAATATTTGTTGTAGAGAGTAAAAGAGTAGTTTGCTGAATACGATTGAGAATCTCTTTTGCCTTTTTTATTAAGAATTTATCAGAATTAGACATTAAGTTCTTTCTAAAATAAGAAAGCCAAACTGATAATGTTTCATATAAGTCATCACTTTCTGACAGTTCTTTTGCATACTTAAAACGCATTGCTATGGGCGAATTTATGATTTCAACTAAATCCTTGATCTTTTTCTGTCTTTGTTCCAGTTTTTTTAAATCTTGAGAAAAACCAACTGCTAATCCCGGCCTTCCCAAACAAATCTGAGCAATTTCTTCAATCTGCTCTTTTTTAATGTCTTTTGTTTTTAAATAATCCTTTATTTCTTTTTTTTGAACTGGATAAAACTTAATGGTCTGACACCTTGAAATAATAGTTGGTAAAAGAAATCTTGGATGTTCTGTAATTAAAATCAAAACTGCTTTACTTTTTGGCTCTTCTAAGTTCTTTAAAAAACAATTCTGAGCCTGTCTTGTCATTAAATGAGCTTGGTCAATCACAACTGCTAAAAAAGGCGCTTGGACCGGCTTTAAAGATAGTTTCCAGTTAATGTCTCGGATTTGTCTAATTTTGATTTGTTTTTGCTCAGGAACAATCAAGGTAAAGTCTGGATGCTGAAAAATATTTTCTTTAAAAATCGAGGAAATAAGTTCAAAAGCTATTTTCTTTTTTCCCAATTTTTCGCTGCCAGTGAATAAAAACGCATGAGGAATGGACTCTGCTTTAGTTAGTTTTTTTAAAAACTCCTGTTGTTTTTGATGGCCTATTATCATAATTAATGTCAGGTATAGAAGCTATTTTTTACTCATTATGCTCTTTTTATACATATCCAGATTTGACAGCATTGAACCAGTGCCTTTAGCCACACAAAGCAAAGCCTCTTCAGTAGTAACAGCAGGCACTCCAACTGATTTTTCAATGAGCTGTGGAAGGTTTCTCAACAGCGCTCCTCCCCCTGTTAAAATCATACCCTTATTAATAATATCAGCTGATAATTCAGGAGGGGTATCACGAAGCACTAATTTAATTGCCTGAGTAAGCTCTACGAGAACATCAGATATTGCCTCACAAACATCATTTGAAGAAATTGTGATGTTTTTAGGCAAACCCAACACTATATCTCTTCCTCTGATTTCCATGTTTCTTTCTTCTTTCTCTTTATCTGGAAGAGCAGTACCGATCTTAATCTTTATTTCTTCTGCGGTTTGTTCTCCGATTGCTAAATTATATTTTTTCTTAATGAAATCTGAAATAGCTAAATCTATCTTATCACCTGCTACTCTGATTGAATGAAAATTAACAATTCCACCCAATGAAATTACTGCTGCTTCAGTTGTTCCACCGCCAACATCAACAATCATATTGCCAGAACAACTATCAATAGGAATACCAGCTCCAATAGCTGCTAAAATTGGCTCTTTGGCTAAATAAACCTCTCTGGCTCCGGCATTTAAACCTGCTTCAATGACTGCTCTTTTTTCAGTAGAAGTAATGCCTGCTGGAACACCAATCATTAATTCAGGCTTAAAAAACCTAAAGCTCCCTGTGGTTTTATCAATAAAAAACTTGAGCATTGCTTGAGCAACCCTGAAATCAGCAATCACACCGTCTTTTAAAGGTCTGTAAATCCTGATATTATCTGGAGTGCGACCCATCATTTCTTTTGCCCTTCTTCCCACAGCCAAGATTTTGTTCTCAGCCAAAGCCACTGCCACAACTGATGGCTCTTGTAAAACCACTCCTTTATTCGGAATAAACACAACTGAATTACAGGTTCCTAAATCAATGCCAATTTTCATATTTAAAAAGAATAAGTCTGTGAACTTTCAGCTTAAGTATAAGTTAAACTTCTGAATTTTGCAAACTTGCAACTTGCGCTTAAACAGAAACTAACTATATAATACTAACAATGGAAAAAAGGGTCAGAACAATTTTATTTTTCGTTTTTTTATTGATTTTTATTGTGATTGCTCCCCTATTAACCCTTTATGTTCAAGGCTATAGGTTTGATTTTGAAAACAAAAAACTAACCAAAACAGGGGCTCTTTTTATTAAAACAATATCGCCCAAACAGGCAGAAATCTACATAGACAACAAGCTGATTCAAAAAACAGATTTCTTTTTCAGCTCTGCTTTAATTGAAAATCTATTACCTAAAAAATACAATATCAAGGTTCAAAAACAGGACTATTATACCTGGGAAAAAAATCTGGAAATAAAAGAAAAACAGGTTGCTGAAGCAAAAAACATTATTCTTTTTCCACAAGACCCAGGATTTAAACTTTTAAGCACCAATATTGACAACGCCTGGTTCTCAAAAGACAAGAAAAAGGCAGTAATAAAAGAATCTGAAAAAAATGTTTGGTCTCTTGAATTGTATGACCTGGAAAAAAATGTAAAGAGCCATCTTTTAAAAGAAACTGATATTTACCAGGCAGGAGCTGATTTGGTTGATTTAGAATTCACTGACAATAATAACCTTCTTCTTCAGATTGCAAGTAAGGAACAAATAAATTATTTTAATCTGCAAATTAACAGAATTCCTACTCTTTTAACAAAAACAAAAGCACCTCAAAATGTCATAAAAAACGCTCTAGCTTACAAGGTTTTCAATAAAAACATTTATTATTTAGATCATTTAGGAGATTTTTATAAAACAGATGTTTCTTTAATAAAAAATGAAAAAATCGCTGGCTCTCCTTTTAATATAAAACAAGAGACTGAATACAAATTATATATATATGATAAAGCTATTTTTCTTTTGGAAGAAAAAACTATGTATTTTTTCAATCAGGATGAAAAGATATTTGAAAAATTTTCTGAAAATATAAATTCTTTAAAAATCTCTCCTGACGAGCAAAAAATAGCATATTTTTCTGATTCAGAAATAAAAATCCTGTTTTTGGAAGAACAAACTTTTCAGCCAAAAAGACAAGCCATGGAAACTATTTTTTTAATCCGACTCTCGGAAAATATAAAAGATGTACTTTGGATCAATTCAAATTATCTGCTTTTTATAACTAATAACGCTTTGAAAATTACTGAAATTGACAATCGCGACCAGGTCAATGCTATTGATTTGGCAATAGTTGAAAGCCCAGAAATTTTCCTAAATCTCCAAACAAAAAAACTTTATCTGCTAGATAGAGGAAATCTGTTTGTTTCAGAAAAAATTCTTTAACCACTCTCTATGTTAAATCGTTTCTAAACATTTAAAACAAAAGAACCCTTTAAAAAGGTTCTTTTGTTTTTTGATTTCTAGTCTTCCTTTAGAATTTCCCCTTATCAAATCCTCTGTCATTACCAGAAAATTTTCTGAAAGGTTTCTTTTCCATTGGCTTGGCTTCATCTACCACAATATTCCTTCCATCTACCTCTTTTCCATTCAACATTTCTATTGCTTTTTTCGCCTCTTCTTCTGAAGACATCTCCACAAATGCAAATCCTTTTGATCTGCCAGAGAATTTATCCATCACAACAGAAGCAGAGCTTACTGTTCCAGCCTGAGCAAATAACTCTTTTAAAGTATCTTCAGTAGTGTCAAAGGAAAGATTTCCTACATAAACTTTATTTGTCATGTTTTTCTGAAAAAATTTATTAAACTTACCGACCTCCTTCTGAGTTTCACAGAAAGTTGTTTAAGTATAGCCGCATAGCGCCTATTTTGTCAAATTAATTGATTAAGTCTTTGAACATCTGTTTTATATCTGGTGTTTCAAGACAAGGATAGGCTAAGTCTGTTCTAAGAAAAGATGGTTTTACGAACAACAAGCTTTTTCTTTATACTAAATACTAGGTATTAGATACAAAATACAAACTATCTCTTCTTCCACTGCGGTGCTCTTCTGGCACGTTTTAAACCAGGTTTTTTCCTTTCTTTCATCCTTGAATCTCTCTTTAAAAATCCTGCTTTTTTAAGCCTTTTTCTAAAATCAGGGTTAAAAAGAAGAAGCGCTCTTGCTATTCCATGACGAACTGCTTCTGCCTGTGCGCTCAATCCCCCTCCCCTTACAATAATAGAAATTTTAAATTTATCAAGACACTTCATTGTATCCAGAGACGCTAAAGCTGTTTTTTGAAGCTCATGAATTGGAAAATACTCTTCTAAAGATTTTTTGTTAATAGAAAAACCTTTTTCTCCTCTAGTAAAAATTCTGGCTCTGGCAACTGCTGTTTTTCTTCTTCCAATACCCTCGTAATATCTATCAGGCTGAGTATCTTTTTCTTCTATCTTCTTCTCTTCTGCTTTTTTCTTAATTTTCTTTTCAACTTCTTTCTTTTCTTTTTTTACTTTCTTAACAGTCTTTTTAGCAGTTGTTGTCTTTTTTTTAGTTTTTGTTTTTTTAACTGTTGGCATATATTTATTCAAATTTCAATCTTTTTAATTGTCTTGGTCTTAATTTATTTTTAGGCAGCATTCCTGAAACAGCTCTTTTTAAAACCTCGTCAGGTTTTTCTTTAAAAAGTCTTTTAAGCGGAGTTGTTTTTAATCCGCCCATATATCCTGAATGTCTGTAATATTTTTTCTGCTCCATTTTTCTGCCAGTAATTTTCATCTTTGAAACATTTTTAATAATCACAAGATCACCCATGTCTTTATGAGGGAAAAAATCTGGTTTATGTTTCCCGCGCAAAAGCAAAACAATCCTGGTCGCTAATCTGCCCAAGACTTTGTTTGTTGCATCAATTGTATGGGTTTTACGTTCCATAATTAAAATATTATTTAACAAGTTCTATGATTGCTATTTTTGCTCCGTCTGATTTTCGTGGTTCCAACTTAATGATTCTTGTATAACCCCCTTTTCTCTGCTTATATCTTGGAGCAATTTCATCAGTTATTTTTTTTACTATGTCTGGAGAAAAATTTCTAGCCAAAAGTCTCTTGGCGCTTAAGCTTCCCTTTTTTCCTTTTGTGATTTGTTTTTCAGCAAAAGTTGAAAGCTCTTTAGCTTTTGCTAAAGTTGTTTTAATTTTTTCTCTTAAAAAAAGCTCTCTGGCTAAAGATTTTAAAAGAGCTTTTCTTTGATCGCTTGTCCTTTTAAGTTTTCTTCCTTTTTTTCTTTTTCTCATCTTTTTCTTTAGTTTTCTTTTTGGTTTCTCTAGTTTTTTCTTTCTTTTTTTCAGTTTTAACAGGAACTTTCTTAATAAAAATTTGGGAAAACAAATCAAAATGCTTTAATAAAATCTCTGAAGCCTGTGAAAACGCATCTTCAGGAGAAATTGTTTCATCAGTTTCTATTTCTAAAAATAATCTGTCAAAATCTGTTCTCTTACCCACTCTCATATTTTCCACCCTAAAGGAAACTCTCTTAATTGGTGTAAAAATTGCATCTAAAGCAATTGCTCCAATCTCCTGCTTTTCTTTCTTTTTTAATTCTCTTGGTATATAGCCTATTCCTTTCTCAACATGAATTTCTATCTCTAAACTTGCCTTGCTCTCTGTTAGGGTTGCAATATGACAATCTTTGTTAACTAATTCCAGCTGGCCTGGCAATTTAAAATCTGAACCTTTAACTTCTTTTTTACCTTTTACTTTTAAGCTGGCTTTTTGAGGCTCTTCAGATAAAATTCTAAATCTCATCTGTTTCAAATTAAGCATAATATTAACAACATCTTCCAAAACACCGGGAATTGTTGAAAACTCGTGAGAAACATTCTTTATTTTCATTTGAGTAATTGCAGCGCCTCCCAAAGAAGAAAGAAGTACTCTTCTTAAAGAATTGCCGATTGTTACTCCATAACCAGGATAAAGAGCCTCTATCTCAAAGATAGTTTTATTCTTTTGTTTTTTGATTATTTTTGGCTTGAGAGGCAGTGGAATCATATTATTGATGAGAGTTCAGGTCCCTAAACCCGAATATTAAC
>Ga0114920_10000957_pt1 | contig 13006 bp, 8 predicted proteins | sample ChitaG_FD_88683 | JGI IMG/M metagenome (GOLD analysis project Ga0114920, IMG submission 88683) | Deep subsurface microbial communities from South Pacific Ocean to uncover new lineages of life (NeLLi) - Chile_00310 metaG | ecosystem: Environmental > Aquatic > Marine > Oceanic > Sediment ... | reverse complement strand
TACTGCTATGCACTCTAAGTATACAGATAAATGGGAAAAACTCGACGGAATTTCCGGCAAAGACTGGCTATGCCGGCACATCGGAGAGAGTGCCTACAACGTTCTCTGGCACCCACTTTTAAAAATTAAATTCGGAAATTACTACGACAGGATATCTGCAGCCTGGATTTGGCACAGAATTCACCGAGTGGCCACCTCGCGAAAGGGGCCGTTCTCCAAGGAAAAGATGGGTTATTTCGAAGGAGGCTCCCAAATCCTTATAAATGAAGTTAAAAACAAAATAAAGGAATTGGGAGGATCGATTCACCTGAGTTCTAGAGTCAAAAATATCACAAAAAAAAATAATACATTCCAACTCATTCTAGATTCGGGCGAGCAGTCCGACTTTGACAGAATTGTACTCGCTGTTCCCCTGCCAATCAGCGCTCAAATAATCAAAACCATGGATCTAGATTATTCCAGCCAACTTTCTTCTATTGATTTCTTGGGGATTGTTTGTGGAATAATTCGCCTCAGGGAAAAAGTTACCGATGCATTCTGGCTAAACATCAACGACTCCCGTATTGCGGCAACCGGGTTGATTGAATACACAAATTTGAATCCTCTGAAAGAAATATCACCCCATAAAATTGTCTATATTCCCTTCTATGTTCCAATCGATGACAGATGGTTCTCAATGGATGAAGAATCTATAAGAAGTGAGTTCTTTAACATGCTCAAGATCATAAGACCTAGTTTGATAGAGAGCGACATCGTGGACTTCAGAGCTTTCAAATCTCCCCATGCCCAGGCAATCTGCACCATCGGATTTAAAGACAAAATGCCTTTGGTTAAAACACCCATAAAGAACATGTTTCTCCTGGATTCAACCCAAGTTTATCCCTCAGATAGGACATTGAGCGCCCTCTTAGGACTGGCGGAAGAGATGGTTGAGGATTATTTCTAAATATGGAAATAACACAGCTTCAGATTGATAACGTAAAACTCAACTGCGAGGAAGTGATAGCCAAAGCTCTGGTGCTTGAGTCGCAACCAAGCCACTTGTTCACAGAACTTACCAGAAGCTGTAACCTCCGCTGCTTTATGTGCCCCCGAACCTTTACAGGACTTAAAGAAGAAGGGCCGGATATGGAATGGACCCTGTTTGAGGCGATCGAAAAGCAACTTCTCCCTTATACAGTCCTCATCGAATTGAACGGTTTGGGAGACTCTCCCTTGATGAAGCGCTGGGGACAGGTGATAGAAAAGCTGGAAAGTTACAGGCTTCACCCGATTCTGGTCACAAACGGCCAAAACCTGGATGGTGCCACCATCGACTTTTTCATACGAATGGAAGGTGTGCTGCGCATTTCTGTTGATGCTGCGACACCCGGACTTTATGAAAGACTGAGAAGGGGCGCCTCATTCCAAAAACTTATCGACGTACTTTCTCTTATAAAGCATCGTGTTGTGGTAAATGAGCTACTCAATGGGAATATAAAATCCAGTAGTTCTCGGGGCTTCGCTCTGGAGTTTGTCTCTGTAATTTCCCGAGAGAATATGGACGAGATTGAAGATATTATTCGACTGGCTAGTCACTACGGAGTTGAGACGATTCAGCTATTGCACATGGTTCCTCTGACCGACGCCCTGGCCCTGAAGTCTTTGACAAAAACACCCGAGGAGGCAAACAAAATCCTTTTTAGGACTAGGAAACTCGCCCGGGAACTCGGCATAGGAATAATTGTCCCTGATTTCTTTGACGCCCCAGGCAGCGAAAAGATGAAATCCTTTTTCACCACTGAAGAACAGTGGATACCCAGGGCAGACAGGATTATCCGGGAACACCGAAGGCGATTGCCAGCCCATTGTTTGGAGCCTTGGAATAATACATTTATTGAGTACGACGGCGGAGTAAAACCGTGCTGCGCATCTGAAACAGTTCTGGGCAATCTCTCTGAATCCAGCTTTAAGGAAATTTGGAACGGCAAGGGATACCAGGAACTGAGAGCCCAGATTCTCGGCCTATCCCCATTGACGGACAAATCATGTAAGCTTTGCTATGCAAACTTCTCAAACCGGCCCGAAACGCTTTTAAAGATGGTGGAATCTTAGTTAATGTAGGCTGAAGTGAAAAAAGCAATTTTAATAATTAAAACAGGAATGTGTATTTGGTCACTTATGCTCTCAGGGTGCGCCGAAAGATTTAATAATAACAATCAAAAGAATCAAGAAAGTGAAAAAGTCCCAATGTCCCTAAAGGTTGGTATGTTTCGCTCGAACCTACAACGCACAGGTGTTTATGATACGAAGCATATCCACCTACTCAGTGGGATAAAATGGAGTTACAAAACAAAAAACACGTTACAGAAATCTCCTGCTGTTTATGGTGGAATGGTTTACTTCGGAGGCAACAAAGATTCTCTTTATGCCTTTGATACCAAAACAGGGCAAAAAAAATGGGAGTATGATACAGGATATGGGGTGAGTTCATCTCCTACTGTTTATGATGGAGTTGTCTATTTCGGAAGCATGGATAGAGGTCTTTATGCCCTGGATGCAAAGACAGGGCAAGAAAAGTGGAAATTCGCATTACCATGGTATTTGATTTCATCTCCGGCTGTTTATGAAGGCGTGCTCTTTTTTGGGTGTCATGATTATTTTTATGCCATAAATAAAAAAACGGGCCACCTAAAGTGGAGGTATAAAACTGGAAATGGAATACGGTCATCTCCTGCAATTTATAACGGTGTTGTTTATTTCGGAAGTGATGATTGTTATCTGTATGCCATTGACGCAAAAACGGGAGAATTAAAGTGGAAGTATAGAACAAGAGGTGAAGTGCAGTCATCCCCTGCCATTTATGAAGGTGTGGCCTATTTTGGAAGTAACGACTATCTTCTTTATGCCATCGATGCAAAAACGGGAGAATTAAAGTGGAAATATAAAACATATAATGAAGTGCGGTCATCCCCTGCAGTGTATGATGACTTTGTCTATTTTGGAAATGACGACTGTTATTTCTATGCCATAAATGCTAAAACGGGGCAATTAGAGTGGATTTTTCATGCAGACGCTTTCGTGGAATCCTCTCCTTCAGTTGCAGAAGGTGTGGTTCATTTCGGAACATGGGGTGGCTGCAATTGTCTTTGGGCATTAGATGCCAAAACAGGACAAGAAAAGTGGAAATTTAAAGCAGGAGGTCCTGTGAAATCATCTCCCGTCATTAATGAAGGTGTTGTTTATTTTGGAAGTAACGACGGTATTCTTTATGCTCTGTGGTAGAGCCAGCAATACAGCCATATAAAAAAATGGAGGAGATCGTTAGTTACCGAAAAAGCAAATTCCTTTCTCCAATTGTTATATTGGGATTTGTTTTGTGTCTTATAGCTCCTGCCTATTATTCATATCTCGTTATTGATAATGCAGTAAATGTTCCTATGTTGGATGATTACGATAGCGTGGTAAATCTTCTCAATTACTTTGTAGATGCAGACTCAACTGTCGACAAGATTGCTCTTATACTGCATCAGCACAATGAGGCAAGATTGGCTTTTTTGCGTCTGGTAGGTGCTTCTGTTTTTTACCTCAACGGTCACCTTGATTTTAAATTGCTGTGCTACATAGGAAATGCCGCTCTCATCTTCATAGCATTTTTTCTTTTTCGTGCGTTCAAAATAGACAGAAAGCTTAAATTCCTGTACTTCTCCCCGGCTTTGCTCTTACTTTTCCAGCCTCAGTTTCATGATAACCTCTTATTGCCAACAACGCAATTTTGCGACTTTTATGTTCTACTATTTGCTCTTGTTACGCTTTATTTTATTGAAAGAAACAGTCGAATCTCATTTGAAGGGGCATGTATCTTTGCAGTTCTAACTATCTTTACCTTTGGCAACGGTCTATTTATTGTACCTCTTGGCCTTATTGCACTCTTACTGCAGCGAAATTACTGGCGAGCAGGCACATGGTCGTTTGTCTCGGTGCTTGTTATAATCGTTTACTTTACTGGATACATACAGCTGCCCGGACAACCCAGCCTTACAGAAGGACTTATAAACATAAAAAGAACGGTTCTCTTTGCCCTATGTTTTACTGGATCGGCAGCAGGTTTTTCCTTATACATTCCATCACTCCTCGCGGGAATTTGTATTATCCTTTACTTTTCTTTTTTGACCGCCATAAAATATTTCAAGGATAATCCTACTCTATATTTCATTTTTTTGTTTATTCTTCTATCCATGGGCATAAGTGCAGTGTTCCGTTCAAGGCTAGGAGTTGACTATGTGCTTGACCAGCCCCGATATAAGTTCCTTGCTATCTCTGCAGTAATACTGTCTTACCTCTCTTTCTGTGAGATAGTGCGACAAAAACGATACTTTGTACTTGTAGCTGTAACTGGACTAGTTTTAGCTATGGGATTTTTCACAATTTCTTCTATTAAGTATACTTCAAGAGTCGTGGAATATTCAGAAGCTCTTAAACGGGGAATACTCAGCTGGCGTGTGGATGGAAGTGGATTGTATTATCCTGAACCGACAACTGAGGCCAGTATGATCCTAAAAGAGGCAATTAAGAAATCTGTCTATAAATATCCTGAAAATATTCTTAGAGAATTCAGCAGCACACCGCATGTTTTTCGCGAAGATAACCTCAATAAAAGTTTGAAGTACTCCATCGATACAGTGGCTGAAAATAATGAATGCGTTTATGTCGACGGGTGGGCATTCCTTACAGCAGAAAAGGTTTATAAACAGACTACGCTTGTCGTGTTGAGATCCTCTGAACATACATTCGCTGCTCCTACGGCAATTATCAGACGCCCTGATGTTGCAGCGGTCTTTCAATTGAGGAGTCTGAAGAGTTCGGGGTTTGGGGCGTTAATCGGGAAAACAGTGATTCAACCAGGCAGATACGAAATCGGCGTCTATGTGGAAAGCTTTGGCGATAAAGGTTTAGGTTTCTCAGGAAAATATGTCGAAATTAAGAAATAAAAGCGCATATTATCACTCTCTGCTGGCCGCACCACCATATGTGCGGCTCAGCATCAAGTTGAGTCTGAATAGATACTGGATATACAAAAACGACCTTATCCCTCTGATACGGCTTGCGCAAGAGATAGAAGCGGATTATAATTGATTTCTTTTCGAAAATTATTTTGATTTCAAGAGGACTTTTTTAGATATAGAACCGAAGTAGCCATGAAAAATTGGATTGTTTCTTTTCGCAAGACCTTATCTCCAGATAAGATAATAATTGCTGTATTCTTTTTATTTATCTTTTCCGCAGCTTTAGCCGGGAGAGAATCTAGGTATTTCATATTGTTAGATAGCTTTATTAAAGTATTGTTTTTGCAGTTTTTTCTTTTCGTTCCTGGATTTTACTTTTTAAAATTATTAAGCAAACGGTATTTTAATAATCATATTGCAATTCTCCTGTCTTGTTCTGTGTCAATACTTCTATTTGGTTCAATCTTTATAGTTTTAAAGCTCTTGAATAGCCCTCCTTTTGTTTACTCTTTAATAAATGGAGGTCTTATCGTTACGCTTATATCACTCGCTTATAAAAGAAGGTTACTGCGTGAAATATTCAAAGTCGATAATGTGTATAAATATGGATTGTTACTGATTTTAATCGGAGCAACAATGGCCATCTGCTTTGTTTCCGTTAATACAACCATACCCAAATACGATATTTCTGGTTGGACAAAAATTGCAGACAGAGGATTATCCCCCTCTCTTCCGGCAGATAACGAGCTTCAATACAGGACAGCTGAGGTCTTTATAAAAAATTTACCCCCATGGACTAGTGGAGTCTGGACGATGGGAGATAGGCCTCCCCTTATGGGAGTAATCAACAGCATTTGGATTCTCTCAACCTTTAATAGCAAGGTTTATTTTTATTGGCATTACGAAATTATTGGCATAGTCTTGAATATTCTGTTTATTCTCCCTTGTTCGGTAATTTCTAAAAGAATATTTAAAGAACCAAAAGTCTTTTATACAGTGCCGCTTGCCGTTTTATTGAATGTATTCATATTTGTAAATATTTACTATACCTGGCCAAAGCTCATGGGTATCTATTTCATTTTAGTATCGATTGTTTTGTTTTTATATAAAAAAATTGGATACTTAACTATGTCTATTGCAGGAATACTGTGGGGACTAGCATCTCTGGCTCATGGAGGAGCTCTACTGAGTCTACCCATATTGTTCTTATTGTGTATGATATTTTTAATTAAATTAAAGAAATTAAAGTATGTCATTCCCTTTATTGTATTTTTTCTCCTATTGCAGTCTCCATGGAGGATTTATAAGAAAGTTCATCCGGATATTAACACCGATAGACTCATATATCACTACATTCCAACAATCTATTTTCCAGACAAACCCGTAATTACCGTAAGCAATCTTAAAATTGTCATCAATGATTTTCTCGAAGAATATCCTATGCGAAGACAACTGGCACGTAGGCTTAACGGCCTTAAAGGCCTTATTGACGAAAATCGCATTTCTACTGCTATTAATTCCTTACTCACCGGAAACCTAATGATGTATTATAGTGATTTATATTATCATGAATTTTTTCATCCCATTATTTCATTCGGGGAATTTCAAATATTATTATGTATTCCAGTACTTCTATATTTTATAATCGCCTATTTCTTACTCAAGCAAAAAGAAATACTATCCAATTTTAATATTAAGTTATTTTTATTCTTTCTCTGTTTTGTCATTATAAGTTATTTATTTAATGCATTTATCAAATGGGAACAGCCCAATACAAATCATGCTCTGCCGTATACCGAATTGGTATTTGGAATAATGATTGTTACGGGAATTTCTTTCTCTTTGATTAAAACAATAAGAATAATATCATTTAGCTTCATCGTCTTTCGTTTCGTACATTATGTAATCAGTTCCTCGGTATATCATAGATATTCAATTTTCGATTTCTTTAATCTAGCAGTCATATTAGGTGTTATTACTTTGATATGTTTATCACGGTATTACATAAGAATGCCCCAAGGCTCCATCAACTTAAGGAAAAGAAGCTAAATATGTGACCTTAAGCCCGTGATATAAATTGAAGCCCTAGAAGCAGGAAACAAAACATATTCATTCATATGAAGAGATACTTTTTACTATATGGATTTTAAATACGAGAGGGAAAGACAAATCAAAAAATCATTATCTGTTAAAAAAGATGGAAGTATAGAAATGCCAAAGTTTACTGGCTCACCAAAAGAAAATTTTGCCATTTTTGCAGGGATATTACTCTTTCTTCTAATTTACGGCTTTTTTTTCGATCCTCTATCAAAATATGTAATGCTCTTCAAAATTATTTTAGAACTATTAATATTTCTATTTTTGCTTATTACCCCGGGATTTTTCTTCCTGTTGATAATTAGCAAACGTCATTTCAACAATAATCTAGCTTTTTTACTCTCAATACCGATAACAATCGCTATATTTTGTTTAACTTTCATCATTCTCTATTGTTTCAAATCCCCTCCAGTCGTTTATTTAATACTAAATAGTTCAATTCTAATATTGTTGTTTCTTATCGCTTATCGAAAAAAATTTATCAAAGAACTCATTAATATCAACAAATTATATAAATATGCTTCACTTGTAATATTAATAAGCTGTATAACAGCCGCCAGCTTTGTTGCTGTGAATTTTGACAATCCTAGAGATATTGACTCCTGGGATGCTTCTGGAAGAGGATTTGTTGAATTAGCTGTGGATAATAATCTTCAATTACAAGCTGCAGAAGTATTTTCTGATTATAAAGAACCTTGGGCTGATGAAGAATGGACAATGGGAGACCGTCCCCCATTAGTAGGAGTTTTATTTAGTATTATCATTCTTACATTCTTTAAACCTCTAAATTTAGCCTATTCATTCTGGGATTATCAGCTTTTTGGTATTCTTTTAAATTCTTTATTCTTACTTCCTTTAACTATAATTATGCAGAAGATATTTAAGAATCAGAAGATAGTATATCTAACCCTGGCAGCAGTTTTTCTTAACATCTTTATTTTCACAAATATTTATTTCACATGGCCCAGACTTATCGGTGTCTATTTCGTACTGGTCACTATTGTCTTATTATGGAAGAACAGCAAAATAAAAATCCTTGATATGATTATTGCGGGAGCGTTGATGGCTCTTGGAGCTTTGTCTCACGGACATGTTTTTTTATGTATACCAGTATTTTTTGTTCTCTACAGTATCATTGCTTTCAAAAAGCTTAGATTTCAATATGTTATCCATATTCTCGTCTTTTTTACATTTTTCTTCCTTCTTCAATCACCCTGGTTTTATTACAAAAAAGTAAATCCAGAAATTAATACTAACAAATTAGTTTACCATTACCTGCCGACCGAGATACATCCGAAAATATGGACCACAAAAAATATCATTAACGCAGCTGGGACTTTTTTCAGAGATTATCCGTTGGAAGAACAGGTTAAACAGAGAGTAAAAAATTTAAAAGAAGCAACAAATGCGAAAGAATTTATTAATGCTCTTAAGCCTGTCATCTATGGAAATTGGATTGAATATCGGAGTCCTTTATGGAGCTTGAATTTAGGACGTCCTTTTTCAGCTCTGGGAGAGATTCAAATTATTGCCAGTATTTTAATAATAATAATATTCTCTATAAATTTTTTGATTAGACGAGAAAATTTTTCATTACCATTCAATAAAAAGCATGTGATTTTTTTTCTAAGCTTTGTTATTCTAAGTTACTTATTTAATATCCTTCTAAAATGGGCAAATGTCGATAACAGGAATCTTCCAGTTGTTGAACCTGTTTTAGGATTAGCAATTCTATTAGGAATATCACTGTCTTATAGTAGATTTTTGAATATTTTTTTATTTGGAGTAATCTGTATACAATTTTTCAATTATATCCTTTCCTCATCCATTTATCATAAATTCCAGCTACTTGATTTTTTTAATATTGTTATCGCCTTCGGTGTCGTGGGGCTTATCTACCTAGCTATTAAATTCCCTGACTGGAAAATGGCTTAAATCATGTGTGTTGTCCAATTCGTATATAGAACAATCCTATTTTCATTGAAGAAATATCTGGGTTCTATCGCTATCAGTTAGCGCTACAATTACAATCGTTTTTTTACAATATTCAATAAAAATCGCCCCTGATTAAGACTAAACGGAAAAACGAAAAAGCTATGGCGGGATATGCCCCCATCTTTGGTCCATTTTCTATGTTAGTCTAAAATTTTACAAGTCATTTTTGACAGTCTCGGGAGCCCTCGTTAATCCAGTCTCAATCGGACGATCTATAGCTGCAAACTCCTCTGGAGAGAGGTTAGTAAGAAGGTGCTTCTAATGGATTCATTGCAGCAGTGGTCTGAAGAGTGCATTTCGTCGCACCTATCTGAAAGCCCGACAGCCCAGGCCCGGCTCATGGAGTCAATCCTTGAGCGGAGCAATGCCTACTTTACATCACTTAGGCTTTTGTTCTCCTGGGTCTGATCCTGCCTGATCAGCCGAACCGCCGTATACGGAACCGTACATACGGTGGTGTGGGAGGGGGAAGCTGCGAGGCTCCTCCCTATCCAGATAGGATGATTTTGATTGTCCATTGTTACATCACCGATACAAGTTCAACACCCAATCTGTAAGTCATTTCTTTTGCTGCGACATAGAAGAATCTCTAAGATTACGCAGGTGTTCTAACATGATTGATACTGGATCTTGATTATCCGCGGACATTATTAAACCGACTGTCTGATCAGTTGCCACTTTCGGGAGTCGGGGCTTATAGATAGTGATATCTTGTTGAGCGCTCTCCAGAATAGTACAGAGCACTTCACCAGCCATTTTGGCTGCAGCATATTCACCCATATTTGATGGGAGCTCGTTGACGAAAACTGATGATGGGAACAAAACTCCTTTCAACCCAAGGTCGCTTAATTGTTTGATAATTCTTTGAAATCCGATAACATAATAATTGCAGAATTTCTGGAATAGTGAAGCTGAAAAGACTCCTTTTGTTCCTAAAGCAATGAATGGAGTAGCGAAATAATACAGATGTGTCGGAGCCCATCCACTTCCAAGTCTGTCAGCCACATTCATTTGATTATCAAGAACATCGAAGGAGAAACTGTCAGCAGAACCACCTTCGGAGATAATCTCACTAACTACGCGACGAGCATCCTTAGCTCCTTGATAATACGTGATTTTCACCTCTGCTCCTCCCACGGACAGAAGCTTAGCGGTTACCTCACCCAAACCACGAGAGCCTCCTATGATCAATGCTCGTTGCCCTGAAAACTCATTGCTATTCACCAGTCCTTTAAGGCCCAAACATCTATCCTGTTTTTGAGGTGTTGGCCGAACGAAAGCCTTTATAATACCCGTCATACCTAGTGTCATAATATTCATATAGAGCAAACTAAAACGTTTATCGAACTTTGTGACTTCATACTTCAATTTGGTGCATTCGTGAGTGTTACTCGCGAAAAGACTTAGCTCAGCATACAAAGAATGTAACCCTGGGCACTCCATGCCGACAAGTCGTGTCGTACTAATTAGCACTGCAATTTGCAGCGGTGAGACACATCTGATTAAGTGTGGAAAATACTTGGCTGCCACTTCAATATTTAAATATAGGTCTAGTGTGCCTGATCTAGCCTCTATTTCATCTTCCAACAAGACGCGTGGTTGGCGCTTTGGGGGGAAACGTGTTTCAAAATAGTTTAAGTTCCGGTGCTCTGACTTATCCCACTCAATTTCTATTATTGTCATAATTGATTCGCCGCTTAGCAATTTAATTTCAACATGCCTTTCATCTACATTCTTCAGTAACAGACTTACTTCTTCATCCTCTCTTATTGGCTTAGAGAAGACGGTCTTGATTGAACAGAATTCTATATTTTCTGTTTTATTCTCCAACCAACTGTTTAAACTCCACAATAAGGAATTAATACCATGTATAACCGTGGAACCAAAAAGCAACCTACGTGCAACAACTGCATCTACATGTAATGGATTATAATCACCAGAAAGTTTAGCGAAAGCGATCTGATCCCCAGAAGTGAATTTATGATGTTTCATATTACATCGTCCTAACATATAATATACAGAATGTATTTTTCACCAATATTAATGTATTCTGCATATCACGATATTAGTTACCTAAACATTCAATCTGTCTCAAACATATTTCATTGAAGATTTCTTGCCTACATCATGCATTTTCGAAAATTGATGATTCGGTAACAACATCATCACATCCCTTTCCCCCATTCATACCAAAAAGATCCCCAAATCGCAAGACTTATTTCACAACTAGAGGAAGGAATTCATGGGGAAAGGTCCCGAGATATTTGGGCAAAAGACAACGATCCATGAATATGAGAACAAGATCCGGGAACTTGAATAACTGATCGGTCATAAGGAGGTAGAGATAGCCCTTTTGTCCGCTCATCTCATTATTCATAAAATTCTCTTATTTTTTCACAAACAAATCGGATTTCTTCTTGTGTTAATTCCGCGTACATCGGCAACGATACAATTTCCTCCGCAATTTTCTCTGAAATTGGGAATTCTCCCTTTTCTTGACAGAGAGAATCATAGGCCTTCTGGAGGTGGCATGGAATTGGATAATGAATCCCCGTATATATTTCGTTATCTTGTAAAAATTTTATTAATTCATTTCGTTTGGAAACTCTGACAACAAAAAGATGATAGACATGTTTAATCCCATCCATCTCGAGGGGTACTATGACATCATCTATATCACTTAGATATTTCCGATAGAGGCCAGCATTTCGTTTCCTCCTATCAGTCCAGCGAGGCAAATACTTTAATTTGACATTCAGGATTGCTCCTTGAAATCCTTCCATTCTGTAATTATGACCAATATAATTATGATAATATTTTTGTGTTGAACCGTGGTCCCTGAGGGCCATCATTTTCTTGTATAATCCCTCATCATTAGTCAAAACTGCCCCTCCTTCACCATAGGCTCCCAGGTTCTTTCCAGGATAAAAACTGAAACACCCACATGCCCCATAAGTTCCCACAGATGTCCCTCTATACTCTGCCAAATGGGCTTGGGCACAATCCTCAATCAGCAGCAGATCGCTTTTTTCTGCTATATCCTTGATTTCATCCAGCTGCGCCGGCTGTCCATAAAGATGGACAGGGATGACTGCCTTTGTATTTTTGGAAATAGCCTTTTCAATTTTTTGAGGATCAATGTTAAAGTAGTCCTGTTCACAATCAACGAAAACAGGTTTTGCCCCGCATAGGCTGACTGCCTCTGGTGTTGCAAAAAATGTATTCGTAGGAACAATGACTTCGTCACCCCTTCCTATTCCCAAAGCCCACATGCCAATATGCAATGCGGATGTACCAGAATTCACTCCCACACAATATTTAGCTTTGTGAGCCTTGGCAAAGTTCTCTTCAAAGATCTTTACAAAGGGCCCGGACGCAAAGGCTGTTTTCTCTATGACGCTTTGAATGGCTTCGTCAATTTCATTTTTGATGGATAAATATTGAGCTTTTAAATCTACAAAATTCACCTTCACTTTTTTTCTCCTCCATCCCTAAGCTTCTTTGCCGGATTTCCAGTCCAAATTTGATTGGGAGGAATATCTTTGGTGACTACACTTCCCGCACCCACGGTAGATCCCTCCCCGATGGTTACTCCTCCAAGAATCGTAGCATTGCTTCCGATAGAGACATTATTACCAATATCCGTCTTGACAAACCTTGAAGCCCAATCCTCTTCTGTTTCAAGTTTTCCTTCTGGGTTTACTGCCCTTGGATAATTATCGTTTATAAACATGACACCATGTCCAATAAAACAATTATCTCTGATCGATACTCCTTCGCAAACAAAAGTGTGGGAAGATATCTTACAATTCTTGCCGATTACTGCATTTTTCTGTATTTCCACAAATGCACCTATCTTGGTGTTGTCTCCAATCTCACATCCATAAAGGTTAATAAATTTCGACAATTTTACATCTTTCCCTAATTTG
>Ga0114920_10000956_pt1 | contig 13010 bp, 17 predicted proteins | sample ChitaG_FD_88683 | JGI IMG/M metagenome (GOLD analysis project Ga0114920, IMG submission 88683) | Deep subsurface microbial communities from South Pacific Ocean to uncover new lineages of life (NeLLi) - Chile_00310 metaG | ecosystem: Environmental > Aquatic > Marine > Oceanic > Sediment ... | reverse complement strand
TGATCATGTGCGGCCGGCTGATAACTGTCTCTTCAGCCGGAGAGCCGAAAAACTTGATCGTTCCTTTGAGGCCATATTTATCCATAGCCTGTTTGACAGCGATGGCTGCAGAAATCCCTGCAGTGCCCATCGTGTTGTGGCCGCAGCCGTGCCCGGGAGCACCGGGAATCACAGGATCCTGTTTCGGAACTCTTCCCTTCTGGGAAAGCATGGGCAACGCATCATATTCGCCCAATATCCCGACCACAGGCTTTCCAGAGCCATACGTCCCCACAAAACAGGTAGGCATTCCGGCCAGGCCGCGCTCGACCGTGAAACCAGCTTCTTCCAGCATATCAGCCAGAATCTTCGCGGATTTATACTCCTGAAGCCCGAGCTCAGCGTAGGACCAGATGGAATCCGCGATCCTGCCGAACTTTTCGATTATCTCTGGTTGGCTCAACCACTCCAGGACTAATTTTTTCTCTTTTCCGACCTTCTGAGCCGCATCCGCCTGGAAAGAGAGCCCTAAAATCAATGCTGTGACAACGATTCCAAGTAAAAAATTCCGATTCCAACCTTTGACTTTCATATTACCTCCTAAAAATATATGTTCTAAAATGTCATTGCGAGTGAAGCGTGGCAATCTCATAATTTAAAATAACGCCTTAATAAAATAAAAAGTCATAACTCCAGAAGCGATCAACTTCAAAAGAATCCCAAACATCACACCGATAAAAACGCCCCAACCCGCCTTCAAGGCCGCAGAGCTCTGTTTTCCGATAAGAAGCTCTCCGACAAAGGCCCCGATAAAAGCCCCGACGATCATCCCCAAAGGCGGAAGGTAGATAATCCCGACGATCATCCCGATCACCGCTCCCCAGAAGCCGAATTTCGATGCCCCGTATTTCTTCGCTCCCGCAGCCGGAACGATGTAATCCAGGGCTGTCACAATGACAGTTAGAGCTGCCATCCCTATGAGAAACGCTGGAGTGAACGGCTCCCAGCGCTTGGCGATGGATAAGAGAATCAAGGCCAGGAAACTGAAGGGAGGGCCGGCCAAGCCCGGAATGATGCAGCCGATTATTCCGATGATCAAACAAATAACGCCTAAGATAATCAGGACAATCATATCGATGACATTATTTTATAGTGCAGGAGAGAGATTAAGTCAAAAGGAAAAAATTAAAACTCAGAATTGTTCGGGAAACAACTGGAAGAAATCCAATCGGGTAATTTGCTTCCTTCCGCCTATTTCTCGGCGAAAGAATATCAATTAAAGCGAATAAAGTCAATAAGATAAGATATCATGAGGAAAGAGGCGTGTGATTAATAACAATTCAAAAGTAAAGAGTCAAACAGGAGGACCTCCTGAAATTTAATACTATTGAATATCAAAGATAATATGTCTAAAATAGTTGGGACGAACAGCTTCTAGATGATAGAATACAGAGAAACAAATGACAGTCAGCGCGCTCGGTGATTACAGGATCATTAAAGAGCTCGGAAGAGGCGGGATGGGTGTCGTCTACCTGGCCGAACACCAGAGGCTTTTGAAGAAATATGCTCTCAAAATCCTTCCCCAGGCTTTTTCTGAGGATCTTCAACTCGTTGAACGCTTCCACAATGAAGCCCGTGTGATGGCCGAACTCAACCATCCCAACATCGTCAAAGTCGTCAATATGAGCTGTGAGGAGACAACATACTATCTTGTGATGGAATACGTGGAATCCGAAACAGGTGCACCCAAAAACCTCCATCAACTCATGAGAGAGCACGGCGGAAAAATCCCCGAGGACAAATCCGAGCGCATCGCACTCGATATTCTGAGCGCTCTCGAAATTGCCCACGAGAGAGGGATCATCCACCGGGATATCAAACCTGCCAACATACTCCTGGATAAAGACGACACCGCCAAGGTTGCGGATTTCGGACTCGTTAAAATCCTTGGAGGAGACGACCGGACAGCGACAAAAAGAGTGACACTGACCGCAGAAGGCCTCGTCCTCGGAACCTATGACTTCATGAGTCCCGAGCAAAAGGCAGGCAAGCCGGTCGACCTGCGCACCGATATCTATGCAATCGGCGTGATCATTTACTCTATTCTGACCGGCAGAAAGCCGGAAGGCCGATTCAGTCTTCCCTCAGAGATCCTTCCCGAACTTTCGACCAAATGGGATGCGATTGTGGACAGGTGCCTGCAGAATCTTCCTGAAGACCGTTTTCAAAACGCCACAGAGGTAATACAGGCCATAAAAGCTAAAAAAGCGCCAAAGCCTGAAAAGGTTAAAAAGGCACGCAAAGAAAAAAAGGCCCACAGAGGATTTCTCAGAGAACTGCTCCGATACGGCACGATCATCATCGTCGTCGCGATTGTGGTCAGCGCGATCATGTCATACGTGATGTTCAAGGATAAGGATTTTCGCGAGATGCTAAGGTCCACGATAGAACTTGCGCTCAAAGAGAAAGATGCCGGAAAGGACGTGGCTCAGACTCAAGCATCCACACAAAAAAGAGGAACTCCTCCAAGAAAATCCCCACGGGAAAAACCCGAAAGACAGGTCACGATTAAAACAACTCAGACAGAATCAGAAACGGAATCTCAGCCCATATCTCCCGTACCCCCATCACCCATTCCGGGCTTAGAGATCATAGGCGGCCCGGAATTTGCGAATGCCCTGAAAGAAGTGGCTACAATCCTGGAGAATGAAGAATTCACGATAGAAAATTTAAAACAATCCGAATATTATAAAAACGCGAGCCCTGAGGAAAAAATGATACTGGATCTCCTGTTAGGTTTCTACAGCGAATCCCCCAAAGATTACTCCGGAAGGCCGACGGAAGGCTTGAGAGACTTCACTCAATTCATGAAGGAAGCAAGAGAAGGCATCCCAGATGAAGGCCCCCTGAGAGACAGTTGGAACAATGCCATGAAGAAATTAGAGGAGGGAAGGAAATACAGAGAGCAGGGAGACATGGAAAATGCCCGGAAAAGCTTCACAGAAGCTCAAAGGGAGATGAGAAGAATCTCCATGCTCCAGGTCGCCAAGCAGCAGGCAGACAGGGCCAAACTGGGAATGGAAAAAGCGATGACAGAGTTAGAGGAATCACAGCCTGGAATCAAAGAAAATCTGCTTTACCAGACTGCAGATAAGGCAGGTGAAAACGCAGACGATGCTCACGAGAAAGGTGATTACCAGAGAGCCAAAATACTTTACTCGATTGCAGGGAAGATCCTTGGTCGTACCACACAAGATTTGCAGCCCGCAGAATGCGTTGGAATACTCCAGAAACTGGTTGAGTTTTCTAAAGCCGAAGCCGATAAAGTGAATGCCTCAGCGCAAGAAAAATCTCTGTATACGATGGCCGCACGGAAAGAACGGCAGGCGGGTTCAGCTTTACGAAACAAAGATTTCAAAGGCGCAGCAAACGCCTTAGTCGAATCGGCCCATTTTTATGAAAGAGCAAAAGAGAGAATATTAAGACAAAGAGCCTTTCAAAGAAAAGACAGAAACAATCCTTAAAGTCCCACCCTATTTGTTTCAAATATGCTCGATACGATTGAATAAAAACAAGACTGAGTAGAGATTATCCCCGCTTAACGAATATTGTTGATCGAATTCTTGGCTGTATCGTGCTTATTTTTCATTATGTTGCTGACCATCGTGAACTGCCTATTCTCGTGCGAAATCTTGTTTTGCAGGTTAAGATACTGTAGGTTAAAGGACATCCTGGTCTCTCTGAATGCTTTTAATTCCTGGTCGAGATTAACAAGATCTTTAGAAAGTGTGGATCTTTTACCACTTCTCAGGGCTTTATCTAGCTCCTCTGTCAATTTCAAGAGTTCCAGGTATTCCTTGTCCAACTTACCATAAAGCATCTCCACCTGCTTTACTGTGTCAGAAAGTCGGCGGTGAATCTCGATGAGATCTCTCATCGCTGGAAGCATTTCATCGAGGGCTTTAACACCTTCTGGACTTATTTTTGAAACATTCACTGCACTCTTCTGGATGTTTGTCTCGATGACCGGAGCAGACCATCCCAGCAGAGTTAATGCCAGCAAAAATATCAATGCATATCTCATGTCCCCCTCCAGTATATCTTATTGGAATTGTCTCTAAAAAACCTGAGATGAGTCGAACTGAAGAATGAAATCACTCGCGAAAGAGAACTCTTTAAAACTTCACAAAATAGTAACTATCTGGCTTCACGAATATCTTTGACAGGCTTTTCACCTTTTTGCCGTCCAGCCTAGTCTGTACATATTCCACATCGATCCCCTCAGTCTCAACCAGTTTGAGATATTTGATCTCGTCCAGCGCCAGCTTCATGTTTTCCAGGAATTCTTTAGTCGGAATGTCTTTGACGTAGATGTCTATCTCGCTGTAGGCTTTTCTTATCCCCTGTCTATACTCCGCGGGCAGCTTTGCGACGGGCTCGATCCGGGACTCAAACTTCACTCTAATCCTGACTTCCGCTCCAATGAATTCATTCTTCGAATCATAGAATTCTGCGTCTTCATACCCGGTGACTTCTATAATCTCTCCGAAAGGAATCTGCTCAACCAGTTTGGCGGGTCTCCATGTATCCAGGCTAAATTTATTAACGAAGATGCCTAAAATAACCAAAGCCACAGCAAAGACAATTATGAAAATGAACTTCAAGAACTTTTTCATGAAAGGTTTCATTACTGTTCTCCCTCGAAAAAATAAAATCCTGAAACTCGGGATTTTTTTTCACTCTACCAGAAAACCAGTTCTTTTTCAATCTTCATGGACTATACGGACACACCAGAATAAAAAATTTTGAGCCGACAGTTTGTTGTCAGGAATTTCCGGTTATCTGTTTAAGCTGTGAACCTCTTTTTTTGTTCTTCCTAAAAATACCCTTTATTCCTCTTTTTTCATACCGAAGCGAATCATGGCCTGCATCTGTTCATCTGGCAGAGCCGGAGCATTGGGATGCTGCTCTTTCATATGACTCTTGCCTTCTTCAATGAACGCGGTGACTGCAGCATCATCATTCTCCGCATCAATAGTCATAGACTGGTTGCACAGAGGACACTTCATAGAATACTTCATTCGAAACTCCCCGTTTCTTCAGATTTTTTCAAGCTGTCCTTATATTAATGATTTCAATTTTCCAAATCAAGATAAAAGAAATGATCGGATTATCCTCCGATGTCCAAACTGAAATGCATGATATGACTTACCGATTAAAAATCAAGGATGTCGTTCCGTCCAAATCTTCCGCAGAAAAAATCGGGAATTATATGGGGAAATGGCAACTTTTCTGACTTAATTTGCGTATATAGATATGAAAGGTAAAATTAAGGAGAATGAAATGAAAACAAAGATAAAAGAAAAATTCATCATTATAATAATAGCTACTCTCTTGACCTTCATAGGATTCAACCTTCTCGTCTCACCTGCAGCCGTGGATCTGATCGAGATGGATAATCCGCCTTACGAAATCACGTACGAATCATGGCCAGTATACATTACATAGCGGCTGATCATCCCTCTTCTTTCTGAGGCGGGGAACTTCCCTCCCGTTATTAATCAGGCTCGGGAGGATCAATCTAAGACGCTCATTTTTTTTTCTTTTTTTTCTCTGTGATGAGAGATTCTATGACTATGTTGTTTATGGCTGCTCGGGCCATATTTTTAAAACTGTCTTGTCCGAACAAGGATTCAGCCTTCTCATAATAATTGACCGCTTCTTTATTCTTACCGAGTTTCTCGTATTCGTGTCCGAGCTCATAAGAGACCATACCATTATTGGTTTTTTCGAATAATCCCTTGAGGCACCCAATCACTTCTTTTTCGGTCGAACGATGACGGCATTCGCTGATCAGGTCCACGACGCTTTTTTGAGATGCCTTCCCCACGATACGCCTTCCTGATTTATCCTATGCATTCAGCGAGTTTTTTAAAGTCTTTTGAGATAACGAATTCGGAATTTCCCACTTTTCCCTGCTCTTATTTCTAGTGAATACCACAGGATAATCCCGATGTCAAAAAAAGGGACATGTTGCTTTTTTAATCTAACTTATAAATGTAAATGTTATGAGTGGGTAGAAAGGTTTCAATCCGGTCGAGCATAAAGCTGGATTCTTTCACGGTTTCCAGAATCTCATCTTTGGTCATCAGATGTCCGCTACCGCGGCCCGATTTATCCGGGTCACTTTCAACGATCACAAGAGTTGCCCCTGGCTTGAGATACGGCTTGACATTATTCAGCCATTCCACTTTTTTCTCGAAATCGTGGAAGGCAGAAATCATAAAGATCATATCCAGGGCGCCTTCTGGAAAAAGGGGATCCTCCACTTTACCCAGGATAGTCGTGATGTTGGTGATGCCCTCTCTCTCACAGCGATTCTCGATGACCATGAGGACTCTTTCGACAATATCATTGGCATATACCCTTCCGGTTTCGCCAACCCTGCGTGAAAGCTTAAAGGTGAAATACCCTTCTCCGGCACCTGCCTCGCCGATAACCATACCAGGCTTCACACCGATGGCATCCATCAGCTTTTCCGGCTGCACCTGAGCATCACGACGGCTCTGAGCCGAGGATACTCCTGAAATTAAAACGAGGATGCAGAGCGCAATCAAAGAATATGACCGAAGTCTTTTCATCTGTTCCCTCTGTCTAGAAGATGCGAGAGTTTTCATCTCTCTATTCATTACGTTCAGCCTTTCCAAAAGGTTTATAGAAATAAGGGGACATCATGATAGTCGGAGACTGGGAGCCGTGCAACAAAGGCTCAGATAAGTTTGCCGGTCCGCTGGATAAGTTCGGGAAGGTGAACACGCTGACTCTGAAGGATCCATTGACAGGAGAAGAGATCAAGCAGCAGTAGAAATAATACTCATATCACCGCGAACGACAGATATTAATGGAGGAAAATTCTACGCTCACTTCCCTTTCTTTTTCTGTTTGGCAACGATCTCTTCGATGACGAGATTATTGATAGCTGCCTGGGCCATATTCTTAAAATTCGGGTCTTCGAACAAATCTTCAGCCATATCATAAAGCTGGAAAGCCTTCACGTTATCCCCTGCTTTTTCATACCCGCGGCCAAGCTCGAAAGCGACCATGGCATCATTCGTCTCCTCCAGCAATTCTTTCAAGCAGGAAATGACTTTATCCGGGATAATGAGGTGTTGACACTCCTTTATTCTGCTTTCCAGGTCTTTTCTTACAGGCTCGGCCATTATTCTGCGCACACGGTTCTACTCAGGACCATTTTACCATTTTTTCCGTTCACTCTCATCAGGCGATAATGTCCTGGGATTTACATTTTTTGTGCCCTTCAGGAATAGCTAATAGCACAAGAAAATTCTGATGTCAAAAATTAAAATAGAAAGTCGTTTTGAAATTCTGTCTCCAGTATTCAAACCAAGTCAAATAAACCAGAATTCATTTATCCATCTTGAACAGAGAGTCTTCCAGGCCTGAGTTGAACCCGACCTTCTCTACGGCAATCTTCGTGAAGACCTCTCCGTTGTAACAAGTGACGATGGAGTGAGCCATCGTCATCCCCCCGACCGTCTTGAAATCAGACATAATCTGTTCCACCTGGATTTCGATTCCACCTGGACCCATTCTTGTCGATTTCGACCTTCCTGTGAGATAGGTCTCGGCATCCACGTATCTGAACATCTTATACCCGTCCGTATAGGACTGCTCGAGAACATGATAGTCCCGCCCTTCAATTTTTTCTTTTCCTTTATAAGTAAAAGTGATTCCGTATTTTTCCGGGTCCAGTATCGCCACAATTGGCAAGGACTGTCTCTTCATCGATGCGGCATCCTGTTCAGACATTTCTTCGGTGTTTCCGGATTGGGGATTGGTCCACCAGACTGTTTGACCATCGTAGGCCTGAATGATGACCCTGCCCATGGCCTCCAGATCAACACGCCGTTTGTCCGGTTCTTTCTTGTACATGGTCAACGTCCCGCTGATTCCCTGTTGGACCATTTCCACAGCCCCGGTCATCGTCATGTCCTTAACGCTTTCAAAAACTTTTGGTCCTCCTTGAGCATCGATCATCCTCTTCAGGATTCTCTTTATCGACTGACCTTGGCCGGGATGAGTCATGAGAGCCAAGAGGAAAAGGCCTAAAAATGATATGCAATAAATTCGTTTCATGCCTATTTCCTCCTGTTAGATGTGACTATATCATTCTATTTATAAGCATTCAGCGGAAAAACGGAAAGCAATATTCTTCAATAACCGAGGATCATTCTTTTTTTATGAGATTGCCACGCTGCGCTCGCAATGACACTTAAAATCCATCCCATTTCTTATGAGATTAACTGATTTCATTCGCAATGATATTCACTCATTGCCACCTGCGCTCGCAACAACTCTATAAAAAAGGGGTGATGCGAATGAGAAAACCCGGAATCTTAAATCCTATTCCTTTTCGAATAGTGAATCGTCCAAGTCAGTGTTGAATTTCACTTCTTCAATAATAATTTTCTGTATTTCCTCACCTTCCGCGTAAGCAATAATGTTATGCGCCATCAACAGTCCATTCTCTTTTCTATAATCAGACTGGAATTGCTCCATCTCGACTTCATTGCCCATCGGTCCCGGGGTCTTCATTTTGGACTTAAAGATGAGATAAGTCTCTGTGTCAATATAGAGCGTGGTTTCAAATCCATCCGAGTAAATTTCAAAAAGAACAAAATAGTCCTTGCCTTCAATACTTTCCTTACCTTTATAAGTAATGGTGATTCCATATTTTTCGGGATAAAGAATCGAAATGACCGGCATGGCCTCTCTCTTGGCCTCTGTCAGCTGGTCCTCGCTCATATCTTCGACCCCTCCAGTCTGGGGATTGGTCCACCATCCGGCCTCTCCATCATAAGCTGAAGCAAAGACCATGCCCATGAGTTCGACATCAACGCGTCTTTTATTGGGTTCTTTTTTGTAGACAGAAATCGCTCCGCTCAATCCCTGCATGGGCATCTCAATAGTCCCGCTCAGAGTCATGTCCTTGATGCTCTCAATCGCCTTTTTGCCGCCCTGGACTTCGATCATTTTCTCCAAAATCTCTTTTGCTGTCTGAGCTGTTCCGGGTTGAACCAGCAAAGCCAGAAGAAAAACTCCTGCTAACGCGAGTGAAACGATTCTCTTCATGGTTTTGACCTCCTTTTTACATGAATCAAGCTAATTTAAGAAATCTCCGTTAAAAAGTTCATATCTATATACATGCCTCCATTCCATTATATTCTAATCAATCTTAAAAATCTTATTGAAAATGGTTAAGGATTCAGGAAAGAGCTCATCAAATGTGACGTATCTCCATTCCGCATGCTGGATCTGCCACTTCTCATTCCTTTTAATAAGCCTGATATTCAGTCGGTAATTCTCGGTTGAAAACTTCACCAGCTTGCGGAATACCTTGGCCGCGCCTGAGGAGAGAGCGACTTCGGACACAATCGATGCCTCGGGCATGTTGATTTCCTCCACCTGCGTGCTCAGCACATGGATCACGATTCCCCTGTACTGCCTGAAATATCCGTCGATCATCTCCTTGGATTTCTGTTTATCCCGGCCCTCAAAATCGGAATAATCATAGGCCAGATTCATCATTATGCTGTCCAGGTCTTTTTTTTCAGCGTACCTGGAAATCTCATCCATGAACTCCAGGATGAGATCTTCTTCTGTTTTTTGGATGCATGAGGCAAAAAAAGCAAGAGAAAGGACAGAAATGATGATCAATCCAACCCGAACATTATCTCTCATTCTTTAACAGGGGTCAGGGCTCGACATAAGATATCATCGCATTCATGTAATCAGGTGATATCAAGAAAGTTAGAATCAACAGATAAATCAGACAAAAAAATGTCTAATGTCGAGCCCTGACCCCATATCATTATTTTTCTCTAATCCTTTCAATCTCGAACACCACAGGATTATACGCATCCGGACAGGCATGTGTTTTGATATCCGGGTTCTCCCTCAGCCATGGGAATCGGGCTTCAAACATCATGGCGAACACCGCGGGGAGCATGCTGTAAAGGGCGTGGATGCATATCTTTCCATCAACTCCTGATTCAGTGAATTTGACTTTATCACCGACTTCATGGAATCCACAGGTCCCCTTTTTGCTTATCACCTTGGCTGTTACTGCGACGACTTTTTTTGCCATTTTCTCCTCCTCCTGTTTAAAAAGTGATTCTTTCGATGACGTGGTTCCAGTATCCGCATGCAAAGGTCTCATCCAGCACGAAAGAGGCAATCCCCCCACAAACGTGTAGGACACAGCTTTGCAGAATTCCCTGCGGTTAATCGCGTAGGATTTTTTCCCGGAATTTTTAGGCTGGCTCAATTCTAACCGCCCTGATGGAAGTTTCTTCTCAACTTTCAGCTTCCCCGTCAGACGCTTTTTAGCACATAAAAATCCCGAAGTCAAAAGAATAGACACCTGTTGAGTCAGAAATTGGAGCATGTTCCCAAATTGTTCTCACAGCTGGAACCTCAGGAATGCGCTCTTCTTTCCTTTTTAAAGCAACCAAATGGATCAAAAATACGTAATATATATAAAGATAAGGAAAAAAATCTCAGAAAGAAGGACAGGTATGAGTTTAAGAATAATATTGGAAAAGATTATTGAAGACGGCAACTCGGTTTTGTTATGTGACAGCAATAAAGATTGGGAGGCAAGCGAACTCCTGGAAAACCTGTCAGAACCGATGCTCAGAAGGCAAGCCTACCTCCAGGCCGGATTGTACATCGCAGAGATCAATGACTCCGGGTTCCTCGGCCAGGTGCTTTACAAGATAAAAAGAAAAGCATAAAAAAGGGACACCTCTTCTTGGGATAAAACAGCTATTCCCTATTCATTGATTTTCCTCCCTTGAACGAGATCCCACCACAATCGTAGATTATTCCATTTAAAACAAAGACCTTTACTTCACTTCCTGAGTAAAGTATAATTAATCTATAGGAATTATAGGAATAAGAGTCGTTATGAGACGGAAAATCGGATTGGTGATCACAATTCTTGTTGTGCTCACAGTCTATCTCGGACTTAAGCCTTCGTTTAAAAAGGAATCCACAGAAGGCCAGTTCACAAATGGAGAACAAACCATGATCAAAAAGGTGGTCAAATCGGATAAGAAATGGAAAAAGATCCTGACACCAGAGCAATATCATGTCATGAGACAACGCGGCACAGAAAGAGCTTTTAAAGGCAATTACAACGACCATCATGAGAAAGGAACATATATCTGCGCTGGATGCGGCACTCCCCTGTTCAGCTCTGAGGCTAAATACGACCACGGCACGGGATGGCCGAGCTTCACTGCTCCTGTCAATAAAAACCATATCCATTACTTTGAAGATTATTCCCATTTCATGCACAGAGTCGAGACACGATGCGCAGTGTGCGGCGCTCATCTCGGGCATGTCTTTGATGACGGTCTAGGCCCCACAGGCGAACACTACTGCATTAATTCCGTCAGCCTGGATTTCAAACCTTCTGACATCCATCAAAAATCTGAATCAAATCCGGAAAAGAAATCAGATGAACAGGATACAAAATCCCTGAAAACCGAGACGGCAATCTTTGCTGCAGGCTGTTTCTGGGGAGTCGAGCATAAATTCCGGCAGGTTCCAGGTGTTATCTCGACAGTTGTCGGCTACACTGGCGGGCATGTCGAAAATCCGACCTATAAACAGGTCTGCTCGTACAAAACCGGACACGCTGAAGCCGTGAAAATCACGTTCGATCCATCCCAGGTCAGTTACGAGAAACTCCTTGAAATCTTCTTCAACCTTCATGATCCCACACAAGTCGACCGGCAGGGATGGGATGTCGGCAGTCAATACAGGTCCGCCATCTACTACAACAGCACCGAGCAGAAAGAAACGGCTGAGAAAATGCTGAAAAAACTTGAAAGCTCGAGCCGTTTCAAAAAGCCTATTGCCACCCAGATTGTTCCTGCGCCTGAATTTTACGAAGCCGAGGAATACCACCAGCAGTACTACGAAAAAAGAAAGGAAGATGCCAATATCACTTGCAGATCAGACAGCTGTTCGATTGAACAGGAATGATCCCATTCTCGATTTTTCTCCTCTCCCAATGATGACTGTATAAACGTCAGAACAAAAGGCTAAATTTTTTTAAGCGTGTTCGTCCTTCTCCGCTGTCCAGTATTCAATTCCACTCAATTGTAAAGCAATTATTTTTTTGGCAACAATTTCTACGGTTTCTCCGTCTATATAAAAAATGAGATCTCATAAATACAAATTTTGATTTTTCTCAAGAGATTGCCGCGCCGCGCCCGCAATGACATGAAGGTGTGATTTACACCTTGCGAGCGCAATGAAACTCTGAATCCATCCTTTTGCCTTGCGAGATTACCGCACTTCGCTAGCAATAACACTAAGTGAAAAAACGAGCCTATTTCTTTAAAAGTAGTAACGTCTGAAACATTCCCGTATTTTATCTTGTGAAACATAAAATTATTTACTATCATGGCTCTAAAATTATGGGCATTTCTCATTCTTCCTTAAAACTGGATTTCAGATTCAAATGAGACAAGAAAAAAGAGGATAATTCTGCCCGCGGAAAGTCCAAGAAAAAGGCGCTGTCTCCCTTATAAATGATATAACAGCCATGAATCTTCACTCTGTTGACCTGGTCATTATCGCTGCATATCTCATCATCGTAATCCTGATCGGGTTCTGGGTTAAAAAACGGGCCACCAAACAGCTGGATTCCTACTTCCTGGCCGGGCGCAACGTGCCCTGGTGGATGCTCGGGCTTTCCGGCTGTTCGAGCTACATCGACATCGGCGGCACCATGGCCATGGTCGGGGCGCTCTTCTACCTGGGCCTGAAAGCGATCTGGGTAACTCATCTCTACTGGGGCTGGTTCATCATCTGCTTTTACATGGCCTTCCAGGCTAAATGGATCCGGCGTTCCGGCGTGATGACCTTTGCCGAATGGAATAAGACCCGCTACGGAGACAACAAGGATGCGGAGATGGCCAGAATCGTGGCCGCTC
>Ga0114920_10000954_pt1 | contig 13013 bp, 10 predicted proteins | sample ChitaG_FD_88683 | JGI IMG/M metagenome (GOLD analysis project Ga0114920, IMG submission 88683) | Deep subsurface microbial communities from South Pacific Ocean to uncover new lineages of life (NeLLi) - Chile_00310 metaG | ecosystem: Environmental > Aquatic > Marine > Oceanic > Sediment ... | reverse complement strand
TTAGTGCCTGAACGAAAAGTCATGTTCAGGCAAAATCCGAATATCGCCTGATCTTATAAAATGGCCGAAATTCGAAACAAATTCGAATACCAAATGACAAAATGATCGAAACGAACCCATTGGAAATTCAAAGTTTTTGTCATTTGAACATTTTTTATTTCTGTCATTGTCTCGTATTTCGAAATTCGGATTTCGAGTTTTTGACCGAAAACCGGGGTTTTCGGTCAAGCACTAATTATATAGGCGGGGGTGAAAAAGAAAAATATCGGTAACAGCAGACTGTAAAACATTATTCCAAAACTTACTATCCCAAAATGGCATAATATATTATAACATTATAAATTTAATATCATTTCCTTTATTGCCTATGCCAAATTGGCACAATTGCGGAATAAATTTAATTTTAAAAGGGATTTTGTCGCACAAGTTATTATCTTGCAATTATCTGGAACTATTTCTTTTCTTATTATTTTTTTTTAAGACTTCCTTTCCGGCACAATTGTTGCTATAATCTAACACTTCAGTTCATGGTCCATTTAAAAAAAGTGCTTTTCCTAAACAACCTGGAGGTATGCATATGCATTTAAAGAGCAAATTCGAACAAGGGGAATTTGCCATCCTTGTGGAAATTGAACCACCAAAAGGGGTGGAGATCTCCACGATGGTAACGAATACAATGAGGGTCAAAGGTATGGTTGATGCTTTTTTGGTGCCGGAGATGAGCAATGCTGTTATGCGGATGAGTTCCCTCGGTGCTGCCATGATTCTAAAGGATAAAGGAGTGGAGGCGGTTATACAGTTCAACTGCAGAGACAGGAACCGGATCGCCCTCCAGGCGGATCTCCTGGCCGCCTATGGCTGCGGTATTACCAATGTTATGGCAGTAGCAGGAGAAGATCCCAGCTTCGGAGATCACCACCAGGCCAGATCCGTGTATGACATCGATTTACTGGAACTGCTCCAGGCTATTAAGGGTCTCCAGCAGGGCAAAGATATGGCCGGAATTGAACTTTCCGGCTCTCCCGATTTTTTGGTCGGTTCCACGGTCTATGCCGGTGCCCCTGGAAAGTCTCCTGAACTGGAACTTGAAGAAATGAAGAAAAAGACCGAAGCCGGAGCTCAATTCTTCATAACCCCGCCTCTATTTGATCTTTCGACCATTCAGTCTTTTCTTAAACGGGTGGACCTTAATCAAACCAAAATTATTCCTACGGTCTTGCTGCTTAAATCCCTCGGTATGGTCCGGTACATGGCGCGTAATGTGGACCATGTTTATATCCCAGATTCCTTAATCCAGCGGATCCAAAAATCCCCGGACAAGGTGCGCGAATGTGTACGGATTGCCTCCGAAATGGTTACCACATTGAAGCAGGAAGGATTTAGTGGCGTCCTGCTGGCAACAATAGGATGGGAGCATAAACTTCCAGAGATACTCGAAAAAATATAAGGGGAAAAAATGGAAAGCAAAAATACAAAAAACAACCTTGTTGGTTCGGTCATGGTGGTAGGCGGCGGGATTGCCGGTATGCAGTCAGCCCTTGATCTGGCTAATTCCGGGTACTATGTGTACTTGGTTGAAAAATCTTCGGCCATCGGCGGGATGATGTCGCAGCTTGACAAGACCTTCCCCACCAATGACTGTTCCATGTGAATTATCTCTCCCAAACTGGTCGAGGTCGGCCGGCATTTGAACATTGAGCTTTTGACGAACACCGAACTTTTGGATCTTAAAGGTCAACCAGGGAATTTCACGGCCCGGGTTCGGCAGCAACCACGTTTTGTGGACCTTTTAAAGTGTACCAGTTGCGGGGAATGCGTCAAAGTTTGCCCCGTGGATCTTTCCAACGAGTACGACGAAGGTCTTTCTATCAAGAAGGCGGTTTATAAAAAATACGCTCAGGCGATCCCAGGGGCCTTTGCAATCCAAAAAACAGACCATGCGCCCTGCCGTCTGACATGCCCTGCCGGACTGAATGTTCAGGGTTATGTTCAGATGGTAAAGGAGGGAAAGTACCAAGAGGCCCTGAAGATAATTATGGAGGATCTTCCACTGCCCGGCGTTCTGGGGCGGATCTGTCCGCACGAATGTGAAGACGCATGCCGGCGATGTGAAGTTGATGAACCGGTGGCCATTCGAGATCTCAAACGGCTGGCTGCCGATCAATTTGATCCACGGGAAATAGAGATCGAATGCCTGCCGCCCAGAGAGGAAAAAGTGGCGATAATCGGCTCAGGCCCTGCAGGTCTTTCCGCGGCCTTTCATTTGGCTCGCAAAGGTGTGTTATCCACCATTTTCGAAGCCATGCCCGAAGCAGGTGGGATGCTTAGAGTAGGTATCCCCGCCCATCGTCTTCCAAGAGAAATTCTGGATCAGGAAATCGAGGTAATTACCAACCTGGGTGTGGAAATAAAGACCAACACCCCTTTGGGCCCGGATATGACCGTAGATGATCTTTTAAGTGGCGGGTATAAAGCGGTTTATCTTGCGCTTGGTGCTCACAAGGGAATCGAACTGGGTATCCCTGGAGAGAAAGCCAATGGTGTGCGCCAGGGTGTCGACTATTTAAGGGAAGTCAACCTGAAGGGCAAAGCAGATACGGGCAAGCGGTTAGCAATTATCGGCGGCGGCAATGTGGCCATTGACGTAGCTCGCTGTGCGCTGCGATTGGGCGCAGAGGAAGTAAGCATTATTTACCGCCGAACTCGTACGGAGATGCCGGCCTGGGAAGAAGAAATTCATGCAGCCGAAATCGAAGGAACCAAGATTACTTATTTGGCAGCACCGCAGAAAGTGTTGACCAAGGACGGCAAGGTTGTAGGTTTGCGTTGTATTAAAATGGAGCTGGGCGAACCGGACTCGTCCGGTCGTCGGCGCCCGATTCCGGTGCCGGGCAGCGAATACGATATAGAGATCGATCAGCTTGTCCCGGCCATAGGCCAGCGGCCGGATCTTTCGGCGATTGATGATGTGGCCGGTTTGCAGTTTACGCGCTGGGGCACTACTGAGGTAGATGCAGTAACCTTTGCCACCGATTGCGAAGGTGTATTTGCGGGAGGTGATTTGCAGACCGGTCCCAGTGTCGCCATAGCCGCCATAGCCGCCGGTCGCGAGGCAGCCGAGTCGATTGTGCGTTATCTGGACGGTCTGGACATGGCTGAAGGTCGTGGCTTGGCAGTAAAAGAAGACGCGGTTTACCGTCCTGTTCCGGAGGATGAACCCAGGAAGGCACGGGGGAAAATGCCGGAGCTGCCGACAGAAAAACGAGCCGGCAATTTCGAAGAAGTGGAGCTGGGTTATGACGAAGCCTCAGGGCAGGCTGAAGCCGCACGCTGCCTGAACTGTGGCTACTGCTCAGAGTGCTTTCAGTGCTTGGATGCATGTCTGGCGGAAGCTATCGATCACAGCCAGGTGATGGCAGAAAAAAAGATTGAAGTTGGCTCCGTGGTTCTTTGCCCTGGAAGCGAACCATTTAACCCATCAAATCTGGAAACATTCTACCGCTATAAAAGCAACCCAAACGTACTTACTAGTCTTGAATTTGAACGGATCCTTAGCGCTTCGGGGCCGACAATGGGGCATTTGGTCCGGCCTTGGGATGAAAAAGAGCCGCAAAAGATCGCCTGGCTCCAGTGTGTCGGCTCGCGTGACACCAACCAGTGCGGCAACGGATACTGCTCTTCTGTATGCTGCATGTATGCCGTTAAAGATGCAATGATCGCCAAGGAGCATGCTCACGGAGATCTTGATTGTGCCATTTTTAACATGGATATCCGTACTTTCGGAAAGGATTACGAAAAATATTATCTGCGGGCTAAAGAGAAAGAGGGGGTCCGCTTTATTAAGGCGCGTGTTCATACCATTGAAGAAGTCGGCGAGGAAAGAAATCTGTCTGTTCAGTATGTTGATGACACCGGTGTGGTGCAAGAAGAGGTCTTTGACATGGTCATGCTTTCGGTGGGCTTGCAGGTGCCGCAATCAACCGCTGAACTGGCCAAACGCCTGGATGTGGACCTGGATGAGTACAATTTTGCGGTTACCCGGCCATTTACACCGGTGGAAACTTCCCGGCCTGGTGTTTACGCCTGCGGCGTATTTCAGGAACCCAAAGACATTCCTAGCTCCGTCTCCGAAGCGAGTGCCGCTGCCTGCCTGGCAGGGGGGCTTCTGAACGAAGTACGCAACACCCTGACTAAAAGCGTGGAGATCCCCGATGAAATCGATTTTACGGGTCAAGAGCCGCGTATCGGAGTCTTTGTATGCAATTGCGGTGTCAACATCGCAGGCTTTGTGGACGTAAATGACATAGAGGAGTATGCCAGATCCCTCCCCAGCGTGGTCTTTGCGGGTCAAAATCTGTTCACCTGCAGCCAGGACTCCCAGGAGAAGATGAAGGAGATCATTAAAGAACACGGCCTAAATCGGGTGGTGGTTGCCGCTTGCACTCCTAAAACCCATGAGGCTATCTTCATGGATACCCTTGAGGCATGCGGCCTTAACAAGTACCTCTTTGAAATGGCCAATATCCGGAATCAGGATTCCTGGGTCCATTCAAATGAGCCTGAAAAAGCTTCGGAAAAAGCCAGAAAACTGGTGCGGATGGCCGTGGCCCGCGCCGCTACGCTCTATCCACTTCATGAAAAGAAAATTCCGGTCATTGAACGAGCGCTGGTAATCGGCGGCGGAGTAGCAGGAATGAATGCCGCACTGGGCGTTGCTGATCAGGGTTTTGAGGTGGTTCTGGTTGAAAAAGAAGAAAAATTGGGTGGTATGGCAAATCGTCTCACTGTCACTATCGAGGGGGAAGACGTCGGCGCTTATCTGGCAACACTGATTCAAAAAGTGTCTACACATCCCAAAATCCAGATTTTGACCCAGTCACTTATCGTCGGCTTTTCCGGATTCAAAGGTAACTTTACAACCGAGGTCCTTGTCGGACCGGGTATGTATGAAAGAAAGATCGATCACGGGGTTGTTATTCTGGCTACAGGAGCCGGTGAATACCGCCCCAAAGAGTTTCTCTACGGCCAGGACGAAAGGGTGGTAACCCAGGTTGAACTGTCGGATCGCCTAAAAAAGAAAGGAGTGGATGATCTAAAACAAATCGTCATGATTCAGTGCGTTGGATCAAGAAACGATGAAAACCCCAACTGCTCAAGGGTTTGCTGCCAGAGCGCCATCAAGAACGCCCTTCATATTAAAAAGCTTAATCCGGATGCTCAAATCTTCATTCTTTACCGTGATATGAGGACATACGGATTCCTTGAGGAATATTACACCGAGGCTAGACGCCAAGGGGTTATGTTTTTCAGGTATAGTCCAGATGATCTTCCTGTTGTAGAATCATCTGAAGAAGGTGTGATAGTAACCTTCAAGGATCATGTTCTGGGACGTCGCCTCCGGCTTTGTGCCGACCTTCTGGCTTTAAGTGCAGGAATGGTGGCTGAAGACACAGAAGAACTCGCTTCTATTGTCAAACTGGCCAGAACACCGGAAGGTCATTTTATGGAAGCTCACGTCAAGTTAAGACCTGTCGACATGGCCACGGAAGGGATTTTTGTTTGTGGGACAGCTCATAGCCCCAAACTTTTGTCAGAATCGATCTCACAAGCTTTTGCATCGGCCTCAAGGGCCACTACTTTTCTATCCCGGTCCCATCTAACATTATCGGCAGTAACAGCCAAGGTAGAGGAAGACCTATGTGCCTCATGCCTCATATGCGTCCGGTCTTGTCCTTATAGTGTACCGAGAATCAATGAAGACGGCGTCAGCGAGATTGATGAGGCTTTGTGTCACGGGTGTGGTGTCTGTGCGGCTGAGTGTCCGGCAAAGGCGATTGAATTAAATTGGTACGAAGACGATCAAATCCTGAGCAAAGTTGAAGCTTTGCTCGAGGGCGTTATATAGGGTTGACGATTAGAGAATAAAAAGGGGGGGGTTATGAGCAAAGATTTCGAACCGATCATCATATCGTTTTGCTGCAATTTCTGAGGGTATACTGCTGCGGACCTGGCAGGTTCCATGCGATTACAATACCCGTCAAATATTCAAATCATTCTCGTCCCATGTACCGGCAAGGTGGATGTCCTTTATATCCTGCGTGCCTTTGAAAAGGGAGCGGACGGAGTATATGTAGTGGGATGTATGGAAGGTGATTGCCATTTTAATAACGGCAACTTCAGAGCACACAAACGGGTTGAACAGGTTCAGAAAATACTTGATACAATTAACATTGGCGGAGAAAGGGCACAAATGTATAACCTTTCATCAAGTGAAGGTCCGCGTTTTGCTCAGATCGCTGTTGAAATGGATGAAAAAATCCGAAAATTGGGTCCCAATCCCATTAAACTGGCCAAGAAGAAAGCGGCCTGAAACAACTGATGATCTTTAATTTACAACGAAAGTGAGGTCTTATGATTGTCGCAGATAAAAAGCCGATTGAGGAGATTATTGAGGAAATCAAGGATGATGAAAAAATCCTCATCTTAGGTTGCAACGAATGCGTCACGGTCTGCGAGGCAGGAGGAAAAAAGGAGGTAGGTATTCTGGCTTCGGCCCTGAGGATGTATTTCCTCAACCAGAGGAAGGAGGTCAAAATAGATGAAAAGACTTTGGAACGGCAATGTGATCATGAATATCTTGAAGAGATTCGTGATGTGATGGATCAGTATGACGCTGTCGTTTCTCTTGCCTGTGGTGTTGGCGTCCAGTTCATGGCAGAGAAATACCAATCCACCCCCGTCTATCCCGGTGTGAACACCTGTTTTCTGGGAGTTACCGAAGAACGTGGTCTCTGGACTGAAAGGTGCCAAGCTTGCGGCCAGTGTATTCTGGCACGTACCGGGGGAATTTGCCCGGTCTCCCGGTGTGCAAAACGGGTGCTTAACGGCCCGTGCGGTGGCTCAACAAAAGGTAAATGCGAAATTCACAATGAAATTGACTGTGCCTGGCAATTGATTGTCGATCGCCTAAAGGCACTGGACAGACTCGATGACTATGAAAATCTTATTCCTTTGAAAGACTGGTCCTCCGATAGAGCCGGGGGACCCCGAAAAGTTGTCAGGGAGGATGTGCAGCAATGAAAGTAAAAACACTTAGCAAACTGGAGAAGATACTTGCCGCCGGCCACCTTGCAGTTACTTCAGAGTGCGGCCCTCCACGGGGAAGTGACCCGGAAGTCATTACTAAAAAAGCGGAAATGATCAAGGATCACGTGGATGCTATCAATATAACTGACAACCAGACATCCGTGACACGCATGTGCAGCCTGGCCGCCTGTATCCGCCTTAAACTAATGGGGCTGGAGCCGGTACTTCAGATGGTGACACGCGATCGGAACCGCATCGCATTGCAGAGCGATATTTTGGGGGCGGCTTCATATGACATACACAACATCCTCTGTCTTTCCGGAGACCACCAGAGCTTCGGAGACTGCGCCCAAGGACAGAATGTTCATGATCTTGACTCCATGCAATTGATTCAGGCTGTCAGACACATGCGGGATGAGGGAAAGTTTCTGGGAGGCGGGGATATCGAGCGTCCACCGAATATGTTTGTGGGGGCTGCAGCCAACCCCTTTGCCGATCCGTTTGAGATTCGCGTTCCCCGATTGGCCAAAAAAATTGCCGCCGGGGTCGAGTTCATCCAGACCCAGTGTATATACAACATGGATAAATTCGAACTCTGGTTGAAGATGGCCGGTGATCGTGGATTACTTGAAAAAGTCTATATTCTGGCAGGAGTGACCCCTTTTAAAACGGCCGGCATGGCCAAATACATGAAGAACCGGGTCCCCGGGATGGAAGTGCCGGATGAGTTGATAAAAAGAATGGCAGATACGCCAAAGGAAAAACAGCCGGAGGAAGGTATCAAAATCTGCATTGAGCAGATTCAGCGCCTCAAAGAAGTGGAAGGGGTTCACGGGTTTCATGTTATGGCCATTGAATGGGAGGAGATGGTTCCTGAGATTGTAGAAAAATCCGGCCTCTATCCCAGGCCGAGCGTGGATTGACCGCGGATGTTTTGATTGCAGAAAACACAATTACAAATAATCACGCATTAACACATTAAATTATAAATCTGGTAACATTTTAGCTCTTTTAAAACATTATCGCATTCAGGTAATCCGGTTTTAAACCATGTCAAACTCGTGCATAAGTGAGCGTAAAGAAAGAACAGATGCTATCCTGTATATAAAAGCCGATTAAATGCGCATATTATTTAACTCACAGGTAAAACTTGTTATTTTGCTGTTCTTTCTTAACGCTCTCTAATACACTCAAACAGTGACCCACTTTAAAACCGGATTGCCTGAATGCTTGTGAGGCGCGTTTTTCAAAAAGCTAAATTAATACTAAATCTGAAAATCTACTAAAAAATCAAGGAGGATAATTATGAATGCAAAAAAGAGGATTCTGGTAGTGGATGACGAACCTGATTTCTGTGCCATTGTTCAGTTGAATCTGGAGAAGGAAGGTTACGAGGTTGAACTTGCCTACGGTGGCGCTGAAGGTCTGGAAAAGGTCCACGCAAACCCGCCGGACGCTATTGTTCTGGATATCATGATGCCTGAAATGGACGGATATCAAGTATGTAAGAAGTTGAAAGCAGATGAGAAATATGCAGATATTCCTATCATTCTGCTGACTGCCGTTGCTTCTCATGTTACCTCTACCCGCTATTCCCATGCCGATGGAATGAGCACCGAGGCTGACGACTATATTGCCAAACCGGCCTCTGCCGAAGAGATAACTGAAAGTATTAAGAGACTTCTCGAATAGTAAGAAAGAAATAGAGGATTATCCCATAATTTAAATTTCAAATGCAAATTTATTGTATTTTAGGCGACCAACGGGTCTTTCATTCAAAATCACCGGCTATATTTTCGGCATTAATGAAGCGGATGGGGATAAAGGGAGCATGCGTACCGTTTAAAGTTGCGCCGGATCAGATCGGACAGGCTTTGCATAGCATTAGAGTTTTAAACATTGCTGGTGCGAATATCACAATTCCCTATAAGGAGGCGGTTATACCGCATTTAGATATCTTATCAGAAGGGGCGAATATTATCGGTGCAGTCAACACCGTAATCCGCAACGGCGATGAACTCAAAGGCTATAATACCAATGCAATCGGCTTCATGGACTCCTTGAATGACGCAGGGTTTGATGCTGATGGCAAGTCGGCTCTTGTTTTCGGGACAGGTGGGGCAGCAAAGGCAGTTGTGTTTATCTTAAACTGGCTGCGAACAAATTTTATAATTGTTGCCGGCCGCAACGAAGAAAAAACTCGGCAAATTGTCAATCGCTTTGGTGGAGAAGCAAAGCCCATTAACACTTTGCCGGACCAACCTTTAGCGGTGAACCTGATAGTAAACGCCACTTCTGTTTCCAGCACTGATGAGTCGCCGGAATTGGCTGCCCTAATGGAAAGGCTCGAGGTGCAAGATTGCGAATTGGTGCTTGACCTTAATTATGGACGCAGTCAATATTTTTTGCAGGACATGGCTCTACGCAATGGTATCCGCTTTATGGATGGTCTCTCTACGCTTGCAAATCAGGCCAAGCGGACCTTTGCCCTCTGGACAGGTATTCAAGTCCCCCAGGAGGAGTTCTTGAAGGTTATTAACGAAAATTTGTGAAATTTGCGTCTTTGTTGTAAAATGATAGTTTTTTTCCGGCATTAAATCCGAAACTCTAAATAATCTCATGACGATAAATCAGACTTCAGTCGGGAAAAGAATCGTGAAAACGGTGCCCTTGCCAGGCTTGCTCTCTATATCGATGAGACCCCTCATGGAATCAACGAGCCCCTTTACTATTGGAAGTCCAAGCCCCGTACCAGTGATGTATCTCGTCTTTTCGTCCTTAACCCTATAGAATCTTTCAAAAATCTTATCCAGATATTTATCTTCTATCCCGAATCCATTATCAGTAACTTTAACGCGCACGTTGATTCCGGCCATGTCAACTTTTATTTTGATTTTTCCGCCGTCCTGGGTGTAATTGATGGCATTGGTGATCAGGTTCCCGAAAATGCTTTCCAAAGCAAGGGGATCGGCTGTGAGTTTGGGAAGAGGACGTCTGGGAAGTGCCAGGGTGAGGGTCTGGCCTTTACCCTCTGCCCGGGTATTAAGAAAATCTACAATGTTTTTCAAAACTTCTTCGATCTGGACCGGTTTTAGCTCATGGCAGATAAGCCCTTCCTCGATACGAGAGAGGTCAAGCAGATCACCGATGAGAGAAATCAACCCCTGGGTCTTCTCCCTGGCACGAGCAAGAATATGCTGGTCATACTCGGATACTTCTCCCACCATGTCTCTGATTACCAAAGCAAGCTGTTCATGGATGGTTGAAAGCGGTGATCGCAATTCGTGAGAAACCTTTGCCACGAATTCGGATTTAAGCTGATCCAAGACTTTCATGGCTGAAATGTCCACGACATTTATCACCGCTCCCAGGCATTCTTTTCTGTCGCCAAGGACCGGTTGCCCCTTTGCCAGAAGATATTTTTCATCTGAAGGGGCAAACTCATAGTCGGGAATGTCGTCGTAATCCACATGTTTTCCTTGTGAGATCTCCATCACAAGATTGCAAAGGTCTTTATCCGGAACATAGTCCTCTATTGGGCCTCCCGGTTTCAGACCGGGGTCGAGATCTAGAAGCTGTCTGAAGGCCGGATTCATCAGAACTACCTGACCACGGGCATTGGTCACCACCACACCGTTCGGAAGGTACTCCATAATGGTATGGAGGCGGCTCTTTTCAGTGTCCAGATCAGACAGGGTTCTTCTTTTTTCTTCTTCAAGTCTTTCAGCCTGCTGAGTGAGACGAATTTTTTCCCATGCGCGATTAACTACAATGCGCAGCTGATCCGGCTCAAATGGTTTCGAGATAAAATCATAGGCCCCAAGTTTCATGGCTTCGATAGCTGTTTCTACCGTAGCATATCCGGTGACCACGATTACCAGAATCGATTCATCAAGTTTCCGAATTAGCCCGAGAACCTCCATTCCATCCATGCCGGGCATCTTCAAATCGAGAAGAACAATGGCTGCTCCTTCCTTTTCCAGAATCTCCAAACCCTTATCTCCACGAGACGCCTTGAGAACCTGGCAACCGATTCGGGTCAGAATCCTCTCAAATCCATCACGGATATCCTGCTCATCATCCACAACCAATACACGTATGGCGTCAACTCTATTCTTCACTTTCATCTCCTCCATTGGCCTTTGCCGCAATGGGAAACTCAACGATAAATGTCGTGCCTTCTCCGGGATTGCTTCTGGCTTTAATATTACCGCCATGCTTTTCTACAATGTTGTAAGCCAGACTGAGACCCAGACCGGTCCCCTCACCCTCTTCCTTGGTGGTGAAAAATGGTTCGAATATGTGGGGAAGAATGTCTTCGGATATTCCCGGGCCCGTGTCGGATATCTCTATGCAGACCCTATTTCCGTCCGGTAAGAGGTAGCTTTTCACTGTAAGCTTCCCCTTTCCCTCCATGACATGAACGGCATTGAGAATGATGTTCATAAATAAATGGTTCAGTTGCTGGATATCGGCCTGAACAAAGGGGAGTGAAAAGTCCAGGTCTTTTTCTATATCTATATTCTGGAACAAGGCTTGGCTTTCGAGTAAAAACAGGGTCCGGGAAATCGCCTTGTTGACGTCGTGGGGTCGCATTAAATGGCGGGTCTGTCGAGTAAACTCCAGCAGTTCTTTGACAATATCACGGCATCTTTTGGCGTCTTTCAGGACCCGGCGCAAGTCTTCTTTAACCCCCTCTTCCAGGTCATATTCTTCCATGATAAGTTTAGCAAATAGAGTAATTCCTCCCAGGGGGTTGTTTAATTGGTGGGCTACTCCTGCGGCCAGTTTGCCGAGAGAAGACATCTTTTCCGCCTGCAGGAGCTGGATATGGGTCTTTTCCAACTCATTTTTAATTCGAAGTTCCTCGCGCAGATCATGAAAAAAACCGATGGTTGCCACTTCTCGCCCCTCTTCATAAATGATAGCTGCATTCAGGCTGATGGGAATGATTTCTCCGTTTTTGCCGAGGACTTCTGTCTGGTACGATTTTAGTTTCCCTTTGACGCCGTATTCCTCACTTCTAAGCAGTCGCATAACCTCAAACGCTTTGTTATCGGGGTAAATATCCCTGATATTAAGATTAGTGAGTGCTTCCTTCTTGGTGTAGCCAAAGACCTCCGTTGCCACGATGTTGAAGGTTAGGATTTTGCCTTTTATATCTGCTGCAATAATGCCGTCCACAGCGCTATGGATGAGATTTCGTAAAAATGCATTGGTCCACTGCAGCTTTTCTTCAAGTCCGCCCCGAGTTGGGATATCAAAATCCATGCTTACAAAGGCCTCGATATCTTTACCGGAATGGATCGGATAGGCATAGTAACACGGCATTTCGTTCAGATCTAAACTTATTGACGGTTTGGGCATCAAAGCATGTGTGCCTTTTTCTATAGACGCTTCAACCGCACAATTTTCACAGGGAGTAGAACGGTCATAAAATACTTCATAGCAGTATTTTCCAATAATTTCAGAATATTTCATTCCACTAGTCTGGCAGTTGGAGGCCAAGATTTTAAATTGCGGAGAAACAACAATGAGCCTTCTTTTGAACGCATCAATTGCTTCTATCAAGATTTTTTCTTCAACATCCGTGCGCATGCCGCACCCCCTCTTATTGAAAACAGTGGGCTGTTGGCTGACCATTTTTAGCTACTAAGAAATTGCTTTTAGAAAAACAGGTGTAAAATCATGGATTTTTCGTCAAAATCTCATATGCATATAAACGAATGGGCATCCGAGTTTTTCGCTAGACTGATAAACAATCAACCATAACCTGCAACGGAAGTCAACCGCCTATTTATAAATTTGCTAACGCAAATATTACAATTTTCGGCAAGTTACACGCTTACTTCAACATTTAAATCCATGATTCGATTTTTCAATGTATGTTTCAGCAAAAAATGAAACCGGACTAACAAAGATGTGAT
>Ga0114920_10000953_pt1 | contig 13015 bp, 14 predicted proteins | sample ChitaG_FD_88683 | JGI IMG/M metagenome (GOLD analysis project Ga0114920, IMG submission 88683) | Deep subsurface microbial communities from South Pacific Ocean to uncover new lineages of life (NeLLi) - Chile_00310 metaG | ecosystem: Environmental > Aquatic > Marine > Oceanic > Sediment ... | reverse complement strand
AGGAATAAGTTGAGGAGGGTTTTTATATGGCTGATGACGAACTAAACCAAAACCAGAATCCGCCTAAGGGGGAGGAGCTTGAATCGCCTGAGGCGATTAAGGCTAGAATTGCTGAGCTCGAGACCTTGGTGGCTCAGAAGGACGAGGAGCTTGAGTCCAGAGGTACCCGCCTAAGCGAGGCCGAGGCCCGGATTACCGAACTCGAGCAGGCTATAGCTGGGTCGGAAGAAGGGTTGACAAATGTCAAGGATTCTCTGGCTCAGGCGGTATCCAGTTATAGGGCTCTGGTAGTTCAGGCTAACCCCGGCGTCGTTGAGGAGCTCATTACCGGGGACAGCATCGAGGCGATAACCCAGTCCTTGGAAAATGCCCGGAGCCTCATCTCCAGAGTGAAACAGGGACTGGAGGAAGAAGCCTTTAAGACTAGAGTCCCAGCCGGAGCTCCACAGAGGACACCGCCTGACCTGTCAGCTCTATCCCCGCGGGAGAAAATCCAATACGCAATAACGAAAGGAGGCAGGCAATAAGAGTAAACATCAAAAATAAAAAAGCAAAAGGGAGGGGGAAGGGTTTTTGTCCTTCCTTTGGAAGGATTATCTTAAACCTTTAATCTTGAACCTCTCCCAGGAGGTAAATAATGGCCATCACTTTAGACGAAGCATCTAAATTATCCCAGGATATCCTGTTAAGAGGGGTCATCGAGACCATCATCAAGGACTCACCCATTCTCCAGGAGTTACCCTTCATCGAGATTGTCGGTAACGGCTTAACCTATAACCGGGAGAAGACCCTCCCCGGTGCCGCCTGGTATGATGTCAATGAATCATGGGCAGTACCCACCCCACCTACTTTCGAACAGGTTACCGCCACCCTCAAAATCCTCGGTGAGAATGCTGATGTCGACAATTTCCTCAAGGCCACCCGCAGTAATGTCCAGGACCTGGAAGCTGTCGTCATTGAGCTCACCGCCAAAGCAATCAGGCACGAGTTCGAGGACACCTTCATCAACGGCTTGGGCACGGGAGGCACTAAGGACTTCCTCGGCATCGACGGCATAGTCATCGTCCACGCCGACTGGGCAACCGGTACCGCCTACGCTTTGGGCGATTTCGTCCACGCCACCACCTTCAACGGCTTCCGCTATGAGTGCACCACCGCCGGCACTTCACATGCCTCCACTGAACCCACCTGGCCACTTGAAGAGGGAGCTACTGTTGCCGATGAATCAGTCGTCTGGACTTGTCGCCGCAGCCAGTTAGCCAGCATGGGTGCTAACGGCGCCACACTGACCCTGGCTAAGCTCGATGAGCTAATCGACAAGGTCCTCGGTGGTAAGCCCGATATGCTGTTAATGAGCCGAAGGTCAAGGCGCAAGATTAACGCCCTTATCCGGGCTGCCGGCTCAATGATGGAGACCGATAGAAACCAGTGGGGTGAGTTCATCCAGCTCTGGGATGGCATCCCCATCGGCATCAACGACTTTATTTCAGATGCCGAGACCGTCGGCACCTCTACCGACTGCTCCACTATCTACGCTATGCAGTATGGAGAAGGCTCTCTCTGCGGTCTAACCTCACCCGGTCTTCTTACTGCTGAGCTTGTCGGTCAACTGGAAGGTAAGGATGCCACCCGGACCCGAATTAAGTGGTATGTATCACTGGCTCTCTTTTCCGAAGTTAAGCTGGCGAAGCTCATCGGCGTTAAAGACTAAGGAAAAGCAAAGAGCAAAGATAAAAAATAAAAAAGAGGGGAGGGGATGGGTTTTTGTCCTTCCTTTGGAAGGATTATATTGAATCTTTTATCTTGAACCTCCCCTTGAGAGGTAAACAATGCAGAAACAAGATTTAGCGCACTGGAAGTGCAAGGCAAAACTCCTCAAATACAATGAGGACATAACGCCATTTGCTAGAGAGGGCAGAGAGGCAGAGTTCCATAAGCTCTTTAAGCCTTATGAGGTCAGGGAGATAGAGGGTAACCTACTGCTCAATGAAGGCATTGACGAGATGTGGGACTTGGTAACAGGTGCTGGAGGCACTGCCTATAACAATACCAACGCTCGTATAGGCGTAGGCAATGGCACAGCAGCCGCCGATGCTACCCAGACAGGTCTTCAAGGTGGCTCTACAGCTTTCAAAGCTATGGAGGGTGGCTATCCTACTTCTACAAGCCAGAAGGTTACCTTCAAATCCAGCTTCGGCGATGCTGAGGCTAACTTCGCCTGGGAAGAGTGGACAGTAGATAACGGCTCTACTCCTGACAAGAACCTCAACCGGAAGGTTGAGAGCCTGGGCACTAAATCTACTGGCACCTGGACACTAGAAGTCAGTATTACTTTAAGCTAGAGGTGAGAAGTGTCTGAACTTGTGGAGCTGGTTGAACAAAGAACCCTAACCTCCAAGACCTTTCATAAGCCTGATGGCGGATATGTGTGGGAAGGCTCTATTGGTGCTATCCACTATAAGGATAACTATGCCTCAAATGAGCAGTGGAAGGATATTGACCTCAACTGGGAAGGCAACAAGATAACCAAAGCACCATATGAGCTGACCCTTGAGGGCAATAAACTCACTATCAGGGATAAAAAGAGCGGTGAAGTTTCTACTATTGAACTAGATAGCATCGGCGTTTCAGAACCTCCGAGATGGTCACTCGCAAAAGGCAAGGCTACCTGTAAAGACTTTGAGCTAGATATGGACCTTGAGATTGTGGCTGAGAATAGTAGGGTAAAATTCACTCGTGTCCTGAAATCTAGTAAAGCCCCAGTAGAAGCCAAGTTCAAAGTTACTGGTAACCTTAGAGTTCGTGCTAGTGATACTGAAGGTGAGCTACCAGTAGAAGCTACCCTTAAAGATGGCATACTCACCGAGAGGCTAAAGCCTAATAGACCTATCAAGTATCCTGTTAGGATAGACCCTACTTGGCAAGTTGGGGAAAGTTCTGATGACTGTCGGGTCTACTGGACAGGAAGCGTATGGGATTTATCTTTGACCCCGCCTTTACAATCGGCTGGCTGGAATACTACCACTAAAGCCAAAGACGGTGGGGGGATGCGGTTCCTGAACATTACTATTCCCCAGGGCACTACAATTGATGCGGCATATCTTATCCTTACTTGTAGAGATGCCTTAACGGGTGTTGTTGTCAATACTAGAATTACGGGAGAAGATGTTGATAACGCTGCCACCTTTTCTACTCTAGCTGACTACCAAGCTAGGCGAGGCACAGTAGTTGGTGGTGCAAACGATAATTATATAACTACAGCACAAGTGGACTGGGATGCCATACCTGTTTGGACAGTAAATACTGAATATAATAGCCCTGAAATTAAAACTATTATCCAAGAAATAATTAACCGAGGTGGTTGGGCTGGCAATGCTTTAGTATTATTCTGGGACGACCACGATGACCGTTCTACCCACGCTGGTAACACTTATCGGTCAGGTTGGTCTTATAATGGTTCTACAGCTAAAGCGCCGAAGTTATATATTGAATATACTCCGCCAGTTATCGAAAAGACCTCATCTGATACTGGCTCAGGTGTAGAAGCCTTAATACAGACAGTAACCTTAGTCAAGGCAGAGAGTGGTAGTGGAGTAGAGAGTTTAGGAGACCGGGCATTTGTCCTGCCGGAAAGTGGGGGTGGAGTAGATGCCAGCTTGCTATTAGCTGCTTTACTCAAAGTGGATGTGGGCTCTGGGTTAGATGCTCTTATTGAGCTTACTCAACTCATTGAGAAGTTGAGCAGTGATGCTGGTAGTGGCTTAGACACTCTAACTGCCCTGAATATAGCTCTGATGCAGTCTGATACTGGCACAGGGCTCGACACCGCTCTGTTACTGGCAGCCCTTCTCTCTAGCGACCAAGCCCTCGGCGTCGATGAACTCCTCGCCCTAGCCAAAGCCATCATCGCCCTGGACTACGCCATCGGCACTGATAGATTCATCGCCTTAATCCAGATACCGACTAAAGGTGGCGATATGAAATTGCCCCCAACCCTAGGACAGACATCAATCCCATCTGGAAGAGTGAGCCTACCATCTAATTAAGGAGGTAAGCCCTTCACCTTGGTGAAGGGCAAGACTATGAATTTAACCGAGATGATAACCATGGTAAGAAGAGACCTTAAAGACGAGGCTACCCCTTACCAATGGTCAGATGATGAGCTTACTAGGCACATTAACCGTGCCTTAAAGGAGCTATCGGAGAGAGTGCCATTACCGGCTAAGGCTACCCTGCCCACTACCTCAGGCTCAAGGGAGATTACTCTATCGAGCCTCTCTGACCGGATTATGGTAGAAGCCGTGGAGTATCCGGTAGATGAGTTCCCGCCTAGATATCAACAGTTCTCCATTTGGGGGGATACCCTGACCATAATAAGTGGTGATTTGCCCAATGGCGCCAACTGCCATATCTACTACGGGGTTCTGCACACCCTGGATGCTAATGGCTCGACTATCCCTGCCAAGTATGAGGATTTAGTCGCTACCGGGGCTTGTGGCTATGCCGCTATCAGTTGGGCAGCCTACGCCATAAACAAGGTCAGTGTCGGTGGTGCTATGACCACCAGGGAATTCCGAATCTGGGGTAATGAGAGGCTGAGAATGTTTAAGGAGGGGCTTAAAAGGCTGGGCAGGAGACAGAGGGCTAGAGTCAGCTCCCTCTATAAACCCTAAAAGAGTAAACATAAAAGATAAAAAATAAAAATGGGGGAGAGGGGTTTTTGTCCTTCCTTTGGAAGGATTATCTTAAACCTTTAATCTTTCACTGGAGGCTGATATGACCATAAAAGAAGGATTACCCAAGACCAAAGACGGCTTGCCCTTCATGGGGAAGGGCTTGCCTAAGGAGGCATTCGCTATTGTCGGCGACCCTGAAGACACCGAGACCTGGAAGCTTCCCCATCATACCAAGGCTATCTTCAGGGCACTTGCCGGTAAGCTCGATATCGAGAAAACGGTTGACTGGGATAGGATGCCGGCGGCGGTGGCGGCTCTCTCCCCAGGTGGATATAGGGGGCAGAGGGTAGAAGCCAGCCCCGAGGACATACTTAAGGCAGCCAAACACCTGGCAGACCACTACCGAAAAGCCGGTAAGCCCCTTCCTGATACCCTGGCAGCCCTAGTTTAAAATGAAAGATAAAAGATAAAAAATAAAAATGGGGGAGAGGGGTTTTTGTCCTTCCTTTGGAAGGATTATCTTGAACCTTTTATCTTTCACTGGAGGTGGAATTGAAAGACTGGGCAGAATTTATTAAGAGTATCGTCAGACCGTTTATCATCATCTGGGGATTTATGGTCTATGGAATATGTATCATGAGTAGTATTGAGGTGCCTTACTTGCTGTCTGGGCTTGTTTCAGCAGTGATTTTAGAATACTTTGGCGAAAGAGCCATTAAGAGGCTAAAGGAGAAATGAGAAAATCACTGCTTTATCTCCTAACTCAGCGGTTCTGGATAGGACTCGCTTCTGTTCTCGGCGGTGCCAGCCTAATCCTCATCCACTATATTGACTACGGCGGCACCCTCCACTTTACCTTCCCCGACCACGGAACTGTGGGCTTGCTCTTAGTCATAATCGGGGCTCTACTGGCAGGGCTAAAAAAGAGCAAAGATAAAAAATAAAAAATAAAATGGGGGGAGGGGGGTTTTTAATCTTTAAATGAGAACTTTATCATCAACACTGCTCGCCGCCCAGAAACAGGCTACCCATATCCCCTATGTCAAGGTGGAAGCCGTCAACAAGATTGCCGGTATCGTCAGGCTTGACTGGACAAGGCTTTATACCGGCACCGAGGATGACTACTTCCATGCGGTGACTATGCCCGGCGATGGCTCATTAATCAGAGTTAGGATAACCCCACCCGCCGACTCAAGGAAACTCTACCGGCAGAGGGTGGCTAATCCTGGTCCTTCATCGGATTTCAGCACCTGGACTTATACCAACCAGTATAATGCTGCTGTGGTCGCCTGTTGCTCCCTGGGGGGTGAGGTAAGCATATTCTGGATAAACGGTGTTAGTAGAGCAATTTACCACCTTGAAAGCACCGACTACGGTGTTAATTGGGGAACCCCCGAGCTCATTGACTACTCCCCCACCACTGCCATTTATGGTCTGGCTGCTGCCTATAAGGCTAATGGTGATATCGCCCTCTTCTATGCCGACCAAGCAACCCTCTATGTGATGAAGCGCGTTAATGGTAGCTGGCAGGCAAAGGTTGCCTGGGATAAAACTACCAGTGATTTATCAGGGGTAGCCACTGTCTATGACGGCGACTGGAACTTGTTTGTTACCGGCAAGGATTCCAGCGGTAATTTCAAGCTGTGGAACTTGATATATGGCGATGGTGGCAATGTAACCGCCGGCACCTGGTCAGCCCTTAACCAGTTCGCCTCAGCCCCATCAGGCGGTGACTTTGAATACCATAGAGTGTTTATGGATAAGCCAGACTAATGAAGAGCAAAGATAAAAAATAAAAGATAAAAAAGGGGGAGGGGATGGGTTTTTGCTCTTTTATCTTACATCTTTAATCTTGAACCTCCCCCTGGAGGTGAACTATGGCAAATGAATTTAAACATGCTGATGTTGGCACGGAATTAACTAAACTTGAGTGGGAGTCCATTGCCTGTCACATAGCTGACGGTCAAGCCCAGGGCGATGTCCTTTACTTCAATGGTACTTACTGGGTAAGACTGCCTGCCGGCACCTCGGGGCGTTTTCTAAAAACACAAGGCTCATCGGCAAACCCCATATGGGACGCTGTCCCTACCGTCGGCGGTTTAACCTTCACCGAGCTTGCTGGACAGGAGAATAAACAGGTTGCCGCAATCAATACCTGGGAAGACTGGGACCTTTCAGCTATCGTCCCCGCCGGAACAAAGGCCGTCCTGGTCGAAATACGCCTCATATTCAGTGCTAACCAGGTGTCCGGTGTTCGCAAAAACGGCTCTGCCCTGAACCGCCTTCAAAGTACCGGCACCCCATCGACAACGGTTGTTTCCTTTCGCAATGTTGTGACTGAGGTCGACGCTAACCGAATTATTGAAATCTATGGTTCACTAGCCAGCGCTTATCTACATTTTAGTATCCTGGGTTACTGGAGTTAAATAATGCCTTTCCCATATACTTTTCCATTCCTTTTTGACGAGCCGCCACCACCGACTTATCGAGCCTTCTTTGTCGAGAAGTTTACCGGCACCGAAGCCTACAACCGCCCTTTATGGTCCTACATTGTCCCCGGTACCAGCTTCCTTGATAGCTTGTGGCATGAGCCAGTGCCGTTCAATCTCTCCAGCGAGTACGGACTAGCCATAGCTCACTATGGTGATTATCACTGGCTGTCAAGCCCCAATGGCGTCTGGAGAGCCAAGCTTACCGCACAGAGCCTTGATTTGACCGCCGATATCCTATCTTTGAGGCAAGAGCTCACCGAAACCGGCGGTAACTTGGTGGTTGAGCTGAGAAATGATGACGGGCAGTATACCTCACCAAGTGAGGGAAGCTTGGCAGTCCTTGACATCGGCTGTCAGTTAGACTTCAGCCCTGGCTATCTGACCGCTTCTGGTAATGAGTCCAGTTCAGGGCAAGCCTTTATCCTTGAAGCCTATGAGCATAACAGCTCGGGGGGTAAAGCTAACCTGGTATTATACGCCTCAGACGGATGGCACCTAATAGAAGCCTGGCGAGCCAGGCATCAGTTCCGGTGGAATAAAGACCAGAGTGAGCTTAGCGTTAAGCAAATCCTTGAGTTTGTCCTTGCCAGAGTCGGACTAAAGCTAGAGGTCATATCCCAGTCGTCAGTCATCACCAGCTATTACCCTGACTTCACCATCAACCCCGATAACCGGGGCGAGACCGTCATCAGGAAGCTACTCTCCTTCGTCCCTGATGTGCTGTTCATTGAGGGCAATAAAGCCTATATGGTAAATCCTCTGTCATCGGACAGCTCTGCCTATAGCTACGGCTCAGACCACCCCCTATTTGAGGGCAGATACCGGGTCGGGGCCTGGGAGCTTAACCGAATCCAGGTTGAGGGCTATGCCGTCATTGCTGATTCCTTTGCTTGGGACGAGATAGATAGGCTCTACGATAGGCTCCAGCAGCTCTACGATAGGAACCTGGATTCCGTAGCCAAAGCCCAGGCGAGGGGAGAAGCCTACCTAAGGGAAGCCGAAATAGAGTCAGCCAACGGCATTATCAGAATCCCGGTTAATTGTGGTCAGCAGCTATATGATGTAATTGACATAACTGACAGCCGGGCTGGGCTTAGTGTTGAGAAGAAGAGGGTGCTAGGGGTAACCCTGGTTTATAACCCTAGCCGTGGTCAGTATGAGCACCGCCTGGCACTGGGGGGCGTGTAAAAATAAAAAATAAAAAATAAAAGATAAAAATGGAGGAGAGGGGTTTTTGTCCTTCCTTTGGAAGGATTATCTTAAATCTTTAATCTTTTATAAGGAGGCTATGGGGCAATGAAGCTGAGGAAAGCGGTGTTAAAGAGTTTCAATTCTGTGGATTATACCGCCACTGTCCAACTTGCCGGCAGCTATAAGGTTTACCTGGAAGATATTGCTGTGGCTAGAAATTTACCGACAGCAGAGATGGCTCTGGGCAGGAAGGTAGCGGTTATATTCTTTGATGAGTATAACCCCAAAGAGGCAGTGGTGGTAGCCGTTTATACTTAGTTTTTGCCCCACAAAAACATTGTTTTTAACACCCAGAAAAATCTCTGATTTTTCTGGGAACCCAATTTGTGGGGACTCCATTTATGCTGGTTTGACAAACTTATAGCCTATCCCGTGCTCGGTGACGATAATTTTGGGCGGCTCGGCACTATTCCCCAGCTTATGCCTCAGGTGCTGAATATGCACCCGTAACAGGTCTCTGGCATCAGTAAATGTTTCTCCCCATACCTTGGTTAACAGGGTTTCGTGGGAGAGCAGCCGCCCCTCGTTCCTGATTAAATGGTAGAGCAGCTTTCTTTCAGTGGAGGTAAGCTTTACCAGCTTGCCATCTACCATGACCTCGTTACTGGCGAAGTTGACCGATAACTTGCCACTAACAAAAGGGCGCTCCTCACTAATAACTGGTAGCCCTTGGACACGGCGCAATACCGCTTGCACCCGGGCTATCAGTTCAATATGGCTGAACGGCTTGGTTATATAATCATCTGCCCCCATCTCAAGGCACCTGGCGATATCAATATCCTCGCCTCTTACTGTTAACATTATCACCGGCACCTGAGAGAAGCGCCGTAGCTCACGAAGAACCTGGAAGCCATCCATATCAGGCAGCCCTATATCTAAAATAACCACATCAGGGGTCTCGGTTTCAATAAGCTCCAGCCCCTTGCCACCTTGGCTCGCCGAGACTACGCTAGCGCCACTCCAACGTAGCTGGAAGCATAGAGACACCGCCTCTACAATCCCTGGGTCATCCTCGATAACTAAAGCCTTCATAGCAAAAAAGATAAAAGATTAGAAATAAAAGATAAAAGATTTAAGATTTAATATAAAAATCAAAAACCCCTCTCCCCCTTTTTAACTTTTTACTTTTTATCTCTCATTTTTTACTTTTTATCTCTCATTTTTTATTTTTTATCTTTTCCCTTTCAGAGTTAAGATGCTTGCCCCAAGAATGTTTGCAATCTCATTTGCCTCTTTAAGCACTCGGTTGGCTTTACTTTTGTCAGCCTTACCAGAATCCATTAAAAGTGCTAACCAGAATTTTGTCTCATTGGCTGATTTCAAGGCATAGCTGAAAAAGTTGGTGTAATCTTTCTTGGAACTGGCAGCTTCAGCTTCAATCACGTTGGCACCAATACTGGTAGCACTCCGCAACAACTGGTGCCCCACAATACTTGAGGTCTGCTCTTTCGGCAACTGGTCAACAAAGCTTATGATATCCAGAGCAAAGCTGTAGACTCGGCGCTTAAACTCATCTTTGAATTTTAATTTGTCATTTTGCATTTTTATTTTTGCTCTTTACATTTTCCTTAGAATTCAGCATCCTGGCTACTGACTACTGGCTAGTGACTACTACAATGGTAAAGAGAAGGCAAAGGTGCTGCCCTTGCCCAATTCGCTCTCCACCCATATCTTGCCTCCGTGTAGCTCAACAATTTGCTTGGCCAGGGCAAGCCCCAATCCTAGCCCTGGGTAGCGCTGCCTATCCGACTCAACGCGATAGTAAGGCTGAAACAACCTGGCTTGCTCCTCTTTGGAGATGCCAATGCCGCTATCCTGTACCTCTATTACCAGGTCGGCATCTCGTTTCTTGGCTCTTAAGATGATGCTCCCCCCTTTGGGGGTAAATTTAGTGGCATTGGTTAGCAGATTAAGCAATACCTGCTCCAACTGATGAGCGTCAGCCCCAACCAGGGGCAGGGAATCGGGCAAATCCAGAATTAGGGACTGCTTCTTATTTCTAACTACAGGGCTAACTTGCCCGCTTACGTCTTCAAGCAGAGGCTTAATATCTAACGGCCTCAGTTGCAACTGGGGTAGTCTCGCCCTCTTTTTACCGGCATCCATAAGCTCATCCAGCCTCGCCTGCAGACTATGGGCGCTGGACACGATGTTTTGAATTAGCCTCCGCTGAGGTTCTTGTTCCTCTCCCCGGATTTCCTCGCTTAACAAATCCCCTGAGGCAATAATGGAGGTGAGGGGGGTCTTAAGCTGGTGACTAATGGCAGCAATGAACTCCGCCCCCTCCTTGGCTTGCCTTTCCAGGGCGATTCGCGCTACCTTCTCCTGGCTATAGAGCCGGCTATTCTCAATAACCCCGGCTATCTGAGCCGCCAGCTGCTCCAGTATTGCCTGCTCCCTTTCCCCGTAGGCGTTAGGCTGAAAGCTGGATAAATTGAGGCTGCCAAAGACCTCCCCTCTACTAAACAAGGGCACATAAATGGATGACCTTAACCCCTCCTTTAACCTAATCTTGTCAAGAGGAAATAACCTCTCCCGGGTGAGGTCTGGCTCTATGAGAGTCGTTTCGTGCACCGCCACCCAGTCGATGGCTGAGCCCTTTAAGGTATAAGTTTCCCCCGTCTTCAGCTCGGTTTCTACCGCTGAGGAAACGGCGAGAAATCTGGCTCTATCGCCTTCAATGAGGCTGATGGTGACGCGGTCGAAGTCAACCAATTTCTTCAGCTCGTGGGTGAAGGTGTCAAATACCCCATCAAGGCTAATATCGGAGCTAATAACCTTGGTCAAGCGGCTGATAGCTTCAAGCTCCTGGCTCTGCTCAAGGATTTTCTGCTCCGCCAGCTTGCGCTCGGTGATATCTCGTAGAACCCCTTGAGTACTAACAGGGCGGCCTTTTGAATCACGTAAGGAAGTTACTTTTATTTCTCCCCAAAAGGTGGAACCATCTTTACGCACGTATTCGTATTCCATGGGCGGTATCTTGATATCCTCTTTTTCCTTGGCTAAAGCTGCCCACTTTTGAAAGCTATCCATAGCTCTTGTGAGGGAATCTGGCGTCATGAAATCTTTCATTTTTAGGTTTGGAGCTTCCTCCAGGCTGTAACCGAACAAAGGCGCAGCAGAAGGACTTACATAGGTCAAATTGAGATTCATATCCAGTACAAATATAATATCAGTCACATTTTCAGCCAGCAGACGATATTTCTCTTCGCTCTCCTGTAACCTCTCCTCAGCCTTTTTGCGCTCGGTGACATCCCGGTCAGCCCCTCGGTATCCGAGAAGGTTTCCATCACGGTCAAGTATCGGGACGCCGTTCGTCTCCAGAATGACAATGCGACCATCCTTGTGGACATTTGAATTAAGGAAGTTAACAAATGGCTTCTTCCTGGCAAAAACCTCAAATGAGGCTGTTTTCAGCCGCTGGCGCTCATCGGGAAGGAAAAAGTCGTAAAAGAATTTCCCAACCACCTCCTTAGGGGGATAGCCCAAAAGTTGCTTCACCACTGGGCTGGCATAGGTAAATCGACCATCAGCATCTATTTCCCACACCCAGTCGCCGATGTTGGTGGCAATATCTTGAAAACGCTTTTCCGACCCCAGCAAACCCTGGAAGAGCTTGGCATTCAGGATGGGCATGCTTATCTGCCCGACAAGATGTTCCAGCAAAGCCAGTTCCCTTTCCCGGTAGGCATTGGGACGGCGGCTAGCAATAATCAGTGCCCCAAAAGCGTCTCCTTTAGCCAGCAAGGGAAGGTAGACGATTGACCTCACCCCCTGTTTAAGGTGGTATTCACCAGTCCAGAACTCTCTCTCCTTCTCCAGGTCTGGCTCTACCAGAGCTTCCTTGGTGGCAGCTACCCAGGCGGTAGCTGTTCCCTCAACAGGTATGGTGGCACCCAGTTCCCAGGCTGAGCCTATCTTTGATGACAGAGCAGAGAAGTGTAATTTCTCGCCTTCAATGAGGACAATGCTGGCCCAGTCAACATCCATAGCCTTCTTCAGCTCAGCAGCAAAGCCCTCATACACCTGGCTGATGTCAGGGCTTGAGGTAATAATACTGGTTAGCTTGTTGACCAGGGCTAGTCGCTCCTCCCTCTGCTTGATTTGCTGATACAGGTCAGCTTTATCAAGGGCAACGCCAATCTGGCTGGCGATAGCAGTGAGTAACTCCATATCTTCCACCACGGGTTGAGCCCTACGCCTAGAGGCAATTCCTAACACCCCTAGTATCCTGCCCTTTGCCCTCAGGGGGATAGCAGTGAAGGAGTGCATCCCGGCTTTGTTGGGGGAAACCAAGCTATGTCTGGCATCAGCCGATATGTCTGGTATCACTATCGGTTGTCCTGATTGAGCAACCCGACCGGTGAGGCTCTGCCCCAATTTCATTGAAGCTATTTCCTCTATCATCTCAGGGGTGAAGCCTCGGTGAGCTGCCAGCATCAATTGGTTGCTCGTCTCATCTAGCAACTGCACCCAGCAGCAATCTATAGCTAGAACCTGTAACAGCTTATCCAAGACCAAATTGATGAGCTGCTGCGGCTCATCTGACAGAGACAAGGCTTCACCGACAGCGCTTATCATGGAAAGTAGCCTGGT
>Ga0114920_10000952_pt1 | contig 13020 bp, 7 predicted proteins | sample ChitaG_FD_88683 | JGI IMG/M metagenome (GOLD analysis project Ga0114920, IMG submission 88683) | Deep subsurface microbial communities from South Pacific Ocean to uncover new lineages of life (NeLLi) - Chile_00310 metaG | ecosystem: Environmental > Aquatic > Marine > Oceanic > Sediment ... | reverse complement strand
CTAATTTCTCTTCGAATGAGAGCATAGACAGTAATGATACAGAAGATGTATCCGTAAGGATATCCTCCATAACCATGACATCTACACTGGTATCCATAAACCCTTCTTCAATAAACCAGGGAGGGTCCTCCACAGTAACAGGCAGGTGCTCGATAGAAGGAGGTGATGGAAGTAATGTTTTTATGATTATAGAAAGTGATCAGACAGGCTCTTTTGATGACATACAAACAAGCGGCCAGAATCTGACAACAAACACAACAAGTTACTCAATCGGAAGTTTAAATGACGGTGAGAATGCTTCCAGATCTTTCACTCTCACATCAAATATAGCCAATACATATTTAATAAGAATTGAATGTAATTCAACTGAAACAGGAAATGTTTTTTCTTCTTCTGGAAGCCTGCAGGTTAATGATACTGAGGCGCCCCAGATAAGCAATGTGCAGGTAAATGTATCTCTAATAGGCAACGGCACTTCAGCAAAATTCAATGCGAGCATAACCGACAATGTTGCTGTGGATGCTGCCCTGTTTGAAATAGGCGGGGAGAATAAATCCGCTTCAAACATTTCTAACGAATGGTTTTTCATTGAAACCTGCTCACAGAGCATTTCAGGAACCAGGCAGCTGCTTGAGATATTTGCAAATGACACATCCGGGAATGCAAATTCTTCTAATATTAATTTGAATTATGAATGTGATCCTAACCCACCTTTGGTGGAGAATTCAACCGTAACGCCAGATCCGGTCAAAGGTGGAGAGAATGTAACTTTGAGGTGTGGTGTTTCAGATTCAAATTCAGATAAAGTTTGGTACAACATAACTGAGGAGAATAATGTAAGTGAGATGGCTTTTATTTCTGGAAATACTTACGAAGCCAATTATACAACTCCAGCAGTTTCTGGAAATTACACATTTAACTGTCTGGCGAATGATACTTTAGGGCAAGAAAACTCCTCAAACATTACATTTGAAGTGGATGCTGATGTGCCTAGTATAACCAATGCCTCACTGAATGAATCAGGTCCTGTTCTCACACTTGCATCAGTTAAAATCAATGCATCTGTAAGCGATTCCCATCTGGATTCTGTTTTTGCAAACATAACCAGACCTGGCGGAGGGATAGATTTCATTGAAATGCAGAATGCCTCCGGGATTTTTGAATTGAATTATTCCCTTGATACAAACGGCACTTTTAACTTCCGGGTTTTTGCGAATGATACACTCGGTAATGAGAATTCCACTGACACATCACCCCCAAGTCTTGTGGTTAATCCAAGGAACCTGACATTAATCGTGAAGACAGGCAGGTCTTTATACAACAGGAGTGATACAGTTTCCGTTGAGGCTAATCTGACTTCTGACGGTATTGGAGTTGGTAATGCAAGTCTGGAAGGTAATGCAAATGGGACTACTCTAACTTTCACGTACCAGGAAGGGGGAAATTATACATCCTCGTTTGTTGCAGACCAGACACAGAATTACACCATAAGTGTTAATGCGAGCAAAACAGGTTATACCCCTGTCTCTAACCAAACAGAGATCAGGGCAGACAGGATAAATATAACATTTAATATTTCCAAGATACAGTATGACCCGGGAGAGGCAATTCTTGTTGAGGGCGATGCTTTTTATGAGAGCAACAGCTCTAAATTCCCTGAGAATAATATTACGCTTGAACTGCTTGCTGAATCTAAAGAGTTAGAGGTTAACCAGACAAATGGTCAATTCTCAACCAGTTTTTCAGCTCCCAGCAGCGGAGGAACATTCCATATATTTGCAAATGTTACAGGCAATGACAGTATAACAGGAACTGGATCTTTTGATTTCACTGTTGTAGTTTCAGAGCCTCCACCCTCAGATGGTGGTGGCGGAGGGGGTGCTTTTATACCCCCAGAGGAACCTTCAAGCACGTCTGTAAACATTGATAAAATAACTCCTGGGGTAACAAACATTTCAATTAACAAATCAGGCATTGATATAATAAAAATACAGATATCTGTAAGCAGTGAGGCAAATAATGTTTATATAAAGATTACAAAAATCGAAAAGTTGCCTGCGAATGTTGCGCATAATGTCAGTGGGGTGGTTTACCAGTTCTTGGAAATAGAGCATAGGAATTTGCCTGCTCTGGATAATGCAACCATATATTTCAGGGTAAACAAGACTTGGATCAATGAAAATAATATAAGCATATCCAAGATTGTTTTGCAGAGGTATGCATATTCAGGCTGGGGGGTTTTGCCTATAGAGTTAACAGATGAGGATGATGAATTTGCTTATTTCTCCTCATTGTCTTCTGGATTATCCGTGTTTGTAATAACCGGACAAGTTGGAATCGTACCAGTTATATCTGATGAATTGGAATCAGTTATATCTCAATTAGAAAAAGAAATTATAGAAAAATTGTGGCAAATCAAAGATATATACCAAGACACATTAACATTTATACAGGCAGCTGCGGAATTTGTGAACATAACCCCGGAGGGACAGAAACTTGATTTGATTAAGGAATTTATTTCGCAGATTGAGAATGCAAAATCCCAGGGAAATTTCGAATTGGCATCTAATTTGATAAAAGAGGTGGAGGCTTTGGCTGTGGACATAAACACAACTGTTGCTGGCAAACTATTGGAGCAAGGGTTTATTCAAGGCGTAAACTTTGCTTTATTAATCATTATAATTCTTTTCGTCATACTCCAGATAGAGATGTTCTTCCTTATAAAAAAGAAAAGGTTTCCACGCATAGGATTAATCAATTTTTTCAATCATACATACAGATACACTGTCAGGGTTTTAAGAAAAGTCAGGCGTAAGACCAAGCTGATTATAGCAAGGCCAAAAGTTCCCGAAAAGCCTAGAAAACTGAAAATAAAAGAGATTCCGAAAGAAGTTGTTAAGCCAAAGAAAAGGATAAAGCTTAGGATTGGCAAGGTTCTTGGAAGATATAAAACTAGATTAATTAATAAAATAAGGCTGATTACAGCAAGGCCAGAGATTCCTGAAAAAACTAAAAAATTAGAAATAAAAAAGGCCCCAATAAAATTGGTTAAGCCAAAGAAAGGGATTAAGTGGGGGAGATTCAAGCGAAAGATTATTTCTAGATATAATATTATAGTTTCAAAAATAAAGGTTCCAAAACCTGAGAAAGTTAAACCTGTAAGAAAGGCTAAAACTGAACGCAAAATAAAGATGCCTGAACTGGAGCTTCCGAAGGTAAGAATATTTGCAAGACTTGGAAAATACAAGGCCGTGCTTAAGAAGAAATTGAGTCTGTTTGTATCGCGGCCAAAGGCTACTAAGCCTGAGAAATTGGAAATTGAGTGGGCTCCTGCAAAGGGGAAATTGAAGTTTAAGCGGATTGCTGCAAGAGGGATTAAGCCGAAGAAAAGAATAAAACTTCTTAATATTGGCAAGGCTCTTGGCAGGTATAAAACTAGATTAATTAATAAAATAAGGCTGAGACTAGCGAGGCCGGAGATAAAGAAAGGGAAGGAAATAAAGGCGGAATTGAAAAAGAAGCCAAAGAAAGGGATTAAGTGGGGGAGATTCAAGAGAAATATTATTTCTAGATATAATATTCTAGTTTCAAAAATAAAGGTTCCAAAACCCGTGGAAGTTAAACCTGCAAGAAAGGCGAGAATTAAGCGTAAAGAGCTTCCGAAGATAAAAATAATTACAAAGCTTGGAAAATACAAGACTAAATTAATTAATAAAATAAAGCTTGTTACAGCAAGACCAGAGATTCCCGAAAAGCCTAGAAAACTAAAAATAAAAGAGATTCCAAAAGAAGTTGTTAAACCAAAGAAAGGAATTGAATGGGATAGAATTGGCAAGGTTCTTGGCAGGTATAAAACTAAATTAATTAATAAAATAAGGCTGGTTATAGCAAGGCCAAAGGCTACTAAGCCTGAGAAAGTGGAAATTGAGTGGGCTCCTGCAAAGGGGAAATTGAAGTTTAAGCGGGTTGCTGCAAGGGGGATTAAGCCAAAGAAAGGGATTAAGTGGGGAAGACTCAAACGAAATATTGTTTCTGAATACAAAACTTTGGTTTCAAGGATAAAGGTTCCTAAGCTTAGGAAAGTAGAGAGGCCAAAAGAGGAAAAACCTGCAAGAAAGGCTAAAACTGAACGCAAAATGAAGATGCCAAGAATGTCTGTATTACAGAGATATAAAACCAAACTCATTAACAGAACTGGATGGATGAGAATCAGAATAAGAAAGCTGAAAAGGAAGGCTTTGAAAGAAGAGAGGCACATTGAGAGGTTTATTAAAAAGGGGGAAATTGAGTTGGTGAAGAGGGAGGAACAACTTGAGAAGAGGATTCATGCAGAGAAAAAGCCGTTGCGTATAAAATTCAAAAGATATAGGAGAGGACTTAAAAGATTTGGTAGAGTCTTGTATCTGAAATTAAGAAGTGGGGAAGAAAACTTGGAAAGTCGTGAGAAAAGACTGAAATTTGAGATTAGAAAAATTCTTAAGACCAAGGAAAATCAAAAAGAAGGGAAGGAAGGCAAAGAAAAGAACAAAACTGACAAAGGGGATGATCAATAAATTTAGAAAGTTACGCATTTTTATTCTTATACATATAAAATAATATAATATGGTGTATAGAAAAGGTGTTGATGATTTTGTTTATCTGCTTATTGTTGCCTTTGTAATCATTATAGCACTGTTCATTTTCTCTGGCATTGGCCCTTTCATGGGGCCTGCAGAAAATTTCACTGTGATTACTGAATTCTCTCTCGGGCCTGTGGGTTTTGCCCATGACTATCCTGCACGCTCTGACTCCTTAGGGTCTTTTGCTGTTGGAGAGACCCAGACAGAATTGCTTAAGGCGGTCCCGAAAATGAAGATAGTTGCTGGCTTGCTTGGGGGAGATGGTGAGGAATTCGGTATTAATGTCCCTGAATGGTTCAGGCCAACAATGAAGAGGGTTAAGATAACATTCACTGTGGAGGAGAGCGCTCCTTACGGGAATTTGATAATCAAATGGAACGGGAAGGAGTTTTATAATGACAAAGCATCAGGGTCTGTAGCAGTGAATATCAATTCTGAATATGTTAAAAGCTCCAATAACATTGAAATCCTTGCCGGAGGACCAGGGATCTTCTTCTGGGCAAATACTGTTTATGAAATAAGAAACTTTAACATAAACCTTGAATACGGGCCTGCAAAGCTGATTCCTTTTGAGGTATTCTCCAGGGAGCTGGAAGCATGGAACAAGGGAGAGCTGAGCTTTTACTCTACAGGATCTGGCACGCTTTCAATAAAGATAAACGGCGCAGAGATTTACAATAAAAAACCTGATATATCCAATATAGTAGAATTTGAATACAATGATGCCCCGCTAAAAGTAGGAAACAACATAATATCACTGTCATCTCCTGATGGGGTGCTTAACCTGCAGGATGTGGAATTAAGGATCTTCTTGTTAACTAATGAAATAATTAGGACAAGGGACTTCAATATAAGCGCACGAGATTATGGCATGCTTGAACAGGGCAGGAAGGGAAGGATTGACTATATGATTGATTCCATATCAAGAGAGGGTGTGCTGAGAATAAGAATGAACAACAGGGCACTTAGCGTGCCTGCGCCAATAACAGGACTGAATTCTGTTTACTTCACATCTGGCAACGGAAATGAAGGGGAGAACAGGCTGGAGTTCTCAGGGACAGGAAGCTGGTATATTTCTGACGTTGTGGTAGGGGTTGAGAGGTAAGATTTGTTTTTCTGAAAAAAGAAGTTTTACATAAATTTATACACTTGGAACTAATTATTTATTGAGTGTATGGAATTCAGATTAAGGCGCAAAGGAAAGACAAGAGGGGAGCTAAAAGGCAAAGAAGAAAGAGATGTTCTAAAAAATGATATAAAAGCGGCACGGATAGTTAGAAGGATTTTTGTTAGTGATAATCAGTGGAAAGGATTATCAAAGACTGAAAAGTTGAAAAGCTATAATGATATTAAAAAATTTCTGATTGGATTTCCTGACAGATTGAACGAAAATAATCCTATAGCAGAAACGATTTCTCTAAACCTGAGCAATAAAAACCTGTTACCTGAACACGCACTGGAAGGCGTGGAATATATGATTACAATGGCTTCTGGAAAGAGTGTAGGTGGTTATAAAGGTCTGGTTAAAGAAATTAACGTCAAAAAATTCAAGACTCAGAGAAAACCAAAACCTACACCCACGCCAACGCCGACTCCGCAACCGGCACCCCAGCCCACGCCGCAACCTACGCCGACTCCAACACCAGGACCTGGAGACGGGAAATTCCACCTTCACTGCACTGTTCATCCACAGGGAGCAGGGAGTATTTCACCTCATGGGGACAGCTATCATGCTCCCGGAACTGGAGTGAATATCTCAGCGAATGCTCATTCTGGATGGGAGTTTTATCAATGGATAGTTGACGGGGTTCCTCAGCCACCAATAACCGGAGAAAAAAAGTCTGCAATAGGGGTTAAGATGGACAGGCCCCATTCAATTGTGGCTGTTTTTGGGAAGGGGGAAGAACCTGTATCAGATGTTTGTGAGATCATAGTCACTGTTAAAAATAATACCAATGATGACGCAGAAGGTGTTGTTGTTAATTGCACAGGTTTCCGTTTTGGTGGAGGAATAGGAAATATAGAGCATGGAGATGAAGGATTTACATCATTTGCTATAACTAGCCCTGGCCACTATTTAGTTACTGTTAGTTGTACCAGCCCTCATAAAGCTTCTCCGAGAAGACAACGTGTCACTATATCTGCGGATGATATAAAAAAGGGCAGCAAAAGGGAAATAAGTTTCAATCTCGGTGAGAGGAAGGAGAAAAAGAAACCAGGTATTCGTCATTTCAGCATAATGCAGTTTGTCCCCATACTAATCCTGCTTGCTGCAGGTTTTGTTCTGTCTCTTTATTTGAGAAGCTGGTGGTTCATGATAGGTTTCTTGTCATGGACAATAGTCTATACTCTTCCGCGATCGGATGTGCATTGGCCTTCTGAACCTGATGATGAGATGGAGCATAGGGGAAGGAGTCGTCATTTTGTGAGATTTAGAGCACTCCAGAACAGGCATGCAGGTTTGGCATTCCTCAGAAGCCTGATGAAGGGGGCTGCGATTGTCTGCCTTTCAATGGGATTCATGGAAAGCGCAATTCCTTTATCCAACTTGTTCCTTGTACTAGTTGCTTTCATTGGTTATTACTCATTAACTATCCGTTATGATGCACATAATGCAGCAGAATATATAGAATCCTTTGTGAGGTTTGGTATTCTGGGTTGCCTGCTTATCCCGTGGATCTTCTTTAGTGTGTTTGATTCAATGGTGCTTGTGATGATATCATGGGCATTCTTTGCGATACCACCGATAAGAAACCCTGAGCCAGGAATTATCCAGAGCGGGGAAGAAAGGGTTGTTTTTTATGAGCTTCCGCTTAAGATGATTTTTGTAGGTTTAATGGTTATTGCACTGATAGGTTCAGGAGCACTTGGGGCTGCAATTGGTGTGGATTGGTTGATTGATATTTCGGGATGGGAACTAAAGGGGACACTGTCCTCTGTTTTTCTTTATTTCTGGATTATTACAGGCCTTGCAGGATTCTTCTCGCCTGCTGAAACAAGGCCCTTCACAGGGTTTATAATGATGGGAGCTGCTACTGTTATATTCGCTATGGGACCAGGGACGCAGGAGGTCGGTCAGGCAATACTGGGTCCTTGGTGGCCTAGTTTCTATGTGGGCTTTGAATCTGTCATGACGCCTGTTACAGAACTCTTTGGTCAGCTGAGTATGACGCTTGGCACGACATTCTTCATGCTGACAAACCCGATGGGATATGCACAGTCAATAATGAATGGAAGTTATGTGACAGATCCCACTACTGGGTACGCGGGAGCGTACGGACTGGAGATTGAAGAGATACGTATAACGCCTATCTATATCGGTCAGCCGTTCAGCATAATAACTACTATAAAGAACAGGGGATTCTCTACTGCAGAGAATATCAGGGTTAGCATATCTTCCGGGTACAGGGCACCCAAGCGCGAGCGGTTCGGTCCGGATGCAGAACCTATGCCGATACAAGATTTAACAATACTTCAGATAGATGGTGTTACGTGTCCTGAGAATAATAAATGCAGCCAGTATGTGGACGGGAAAGAAGATAATGAATTGAGGAAGCTTGATATCAGGCAGCTGTTCTTCCACAGCGATGGGATTGATTGCAGTGTTATCAATAAGTATAATCTTGCAGAGAAGTTCATTCCAATAAACGCCATAGTGGAGTATAATTACACTGTTGTCTCTGATCTGCAGATAGAGGGAATGAGCGCGGCTGAGTGGGACAGAAGAGTTAGTGAGAATCTATTGATAACACAGACCAAGAAGGCTTCTGAGATAAGCAACGCGCCTGTGAGGCTTAGCATTGACACGCTTGAACAGCCAATAAGGGAGGGCACAAGCTTCCATATTGGTCTGTTGTTAACATCTGCACAGAATAATGGTGACATAAAGAATGCTGAGATACAGCTGGAGGTTCCAGCATCATTTGGTGAACCTTCAAGAAACTGCAGGCCTTGTACGAGTAATGGTAATGGCGATGATAAGTGTAAAGGTGAAGTTATAGGAGACAAGAGGGTGCTTTACTGGAACAAAACAACTATTTCAGACCCTTACCTGGCTTTCTGTTTCTTCAATCAAATGACAACGAAGAACAAGCCGACAGAAACATTCCTTGTAAATGCCAATGCAAGCTACACGTTTGTAACGTCTGAAACCAAGAGCACAAAGATTGAGTTCGGTGGCCAGTCATGCGAGGATGAGGTAACAGCACAAGCAAAAGTGTGCAGTTCATTAGACACGTATATGGATAATTATAATACATATTCCGGGTATATTCAGAACGCTGCACAAAGCTATATGAGTGGCATTCCGAGGGCTGATGCACTTCTTGCAGGCCTGATAACACATGAATCTGGTTGGATTTATGATAAAGTTAGCCCGTGCGCTGCAGCCGGCCTGACACAAATGGTTCCGGGAACTGCTAGAGGCTATGGATTAAGTGTTCCTTCTTATGACACAGTCCCTATAGGAAGCTGTCCTCAGTGTAAAGCAGATCCTGACAGATTCAAGGCAATATCAAATTGTAATAGCTGCATGAAAAACAACTGTGACTTTGTATATGATCAGAGGTTTGAGCCGCAAAAGGTTATAGAAGCTGCTGCCAAATATTTAAAAGTTTTGTATAATGACTGCGGAACAGTTAAAGGAGCAGTTAACAAGTATAACAGCGGTAATAGTTGTGACTCCCCATCTGATCCAGGTTATACATGGAATGTGTTAATATGGTATGAGACATGGAAAACATGCACAGAAGGTGGGGTTGTTGCAACAACGATTCCTGGGGAAAATGATTATTGTTCAGACCAAAGAGTGAAAGGACAGGGTTATTGCAATATAGGAGAGGGTGGCTGCCGCGGGAATAATGAGTGCTGCCTGGGTGAAAACCAATGCCCGGGAGAAGATTATGCCTACGATATAGATCTTGATAATTCTCCGGCTAATTTATTCTGTAATGCGAACATTGCCAATGGTGTGTGCTGTCCTGGGGACTCAACCAATGAACAATGCTTGGCTGGACATCAGGCATGGCTTGGTGGAGAAAGTGATTTAATGAAAATAGTAGAAGCTATGCAGAACGCTTAATTATTTCTTGCCCTGTTGTCTGTGTTGTTTCATATGTGCTTTTGCGTTGTTTTCCATTTGTTTCACATCTGCTTTCCATCTTGCTTTTTCATCGGCTCTCATTGCTTTTCTTGAGTTCGTTACGCAGGGGTTCTCGCCTCCGTCTCCATAACGGATTAATCTTGTATTGGGTTCCACTACAGAATCCGGATCGATTACGCCAGCGTCTTCATGACCTGGCAGATCCCAGTCCATGTCATCAAAGAATGTAACAGCATCTATTGGTACAGTGAGTCCGGTTATTTTCTGGTATATTGTATCAGGAGCGTTATCAGCATGGACAGTGTCTGATTCTGTTCTCATTGCTACAGAGAATGCATCTCCTGATGGTTTATGCTTCTGGATGTTGATGCCATCAAAACCTCTGAATCTTTCTACTATTTCTTGGAGCTTTTCCTCTGTAAGATCTGTTGCTTCTACAGGAAGTGTGCGTCCATTGTATGGGACTTTGAAAATAATGTCTTCGCTTGTTTTCCCTTCCTGGTTCATTCTGAAGATTTCTCTAAGGTTTGGTGTTTCCAGGTCTGTTCCAAAAGGGATTTGCTCAGCAACAAGAATGTATTCAGGCTCACCAGGACCTGAGAAATACTTGTCAATAATGGATTTTGCAATATCATATGCACCATAAATTGCAAGAGCACCACCAACTATATAAGCAGCATATATTCCAGCACTCCTGCCTCTGCCATGAGTATAATCTCTATCAGAATCTCTGCCATCATCCGGATTTGTTTGAGTTACTCTATCATCATCTGCCATAATATCACTTGCTTAATAATGCACCGAAAGGTTTAAATACTTTTCTATTTTTACTACTGTGGGATAGAGAATTAACATATATAACAGTGTTATATTTCAAAGAATCAGTCTCCATTCACGCAGGATGAGTTTCTTCTTGTTACGTAATGATGAATACCAGCTACTGCTGCAGTGCCTGCAGCAAGCGTGCCCATAGCAGCAGATTCATAGTGTATTCCTGCATATGCCATGACTGCGGCTCCTGTATAACAAATTCCTAACACGCATTTATTGGTAATGTCAAGATTATCTGGATTGAGTGGATTCAATTTAGAAATGATGCTCTTGAATTCCATAATAATCCTCTAGTGAATCAAACTTAAATTGTTGATCTGAGTGTTAATCCTGTTAAAGCTACTTTATACTTTCCAGATATTTCTCCAGATTCTTATAATCATCCTTTCTGTTCAATAAACAAACCAAGAATATTTTGTTTCCTAGAACCACGTATATTAGCCTGCTTTCTATATTATTTATATTCAGTTTTATCCTGAAAACCCTCGAGAATTTTTTTGAATGTATTCTCTTAAACCTGAATGGATTAAGCTTTATCATATCTATTTTGGATTCCAGAATTCGCTTTGACTTTTCATCCAGTATTTTTATCTGATTTAAAAGGATTTCTGATGCCAGAATTTCAAACATCATGCTAATGCCTTTCTAAGCTCTTGTTCTGATACAACCTTCCCTTTAGAAAGAGATGCCTCTATTAATTTGTCTATTAATTCTATTTCCTTTTCTGTAAAATCTTCATCAAATTCATCATTAAACATCTTTTCCCTCAATGCTTCAGCTGCAAGTTCTTGTATATTTCTAAATCCATGGGTTTTTGCATAATACTCTGCCTTATCTAATAAAGTCTTGGGAAGGGTTAAACTTAGTTGTTTCATACTAATAAATACTTTTTAGTATTTATAAATGTTATATTGCCACTAAACCCCAGCAATCAGCCTTACAAGATCCCTCAAACCAGGTGCAAGGCCGAGAATGAGTATGACTATCTTTAGCAGGTTCTTGAAGCTGCCGTCTTCTGCATATTTGTCTATCAGGTATAACACAGGCAGTAACACGATTATTTTTAGTGCGAAGAATGAGGCGTTGCCTGCAACAGAGAACAGCAGGCGGGGAACTATGTGCTGCTCAAGGTAGCCGTAGTATGTCAGTGCGACAAAGGTTGCTGAAGCGTCAAGGAAATGAGCTGAAAGGATACCTAAGTTCTCATTTGAGAGCAGTTTTGGCAGGAATTTGAGTTTTGGGTGGATGTAATGAAACCTGCGTATCAGGTAAAAAATCCCTGTTGAAACAATCACCAAACCTAATACAATAAACAATGGGAACAGGTTTGCTACTGGAGGGAAGATGTAAATGTTCCACAGCAGCAGCAGGATTCCTATAACTAACATGGTTTTCCAGTAATCAATTTGCTTCTTCCTGAGTTTTGTTGAAACTATCTGGATTGCCAAGGAAAACAGCAACACAGCCAGGGCTATTATAAAGGTTATTATATAGCTGCCGGGTGTGGGGAAGAGAGCTATAATCCAGCCATAGAAATCTGCGAATCCCTGTAATGGGAACAGGGTCATGATGTAAGCAGAGGATGCTTCTTTTATGCTTGTTGCCTGAAAAACGAAGTCTGTTGTGAACTGCTGGAGAGTTCCGGATTGTGCAGCAATATTCTCTGCCAGGGCATAGGAGAAATCCCTTATAACCCTTGTAAGCGGTGCCCAGATAATAAAGGGTAATATAGCAATAAAGAAATGTTTGTCTATGTTTATTTTCATCTTTTCAAGCATCTTGTAAACAATGAACACTGCTACAACCAAGATTAAAGCCAGTATCGGTGTGTTTACAGGATTGAACCAGCCATTCTGCAATATCGGGTCTACAAAAAATGTCTGAAATAGGTCTAAAGACATAGTATTTATTTACGCCTTGAGTTATATTTATCTTTTATAGAGACATGGTATCAGGCATGTTTAAGATGGCTTACTGATTCTAATAAGCATTAAGCAAGTTAGTGTCAAGTATTTCTATCTGCTCTGCCTATATATCATACAGGCAGATGAAACATTTATTAGTAGTTAATATAAACTATAAAGTAGTGAAAATATGTACGAAATGCTCATAAGGAAAAAGGCACTGAAGATTCAGGAAAGGTTAGGCATGAGAATAGGCATTGCATACGGAACAAGCAAGATGCCTATTGTAAGAACACCGAATGATGTCCTGACTGCATTAAGGGAGCTGTATAAAATAGGACTGAAGGCATTTGTTCTTCCGCCTGAATTGTTTGCCGGGATAAAAACAACATCTGATTTGTACAAAACCCATTATGGTAGTCTGCTTAAGATAAAGGATATAGCAAACAAATCCAATATAGAACTGTCAATACATAGTCCAAAGTTCTCGGATGATCCTGCAGCCCTTGATGAAACATTGAAAACATTTTCAAGCATTGCCTCTATAATGGATTGCAGAGCTTTT
>Ga0114920_10000951_pt1 | contig 13034 bp, 11 predicted proteins | sample ChitaG_FD_88683 | JGI IMG/M metagenome (GOLD analysis project Ga0114920, IMG submission 88683) | Deep subsurface microbial communities from South Pacific Ocean to uncover new lineages of life (NeLLi) - Chile_00310 metaG | ecosystem: Environmental > Aquatic > Marine > Oceanic > Sediment ... | reverse complement strand
GGCGTGATCATAGTGGGACTGTCGATTCAACGTTGTCGCCGGCACTGACACGCTGAGCGATGCCCGGCGAACTGATCCGGCTGGCTCAGAAACAGTGCCTGTCGCTGACAAGACCTGATGTGCTCAAACAGCTGACCAAAACGGTCGTGGAGACCGCGCTGTCAACTGCCGGGCCCGCGCCCCCGCACCTACGTGTATCGCCGCGTCGGCGACCCGTGCCGGGTGTGGGGGACGAGGATCGGTAAAGCGGAGTTGGACGACCGCAACATCTTCTGGTGCCCGCGGCGCCAAACACGAGTCGGGGGGCACGGCCAGCAGATGACAGCGACAATGGGCTAATGCAACTGATCCTCGTCATCGGTGGCGCCATCATGGTGACCGCCATCGCCCGTCGTCGTGGCCTCGAACCGGCCCTCGTCCTCGTCGTCGTGGGTTTTGTCGTGTCCTTTGCTCCCGAATTCAAGGGCATCGAACTGCCATCCGGGGTGCTGCTGACAGTGGTGCTGCCGCCACTGTTGTACTCGGCGGCGCTGAACTTTTCGGTTCCGACCTTCCTGCGCAACATTCGACCCATTCTCGGGTTGGGTGTCGCACTGGTGCTGGTCACCGCCTTCGCCGTTGCCGGGGTCGCGTGGTGGCTGGCGCCGCCCCTGACATTCGCCACCGCATTGGTGCTTGGCGCGGTGGTAGCCCCGCCGGACGCTGTCACCGCGGTGGCCGTCGGGCGCAAACTGGGCCTGCCCAGAAAAGTGATGGCGATCCTCAAGGGCGAGAGCCTGGTCAACGACGCCGCCGCGCTGACACTGTTTTCCTTCGCGGTGGCACAAGTTGCGGGCAGCCCTGAGTTCATCGACAATCCGGTGCTGCTGTTCGCCTACAGCGCGGTCCTCGGGCCATTGGTCGGTGCCGGGATCGGCTACATCGCGCTGTGGGTTCGCCGGCGCCTGGCGAACCCCGGACTGGAAACCATTCAGGGCCTGGTAGTGCCGTTCGCAGCGTTCATCGCGGCGGAGCACCTGCACGCCTCGGGGGTGCTGGCCGTCGTGGTGGCTGGGTTCGTTGTAGGCCACCGGTCACTGCACGCGGGATATCAGACCCGGCTGCAGGAACGCTATGTGTGGAACGCACTTGACGTGATGCTGGAGGCCTTTGTTTTCGCTTACATCGGGCTGCAGTTGCGGTTCGTGCTTGTGGAAGTCTACGAGGCCCACGAGTCGTTGGTCGATGTCGCGGTGGCCTCGGCGGTGGTGCTGGCGGTGGTGCTGGCCATTCGCCCGGCCTGCGTGTTCCTGATGTTCGGTCGCGGGGTGTTGGCCCGGCAGCTTGAAACCAAGCGGAGTGTCCCGATCCCCATGTGGGGTGGGCTAGGTGCACTGGGTACGAAGCGACGCCGCGACCCGCACGCGTTCGCCGCCGGGCGATCGCTGACATTGCAGGAGAGCGTCGTGGTGTCCTGGACGGGGATGCGTGGTGTGGTGACGCTGGCCGCCGCGTCCGGAATCCCGCTGACCACCGTGTACGGTGAGCCCTTCCCCGAGCGGGCGACCATCCAGGCGATCGCTTTTGCGGTCAGCGTGGGTACGCTGCTGTTGCAGGGCTGGACGCTGCCGCCGCTGATTCGTCGGCTGCAGCTGTCTTCCGAAGGCGACCGCGCGCACGCGGTCGCCGAAACGACCAAGGCCGAGCGGATTGTCTACGAGGCAGCCGACACCGCGTTGGAGGATTTCGAGGAAAACCCGCCGCCCGGGTTGGACAACGCCACGGCGGTTGAGATCCGGCACCACATCGCCCGGCACGCCCGCGATGCCGACCAGATGCCGGACCCCGAATCGGCAACTCCGGAAGCCGAGGCTTTCTCGGCGCTGTACCGCCGGGTGCTCGGCGCCCAGCGTGCCGCGCTGATCGGGGAGCGGGACGCAGGCGGTATCGACGACGAGGTCGTTCGGGCCATGCTGGAACGGCTCGATCTGCAGGAGGCCAGTGTCACGGCGCAGCTGGGGAACAGGCTGTAGGGGTCATCCTACGGAAGTGAAGCTAGGCGGAGCCTAGCGACCGACCGACAGCACGAAACCCGTTGGAACACAGTGAGAGTCAACCGGGAGCGATGGTTGCCGGCCCCAATCGCATATCTATTTCCTAATCGAGAACAGCTACGACGCCCTATGTTCCCGGTGGCCCACCGAGGACTCTGCCATGGAATGGATCGGTGGTTCAGCGCTCGCGCTGCAAACCAAATTCGCCGACTCGGCGGAGGTGATGCACGGACTTCCCTTCTCCGGGGCAATTGCATCGTTCGATGACGCCGCATGCCTGGGGTTCCGGCCATGTGCAGGTCCGTGCCACGATCAGAGGCTGGTTGAAGCGGAAACTCGGGCGAGGACATGCCCGGCGGCGAAAACGGGGGCTGCGCCGTGTCCGACCTGAAGGGCGCGGCGGCGAGCCGGTTACTCGAGGACGCCGAGGTGTTTTCGGAGATCGTCCAGATCGGCTGGGACGCCGCTGAAGCCGCCGCAGATTAGGGGCGTCGAGGTTCAGCGGTCGGTCGCGGTCTGCAGTTTGCGCCCACGAACGTATGTGGCTGTCAGCGCCTTCTCCCTTGCCATCATGAGGACGGTGAAGAGCAACGCGTCTCGATCCTGAATTGGGTCGCCCATTCGGGGGCGGTTGTGCAGCGACTGGTCGTACATATCCCAGGCGGACGGATCGAGCACGACGAAGTCGGCCTCCTTGCCGACACCGAAGTTTCCGATCCGATCCTCGAGGTCCAGTGCGCGCGCGCCTGCGAGCGTTCCGGTGAACAGCAGTTCGGCCGGGTGGATCGAGACCGACTCGTCCACTTCGGGGGGCGGGTCGATTCCGACGATCGCGCGTTCCGATATGTGCTGTTTGAAACAGGCGTTAAGGATCTGCGGCACGAACCACTCGTCTCCACCACCGTAGTCGCTGCCGATCGAGACATTGACACCCGAGGCCACTGTTCGCCGCCACGGCATCGTGCCCGAGCCTAGGAAGAGCTGCGAAACCGGGCAGTGTGAGATCGACGTGCCCGTCTCGGCCATTCGTGCAAGCTCGGAGTCCTGGCAGTGAACCGAATGGGCCATGACGCTGCGGCGCCCGAGGAAGCCCTTGCCGCCCTGCCTTGATCCGGGAAGCCAACGGCCGTCGTAGGTGTCCAGATAGGTGTCGACCTCGTATTCGGCCCGAACAGCATCGACCTCGCCGTCGCCAGGTCGGGCGTTCTCGTTCAAGTGGGAGGTGAAGTAGACGCCGCGGCTTCGGTATTCGTCGTACAACTCGCCAAGATTGCCCAAAGTCTCACGGGTGACAGAAAGACTGAAGCGAGGTACGACCGCGACGAATTGGAGTGCAAGCTTTCGCTGCTCTTCGTCAAGTGGGTGCCACTTCTCGATTTCGCTTCGTGTTAGTTCGATGGCTTGTTCCTCGCTAACGATCAGGCGAGATGCAGAAGGCGGCCCGACGGTTTGCGTGCCGTGGCCGCTGATCAATCTGAGACCGCGTTGACGGGCAACCTCAAACAATGCGTCCTGCGCGTGTGGGAACGCTGAACCGAAAATCAGGCCCATGGTGGTGCCCGCGGTGATCATCCGGTCGCACCATTCGACCGCTGCCCAGTGAGCGAACTCCGGGTCTTCAAGACGCGCCTCTCCAGGGAAGATGCAGCTGTTCAGCCACTCAAGGAGTTGCCCACCGCCGTAGGAATCGCCGTTCCACACCTGCGGGAAATGCATGTGGGTGTCGATGAACCCTGGCAGCAGGAAAGCGCCGTGGTGATCTACCACACTTGCGCCGGCGTGCTCTGAGGGCAACTCTGTCCAGTCACCGCACCAGGAGATCAATCCAGCGTCGTCGATGACGAGGGCACCGTCCTCGAAGTGAGCCAGATGCTCAGCCGCCTCGAGCACGAGCGGTGAACCTCCGATGTGGAAGATGTTTCCGCGGTGAATTGTTGCCATGGCTTGCCTCCCGGCTACGAGGTCCGCGTGGCCGTGGGGACCAATGTCGTGGGTTAGGGTTCGTGTCCACTAGACGGTGCGCCGGTCGCGGAGTCAAGAAGGGGTGTCGAGGTCACGCAGCAGCGTTGCCATTAATGCCGAGCCCAAGACATGACACCGGGATTACCCCAGATCACGACTATGAATACCAGCACGCTCAACGCATACGCGCCGAGCATGAGCAGGCCCCCCTGGATGGCTCTTCGGACCCTCATCGATTCGGGGGGCACCAGCCACCACTCAAGTTTCTTGGATGCCCAGGGGATCAACAGGAAACCGGTAACCGCGACACTCACAGCATTGCCGATGAAGACTCCCACTGCGGTAGTTACCGGTGGCGCGGCCCATGAATTCATCAGGCGATCGATCACCTGGCTCAGCGAGAGCATTTCGAGCATGACGACGGGATAGAGCATGAGGAGGACGATGGCGCTGAGCTTCCAGGATGAGGGCGGCGGGACGTCCCGCCCGACGTCGGTGAACCAGCTCTCGAAGGCCGATGCGGCGGGGCGCACGTCGTATCGCTCGACGTAGGGCTCGCTCTCCTTGAGCATCTGCCGTCGTTCGTCGCTGGCGTTCCAGCGGCTGAGGTTCTCTTCGCTGTCGAAGGTGACTATCGACTCCCACTTGTCGTTCACCCTGGCTATGGGGGCCTGGACTCGCTGCCCGACGTAGCCGGGAAAACTCTGCTGCGCAGTTGCCATTCGCCCCTGCCAATCGGCGAACCGGTCTTCGAAGCCTGGCCGCACGCTCGTACTTATGAGCGATGTTGCGCCACCAGACCCAACCGAGGGGAGTACGAGGCTTCGAACCGGATCGTTCTCCAGGAGTGGACGGACTCGGGCGTCGATCTCTGCGAGCTCAGCGCCGTCGAGCCAGCGTTGCGCTGCGCCTGCGCTGTCGAACCGGTGGACGACGCTGACGTCGGCACCGCTGGCGCCCACGTAAGTCTGGGAGCCCTGGTAGCCGTTCGATGCGCGCAGCATCTCGTCCGCCGCCGCCTGCTCGATCGCAAAAGCCGCGGCAGACCCGCTATGCAGGACGCAAGATGTAAAGATCGTTGCCCCGACAGCCTTCTCCAAGCGTTCCACCATGGGTTGCATTCTCGCGCACGAGGCTCAGCTGAAAAAGTGGAGTTGACCTTCGCGAGTCACGACATCACCACGATTTCGGCTACATGCTGAACTACGGATTTCTTATCGGGCTGTTGCTTGACCGCACTGCTCGGCGCAATCGCCATCGCCGCGCTGTGTCGGTTCTGGTAGTCGCGGCGGTGGTTAGCGATGCCGTCGAAGGTATTTCACTGCTGCGCGTCCTAGATCACCGGAACGTAGAACAGAACGCGAGCCGAGCCAAGAATGCCGCGTTGACTAAGTTCGCCTTGCTCGGCGCGTGTGCCGGATATTTGGCGAAGTTCGGGATATTTGGCGAAGTTCGGGATAGTCCGAACGTGGACGCGCCGCCGAGAGGCGAAGCGGCCCAACCCACGCGGGGCGGTGGCTTGACTGATTGGTCCATGGCGGGTCTTACTAAGGTGCGGCCGGCGATGGCCGAGTAGATGTTGACATGACCCATGCCGTGAGCACGGCCCGATTGGAGCGACCATGGTCCTGCCTGAACCATCACCGGAATCGACCTGCTTGATCAGCGGCGCGTCGTCGGGTATCGGCGTCGAGATCGCTCGTGCGCTCGCCAAGCGTGGCCAGAACCTTGTGCTGCTCGCTCGGCGCGTCGACCGGCTCGAAAGCCTGGCATCCGAGCTGTCCGACGAGTTCGGTGTCCGGGTCGAGGTGCTCGGCTGCGACGTCAGCGACCCAGCAGCGCGCGCCGAGGTGCCCGACCGTGTCGCCCAGCTCGGTCTCACGGTCGAGCTGCTGGTCAACAACGCGGGTTACGGCACGGCCGGCAAGTTCGTCGAGCTCGACCCCGAACGCGAGGTTGGCATGGTCCGCGTCAACGTCGAGGCGGTCACCGCGTTGTGCAGCACGTTCGTCCCGCCCATGGTGGACCGCGGCCGTGGAGCGGTGCTCAACGTCGCCTCAACGATCGCATTCCAACCGATGCCCGGGCAGGCCGGCTACGCGGCGACGAAAGCGTACGTGCTCTCCTTCACCCAGGCACTGCACACCGAGCTGCACGGGACCGGCGTTACTGCCACGGCGCTGTGCCCCGGGCCGGTTATGACTGAGTTCATGGACGAGCCCGGCATGAAGGAAAGCGCGTCGGCGCTACCCAAGCCGATGTGGCTGGACCCCGCTGAGGTCGCCGAGGCCGGTGTTCGCGGCGTGGAGAGCGGCAACGGGATCGTCGTCCCCGGCGTGGCCAACGTCGTCACCCGCTTGATCGGCCGGCACACGCCGCGGTGGCTGCTGCTCAGCACGATCCGGCGGTTAACCGGCAACGGGTGAAGCGAACGAGCTTGCTTCGCCTGAGTGTTCTGCGTGCGTCGAGCTGAGCCGCTGTAGGTTCTCAGCTTTCGTGGCATCTGACGCCCCACTGAACTGCGATGATGCGCTTTGCCTCACGCGATGTTATCGACATCCTGTCTCACGGAGGACTTCATTTCCTACGGCACTCAGAGTCGAGCAGGGCGGCAACTCTGAGGTCGCCCGAACCAACTCTGGGTGCAGGAAAGCATAGACACCGGCCCCAGCCACGCGCGCCACCGGTGTCGCAGAGCCCCCAATCGCCCCACCCGCGACTGCGGTTGCGGTTGCGGGGCTAGCCCCGTGCGTGGTCGACCACCTCGCGTATGGCTTTCGAGACCAGTTGCGGCTGTTCGACATTGATTCGGTGTCCACTGTCCGCATTCTGCAACAGCTCTCTGAGCACGCCTCTCTGCACACAAATCGGCTAGTGGCAAGGGTAGCCGAGCAAATGCCTGGCGTCGTGCATGAATTCGTGGATCTGCGTGTTGGACCCAAAGACTGACGTGGCCCCCTGGTCTAGTCCGATGAAGTAGAGGGTGAGCAGGGCCAGCACGACCGTGGCGGCCATCCAGGCGGCGCCGGCCAGAGCGCCGACGCGGGATCGGGTGGCGACGGTGGGGTCACTCATGGCTGTCTCCGTTCGCTTTGGCCGGGTTGGTCAGCAGGTGGTGATCAGCGATCACCTTCTCCAGAGCGGTAACCCAGTGGTCGTAGTACTCCCACTCGCTGCGTTGTTCCTCCGGTGTGTTTTCCCAGCGGCCGATCGTCTCGATGAGGCTCTGCTGGAAATCGCTCCAGTCGTAGTGGCCGAACTCCGCGAGCGCTACCGCAAGGCCAAACGCCCGCCGCTGCCATTCGTGGTCGAACTGAGGCGCGGCCTGATCGGTCGTGCAGGTCTCATGCAGCTTCATGCCACCGAACCGGCCAGCCCAACACCCATCATGGACTCGGTCGTCACCAGATCCATCAGCATCTCGTCGGTGAAATCTTGGGTCCCTGAGGGGCGTTCAGGGATGACGAACCATCGCGAGTGCCCGCTGCTGTCCCACACCTTGATCTCGGTGTCCTCCGGCAGATCGACCCCGATCTCGCCAAGCACCTTGCGTGGTTCGCGGGCGGCGCGGGCCCGGAACACCGGGTCCTTGTACCAGTACGGCGGCAGCCCCAGCACGGGCCATGGGAAACACGAACACAGTGTGCAGATGATCAGGTTGTGCACACCGGGCACGTTCGCGACCGCCTGCAGGTGTTCGCCCTCTGCGCCGGCCATGCCCTCGGGCAGCTCGAGTTCGGCGATCGCGGCGGGGGTGTCATCGACCACCTGGGCCGCGAAGCGGGGGTCCGTCCAGGCCTTAACGACGATTTTCTTGCCGTTCACCGGGGTCATTTCGGACTCGAAGTAGGCGAGGACCTTGTCTACTGTCTGGGCGGTCATCACACCCTTCTCGATCAGAAGTGATTCCAGCGCAGCGACTTTCGCGGCGCTGGATCCCTCACGGTCGTCGGGGTAGAAGAACTGCCCGGTCATCAGACTCCTTCCAGGTAGGCCTCGAACAACTCGGCGTAGATCTTTTCCGGCCCCGGTTCGGCCCGCTCGCCGAACAGCTCCTGCGGACCGAAAGCGACGATGTAGATCGGCATCGGGTCGCCGATCCCGTCGCCAGTGTGAACGAAATAGGCATAGTCGCCTTCGAAGATGCGCTCCACCGTGCCCTCACGTCCACGCAGATATCCGGGTAGGCGGGTGTGCGCGCCGGCTGGCGCGTTGGTGATCCGGACCGTATCGCCAACCGCGAACTTGGGGTGTGCGACATCGCGACGTGGGCTGTCACCCTCACGCAGGTATTGCACCACCTGCGCGTCGATGCCAGGCGCTGGCTCCCCAGGGGCCGGTGCCTCGCCATCGGCCAACTCCTTTTGCCGGGACACTAGTTCGTCGTCGGTGATGTAGCCCTTGTCGATGAAAAACTGTGTGATGCCGCCCAGCCACTTCTCGTAGTAGCGAAACTTGAAGTAGTCGAACGGGTTCATCGCCTCCGCGCCGGTGCGCAGGTCTGCCCACGTCCACTCATCCTTGAACGTGGTGGGAACGTCGTCAATCGGGTACTGCGGCAACGCTGTACCGAGCTGATTCGAGAGCCCCATCATCGCAACGTGGATGCCGAAGATCCGCGTCTCCCAATCCTCGACGAAGACCCGCCTTTCGAAGTCAAGTGGCTCTTGTAGTCCCTCGAGCCCGCCGAGGTAGTGCTGCAGCTTCATTACGCAGAGCTCCCTGCCGGTGACGGCTCGCTCGATGGTTCACGGGTCAACACCTTGGCAATGTACTCCGACAGGAGACCGAACGACGCGCCGATCAAGCATGCCATCGCCGCCACCAGTGCGGGGTGCGAAATCGTCGTCACCGTGATCGTATTTCCGGTTCCAACGACGGTCGACACGGTGGCGGCGAACCCCACCACGACCGCCGGCGTCGTCGAGAACAACGGCACCCAGGACGCCTGAACCATCGCCGCGCTCCCCACGCCCACGGCCACGGCAGTCACCCACAGGCTTCCGCCCATCAGGTGCGCGGCGTAGAGGCTGGCCGCGGCGATGATCACACCGACGATGTTGCAGGATAGGGATCGCATCCATCCAGCCACGCCACCACCGACGAAGAAGAACGAGGCCCAGGTCAGGAAGACGACCCAGATCGGGACGGTGATCACTTCTGCGGTCAGAGCCACCGCCAACCCGCCAAGGGCGCCAATGCTGATCGTCAACGCGGATCGTGGGGTCATTGCCTAATATATACTCGCGCAGCGCTGTTTCGGCCAGGTAACGGCCGTCTTTCTTTCAGCGCACGAGCAGGCATTGAGCTACCCGCGTGTCTCACCAACTTGGCGGATCCGCCGTCTCTCCGCCATCACTCGTGAGATTCCGCCACGGAGCGTGAGAACCTAATGGGAATCGATCAGCGAGCCTCCGACGGGTAGTGGTCCGATCGACGGAGGCTGGTCGCCGAGCCGCCGGCCGGTGAGCACCGTGAGACCCTGGGATGCTTGTCGATTCCTAGACACCGACCCCGAGGGTGACGCGCTGGTCGCGGCGCTGGTTGCCCAGCCTCAGAACGGCACGGTGACCCTCGAGACCACCGGCGCGTTCACCTACACCCCCAACGCCAACTTCAACGGCCTCGACGAGTTCACCTACACCGCCTCCGACGGCCCCGCTACCAGCGGCGCCGCGACGGTGAGCATCGAGGTGACCGGCGTCAATGACGCGCCGGTGGCCGTCGACGACGCACAGTACGGCACCGATGAGGACACGACGCTGACGGTGACCGCCGTCCAAGGCGTGCTGGCCAACGACACCGACGTCGATGTAGGTGACACGCTGAGAGCCAGGCTAGACGACTTGCCGGCTAGCGGTCGTGTGAGCCTCAGCGCCGATGGCGCGTTCATCTACACCCCCAACCCAAACTTCAACGGCACCGACACGTTCACCTACACCGTCACCGACACCGCCGGGAGAATCAGCGAGCCAGCGACGGTGACGGTGCTCGTCGCGCCGGTCCATGACGCGCCGGTGGCCAAAGAGGACCGCTACGACGCACTTGAGGACACGCAGCTCAAGATGACAGCTGGACCCTCAAAAGAGAACGTGTAATCAGCCCTGGCGACTTAGCGTTTGCGCTGCGCCGCGATAGGCCGCCAGGCAGCCTGGCTGGCAGACTACTTAAGGTCAACAACACACGACTCCTATAGTCGCTTCGGTAACCCGCTGTCCGTCGACCGTGACTTTCATTGGGTGCCTCACTGGCCGCGTTGAAAGTTCCAGTCCGCAAATAGCCAAGGGAACACGCGTCGAGGTTGACGCGCTTGCACTGTGCACGGGCCTCCCGGCGTGCGGAACTCGCGTGTAGTGCGTCGTCAACCAATTCTCGACGGGTGCGCTCGTTGATCTTGACACCGAGCCTTCGGGCTGGCGGTTACTTCCAGACAGCAGCAGCACACATACTTGTCGAGATGCAGGGGTCTCCCACGCGGTTTGTCTCACGGAGCGTGTCATTTCCTACAGGGTTGTTGGCTCCCGGTACGGGCAAATGAACCGCCTGCGCCGGTCGGATGTCGGATCAGGCGGCCGTGGGAAGGGCATCGAAACAGGGCCATCGTCCCAATTCATCTGTGGGTGCGATTGCTCAATTAATCGCTACGACGCTCTCTTCGCCGGGAATGGCGCCATGTCGACGACGGCATCCGCGCGGGCGACGAGCACATCTCGTTGCACAGCGAATGCGACGGGTTGGGGCGGGTAGTTTTCCTGCGTTCGTGATCTCCAAAAGTTTTTCTCTGTGTATTTGGTATTGACCTCCGCATAAGTCTGGAGAAGAGTTTACTTGTTGGTTACATACGCTTGAGCGAACAAGCGTGAGTAGTCGGTGCGGATAAGGCGCTGCTAGTTCGGTTCGTTTCGTTCTTGCGTGTTACGCCTAAAGCTGCTGCCCGTTGGCCCGGTAAGGGTCGGCGAAAGGACGATCGATGGGTTACGCCACGCACGTGGGCAAAGCCGCGGCCCTAGTGGCTGCTATCGTGCTGGGCGCGCTGGTAGCGGCAACCCCCTCAGTCAGCTATGCCACGCCGTCGGATTCGGGATCGTCGACCGCAGAACCATCATCGGCCGATTCCTCGCGGTCGCCTGGCGACTCGCCACCATCGAATACATCATCATCGGGTTCTTCCTTGGCCGGGGTGTCATCGTCTTCCCTGCGGGACTCAGGATCAGCGGCTGGGAATCCGCCATCGTTGGCTGGACCTGATACCGCTGAGGTATCGGATGTTTCGGATTCATTGGACGTGCCGGATTTGCCGCGAAGTTCGCTATCGGAGCCGATGCAGCGCGGTGACATCGGCCCGCGGATGGTGATGCCAAACATCGGCGACTCACTCGCTTATCCCGAAAGCGCAGTGGAAGATGGCATTTCCGAGGTCACCGAGCCGGGATCGACATCCACCACCGGCAGCGGCCCGCGGATGGTGATGCCAAACATCGGCGACTCACTCGCTTATCCCGAAAGCGCAGTGGAAGGTGGCATTTCCGAGGCGACCGAGGTCACCGAGCCGGGATCGACATCCACCACCGGCAGCGTGGACGTTGAGCCCGCGCGCAGTGCGCCAGGCGGCGCTGCGCCGGCGCCAGCATTACCCGACGCCTCGGCGCCCGAAGGTGTGGTGAGCCTCAGCACCGACGGCGGGTTCACCGACACCGCCAGCGACCCGCTGGCCGTCAGCGAGTCAGCGAGGGTGACTCTTGACGTCACGGCGGTCAATGACGCGCCGGTGGCCGTCGGGAACCACTACGGCGCCGCCGAGGACACGCCGCTCACGGTGACAGCTGGCCAAGGCGTGCTGAGCAACGACACCGACACCGACACCGACACCGAGGGTGACGCGCTGAGCGCCGCGCTAGACAAGCCGCCGCCCGAAGGTGTGGTGAACCTCGGTACCGACGGCGGGTTCACCTACACCGCCAGCGACGGCAACGGGGGCATCAGCGAGCCAGCGGCGGCGGCGCCGGCTCCTGCCGCGGTCACACCCTCGCATATGAAGTCTGAGGGTGCGCCCCCTCGCGCTGCCGAGACCGTGCTCAATGCGGTCTCAAGGCTGTTAGCCAGCGCACTGGGGCCGTTTGTGGCGCCGGCCCGGGATGCACTCCCATCGCCGCTGCCGATGTTGTTGGTGGCGAGCTGGCTGCGCCGGTCTCAGCAGACCTTCTTCAATAAAGCCCCTCAGGTGCGGTCTCAACAGGTCACGGTGGAACTCGATGAAACCACTGACCTCAGTGCGCCATTCGAGTTTGACGCTACTGACCCCGACGGCGACCAGCTGACCTACACCGACTCGGTCGAGGCTGTGGATGCCGGCGCGGCTGTGGATGCCGACGCGGACGTGGATGCCGATGGGGGTTCGGGTTCGGGCGGGTCGGCCGGCGGCACGTCGGGTGTTTCGGGTTCGGACTCGGTGGCCTCGGTGCCGGTGCTAGATCCGGTGGCGTACGCGCCGGTGGCGCAGGCGGCGGGGTCGGATGACGTTAGTTCTTCGGGGGCGGCGGCGTTGTTGGTGGGGACGGCGGCTGCTGCTGCGCGCCGTGATCTCGACGATCCTGCCAGCGCGAGCACCGCGGCGGTGGATGAGTCGGTGTGGTTGTTCGGTGATGGCACTGCTGAGCATCCCGATGGCGGCATTTTGATTGGTAACGGTTTCAGCTTTGATGCCGTTTCGTGCGCGGGTTTGACGGCCTGTGATGGCGGCAATGGCGGGTTGCTCGGCAACGGTGGGGCTGGCTTTAACGGCGGTAACGGTGGTTCGGCGGGCTGGTTCGGCAACGGCGGTGATGGTGGCGACGGCGTCCTTGGCGATGCGGGCGGCAACGGCGGTCGTGGTGATGTGCAGATCGGCAACGGCGGTAACGGCGGTGCCGGCGGCACCGGCGGTGCCGGCGGCACCGGCGGAATGGTGTTCGGCCGCGGTGGTGACGGCGGTGCCGGCGGGTCGGCCAGTGCGAGCGGTGGTGTCGGCGGGGCCGGTGGTGCTGGCGGTGACAGCGGACT
>Ga0114920_10000950_pt1 | contig 13036 bp, 14 predicted proteins | sample ChitaG_FD_88683 | JGI IMG/M metagenome (GOLD analysis project Ga0114920, IMG submission 88683) | Deep subsurface microbial communities from South Pacific Ocean to uncover new lineages of life (NeLLi) - Chile_00310 metaG | ecosystem: Environmental > Aquatic > Marine > Oceanic > Sediment ... | reverse complement strand
GAAGTGATCTTCACCGCCGGCGGCACCGAGAGCGACAACCTGGCCGTCAAGGGCATCTTCTGGGCCCGCCGTGAGTCATCGCCGCAACGGCGTCGTATCGTGACCACCCCCATTGAGCATCACGCGGTCCTCGATGCCGTGCAGTGGCTTGTGGAGCACGAAGGCGCTGAAGTCACCTGGATACCAGTTGACGACGTCGGCTCGGTGAGCCCCGCCGCTATGCGTTCCGCCATCGGTGATCCCGCCGATGTCGCCCTGATTTCAGTGATGTGGGCCAACAACGAAGTTGGCACAGTCATGCCGATGGCCGAACTAGCCTCCGTTGCAACCGAGTTCGGCATTCCCATGCACAGCGACGCGATCCAGGCAGTCGGCCAGATCCCTGTGGATTTCGCCGGCAGTGGCCTGTCGGCGATGAGTGTGACTGCCCACAAGTTCGGCGGCCCAACTGGAGTGGGCGCTCTGCTGCTGCGTCGCGATACGGCATGTATGCCACAGCTACACGGCGGCGGCCAGGAGCGAGACGTGCGTTCGGGCACTCAGGATGTAGCTGGCGTGGTGGGTATGGTCGCTGCCGCACGGGGTGCCGTCGACGCTACGGAGACGACCAGTACCCGGCTGCGCGAGCTGCGAGACCGGCTGGTCGATGGCGTGATGGGCAGGATTGAGGACGTTTATCTCAATGGTGCGCCAAGTGGCGCGGACCGCCTCCCGGGCAACGCGCATTTCACCTTCCGCGGCTGTGAGGGTGATTCCCTGCTGATGTTGTTGGACGCCAGGGGAATCGAATGTTCCACCGGTTCGGCATGTACGGCCGGCCTGGCGCAACCTTCACATGTCCTGACCGCGATGGGCGCCGACCCGGCCAGCGCCCGCGGCTCGCTGCGCCTGTCCCTGGGCCACACCAGCACCGATGCCGACGTCGACGCCATCCTCGAGGTACTGCCTGCGGTCGTTCAACGAGCCCGGCAGGCGGCGCTGGCTAGTTCGGGGCGGTGAGCGCTGGTGCAGATGCTGGTCGCGATGAGCGGTGGCGTGGACTCGGCCGTGGCCGCCGCGCGGATGGTCGACGCCGGACACGAGGTCGTGGGTGTGCACTTGGCGCTGTCATCCGCGCCGGGGACGTTGCGCACCGGTTCGCGCGGGTGCTGTTCGAAGGAGGATGCCGGTGACGCGCGCCGGGTCGCCGACGTACTCGACATCCCATTTTATGTTTGGGACTTCGCCGACCGATTCCAAGAGGATGTGATCGACGACTTCGTAGACTCCTACGCCCGGGGGGAGACACCCAACCCTTGCGTTCGCTGCAACGAGCGGATCAAATTCTCCGCGCTGGCCGCCCGTGCCCTGGCTCTGGGTTTCGATGCGCTGGCAACCGGACATTACGCCCAGTTGTCGGCTGGTTGCCTGCGTAGGGCGGTCGACCGTGACAAGGACCAGTCCTATGTGCTGGCGGTGCTGACTGCCGAGCAGCTGGCACACGCGGTATTCCCGATCGGTGACACCGCGAAGTCGCAGATTCGTGAGGAGGCCGCGCGCCGCGGGTTGCCGGTGGCCCAGAAGGCTGACAGCCACGACATCTGCTTCATCCCCTCTGGGGACACCAGGGCATTCCTGGGCGCGCGAATCGGGGTGCGGCGTGGGGCTGTGGTCGACGCAGCCGGGTCGGTGTTGGCCGAACACGATGGCGTGCACGGCTTCACCATCGGCCAGCGAAAGGGCCTGGGCGTGGCCGGTCCCGGTCCGGACGGTGGTCCCAGATACGTGACCGGGATTGACGCCGACACCGGTACCGTGCACGTCGGCGACCTCGCCGACCTCGAGGTTACCACCCTCGAAGGCGACTCCTCGGTGTTCACGTCGGGCACCGCACCGGATGAACCGGTGGAATGCGTGGTGCAAGTGCGAGCCCACGGTGGAATCGCCGATGCGGTCGTCGAGCTGCGCGGCGAGACGGTGATGGTCGAGTTGCGCAGTCCGCTGCGCGGTGTGGCTCCGGGCCAGACCGTGGTGTTCTACCGCCCCGACCCCGATGGCGACGAGGTGTTGGGCAGTGCGACGATTCGAGCGGCACGGTAGTCCGACGCCGATCAAATGGCGAGGTCGGCCCTGCTCGCCGCCAGCCCGTCCCATAGGCTCGACCGAGTGAGTGCTTTCGCCACTGCAACCGGCGTCGGATCGTGGCCGGGCACCTCGGCTCGGGAGGCGGCCGAGCTGGTTGTCGGCGAACTGCACCACTTACCCCACCTCGTGGAGCTGCCAGACCGAGGTGTGGGTGCCGATCTGATCGGCCGTGCCGGTGCGCTCCTGGTGGATATCGCTATCGACACGGTTCCCCGCGGATATCGAATTGCCCCTGGACGACGATCGGTTACCCGGCGGGCAGTCAGCCTGCTCGATGAGGACATCGACGCGCTGGAGGAGGCCTGGGAGAAGGCAGGGCTGCGAGGCGGCACGCGCACGGTCAAGATGCAAGCGCCCGGGCCGGTCACGTTGGCCGCGAACCTGGAGCTGCCTGGCGGGCACCGAGCGATCACTGACGGCGGCGCGGTGCGAGATCTGACCATTTCGCTGGCCGAAGGTGTGGCAGCACTGCGGGCGCAACTGATACGCCGGCTGGACGCCGGGGTGGTTGTTCAGTTCGATGAGCCCTCACTGCCGGCCGCGCTGGCAGGCCGGTTGACGGGCGTGACGAGCTTCTCGCCAGTGCACCCCGTGGGCGAGGCTATGGTCACCGAACTGCTCGACGAATGCGTCGCCGTGGTTGGCGGCGATGTCGCGATACACAGTTGTGCTGCAGCGCTGCCCTGGAAGGTGTTGCAACGCAGTAGCATTAGTGCCATATCAGTCGACGTGCACACGCTCATCGCCGCAGATCTAGACGGAGTCGGTGAGTTCGTCGAATCAGGGCGAACAGTCTTGCTGGGCGCAGTGCCGGCCAGCGCGTCCGGGCCGCGACCGTCTGCAGCGCAGATCGCGGCGACGGTGGCCGGGGTCACCGACCGGCTCGGTTTCGGGCGTGCAGTGCTACGCGACCGCATCGGCGTCACACCGGCCTGTGGACTCGCTGCTGCGACGCCGGCGTGGGCGCGCACCGCGATCGAGCTGGCGCAGCAAGCCGCAGACATGTTCAACGAAGATCCATCGGCGGTCTGACGCGCCGCAGGCTACCAGCTACCTATTGGCGCGCAGGTCCTTGCGCAGGATTTTGCCGGACGCCGACTTGGGGATCGCCTCGATGAACTCGACCTTCCGGACCTTCTTATAGGGAGCAACCTGGCCCGCGACGAATTCCATCACCTCCGCCTCCGTCAGCTCAGCTACGTCTGGCGAAGTCAGCTTGACCACAAATGCCTTGGGCACCTCTTCGCCATCGGTGTCCCGCACGCCGACGACTGCAGCGTCGGCGATCTGCGGATGCGACAGCAGCAGTGCCTCCAACTCAGCGGGCGGCACCTGGTAGCCCTTGTACTTGATCAGCTCCTTGAGCCGGTCAACGATGTAAACGCAACCTGCGTCGTCGACCTGGGCGAGGTCGCCGGTATGGAGCCAGCCGTCGTCGTCGACGGTGGCCCGGGTGGCCTCATCGTTGTTGAGGTATCCGGCCATCACGTTGGGTCCCTTGAACCATAGCTCGCCGGTCTTGCTCAAACCCTCTGCGGGATACTCGATTTCATCGCCTGACTCAGGGTCGACGATTTTGGACGCGGCGTTGGACACCGTCCAGCCGACTGAACTCGGCGGCGCATCGACGTGCATGTTGAGCCGACCGCCGTCGAACGGGGTTATGTGGCTGACCGGGCTTAGCTCGCTCATCCCATAACCCTGCACGACTTTGCAGCCGAGTCGCTCGGCGACCGCCAGGCCGAGCTCGGCGTCCAGCGGTGCCGCACCCGACATCACGACGTTGAGGGAGGACAGGTCATAGGAGTCCACCAGCGGATGCTTGGCCAGCGCCACTGCTACCGGCGGTGCTATGAACGCGATAGTGCACTTATGTTCGGCGATGTTGCCGAGAAACTCAGCGAGGTCAAATTTCTGCATGATGACCAAGCGTGCGCGGGCATGCAGAGCGGCATTGAGAAGCACTGTCATGCCGTAGATATGGAAGAACGGCAGCACGGCCAAAACCACGTCGTCGGAAACCATTCCGTGCAGTGGGCGAATCTGAGCGATGTTGGCGACGAGGTTGCGGTGCGTGAGCATCACCCCTTTGGGGTTTCCGGTGGTGCCCGAGCTATACGGTAGAACCGCCAAATGTGCTGACGGCGCAAAGTTCACTGTTGGGGCAGGTGCACCTGCGGCGAGCAGTTCGGCCGCATTGGGATGCCCGTCGGCCGCGCGGCCCGCTCCGTCGAGCACCACCAGGTTTTCGTCCGGGATACCGGCGGTTGCCGCGGCTTCTTTGGCCTGGGGGAGTAGCGGAGTAACGGTGACGAGCATCGTGGCATTTGCGTCGGTGAGCTGCTTGGCGATGTCCTTTGCCGTGAACAGCGTGTTGATCGTCGTCGCGGTCGCGCCGGACCGCAGGACGCCGTGGAAGGCCACCGCGAACGCTGCACTGTTGGGGGCGAGAAGCCCGATTACCTCTCCGACTCTGGTGCCGCGGGCAGCCAAGGCCCCGGCGAATGTGCGTACTCGGGCCACCACCTCCCGATAGGTGGTTGTTCTGCCGGACTTCGTGTCGACGATGGCGACGCGGTCGGCGTCGCTGTCGTTCAATCGGCCGAATAGGTACCCGTAGACGCTTGCACTGGGAATATCGACTTCGGGGAAGGGGCTCGCGAAACTCATGTAGCGATCGAACCATGCCAAGCGTGCGTAGGAGGCGGGTTCGGCGCGCGACAGGTCAGCGTTCGTCGAGCTGCTTGATCAATTTCTTGGCAGCGACCAACCGAAACGACGCGTCCACCAGCTCGACCACCTCGGCCCAATCTACCTTCTGGGCTGCGAGATCCAGCCCAAGCCAGCCGAACGGCCCGAGGTATGCCGGGTAGAAGAATCGGATGTCCTGTTCGAGGGACTTTCGGTCGCTGTCGTCGACCTTGACAAGGATCGAGTGCGGGTATTGCACGTGTTCGCCCTTTGCCGCGCCCTCGACACCGCCTTTGACGCTTCCGCCGTAGATCACGAACATCTTGGGCGCGCAGAACACCGGCCGGCCCCAGGCGACCTTCTCGAACGCCGCCGGGAATCCGAGCGCGATCCTGCGCACTTCGGCCAGGTCTATATCGTCGCCGCTGAACATGATCTGATGGGGCATGGCGCCAGGCTACCCAGCGAATCGGGCGCGGAAAGCGACGCAGCGCGTGCTGACGCAGGGGGTGCGCGAACGCGCGGATCCGCTGTCAGATGACTTCGATAGCCTGCCAGGGTGAGTCCCAAGGCGATCCCGGGTCCTGAGGCGGCGCTGGCCGAACAAGCTGACGATGCATCCGACGCGCAGCTACGGCGCCGCTGGCAAGAGGTCGCCGACGAAGTGCGAGGGCATCAGTTCCGCTACTACATCCGGGACGCACCGGTGATATCCGACGCCGAGTTCGACACCCTTCTGCGCGAGCTGCAAACGCTCGAAGACGAGCATCCCGAGCTGCGGACACCTGACTCGCCCACGCAGCTGGTCGGAGGTGCGGGATTCGCCACCGAATTCACCTCAGCCGACCACCTAGAGCGGATGCTGAGCCTGGACAACGTGTTCACCCCCGACGAACTCGCGGCCTGGATGGCCCGCATCAAAGGCGAGGTCGGCCCAGACGCTCACTACCTGTGTGAGTTGAAGATCGACGGCGTCGCACTGGCGCTGGTCTACCGCGAGGGGCGGCTGGTTGGCGGCGCGACTCGCGGCGACGGGCGGACCGGCGAGGATGTCACGCTCAATGCACGTACCATCGAAGACGTTCCCGAGAAGCTCGTCGGCACAAAAGAATTCCCGATACCTCCAGTGCTGGAAGTGCGTGGCGAGGTGTTCTTCCGGCTCGCCGATTTCGAGGATCTGAACGCCGGTCTGGTCGCCGAGGGCAAGGCACCGTTCGCCAACCCGCGCAACAGCGCGGCCGGGTCGCTGAGACAGAAGAACCCAGCCATCACCGCGCGGCGCCGGCTGCGGATGATCTGCCACGGTCTCGGTCACATAGATGGCCCCGCGGGCTTCCCTTTCACATCGCTGCACGACGGCTACCGGGCGCTTAAGGCGTGGGGGCTGCCGGTGTCCGACCACACAGCTCAGGTCAAGGGGCTCGCCGAGGTCACCGAACGGATCGCGTACTGGGGTGAGCACCGGCGCGACGTTGATCACGAGATCGACGGGGTCGTCGTCAAAGTCGACGAATTGGCGCTTCAGCGACGACTCGGCGCGACGTCGCGGGCTCCCCGTTGGGCGGTGGCCTACAAGTATCCGCCTGAGGAAGCCACCACGAAACTGCTCGACATTCGCGTCAACGTTGGCAGAACGGGACGGGTGACACCGTTCGCCTACATGGAACCGGTCAAGGTCGCCGGGTCCACGGTCGGGTTGGCAACGCTGCACAACTCCACGGAGGTCAAACGTAAGGGCGTCTTGATCGGCGACACCGTGGTGATTCGGAAGGCCGGTGACGTCATCCCTGAGGTACTGGGCCCGGTAGCCGACCTGCGCGACGGCTCCGAGCGCGAATTCGTGATGCCCACCCACTGTCCGGAGTGTGGAACTGAACTCGCGCCGGCCAAGGAGGGCGATGCCGACATCCGCTGCCCCAACTCCCGTTCCTGCCCGGCGCAGTTGCGGGAGAGAGTGTTTCACGTGGCGGGGCGGGGCGCCTTCGACATCGAGGGCCTTGGTTATGAAGCCGCGATAGCCCTGCTTCAGGCTGGGGTCATCACCGACGAAGGAGACCTGTTCACCCTCACCGCTGACGACCTTCTCCAGACCGATCTGTTCACCACCAAAGCCGGCGAGGTGTCGGCTAACGGCAAGCGGCTGCTGGCCAACCTGGGCAAGGCCAGACACCAACCGTTGTGGCGGGTGCTGGTCGCGCTGTCGATTCGCCACGTCGGGCCGACCGCGGCGAGGGCGTTGGCCACCACGTTCGGCAGCCTGGGTGCGATCACGATGGCATCCGAAGAACAGCTAGCTGCGGCCGAAGGGGTAGGTCCGACGATCGCCGCGGCGGTCCTCGACTGGTTCACTGTCGACTGGCGCCGCGCAATCGTTGACAAGTGGGAGGAAGCCGGGGTGCGGATGGCCGATGAGCGCGATGCCAGCTTCGAACGCACGCTGGAGGGTCTGTCGATCGTGGTAACCGGGTCGCTGACCGCCTACTCTCGCGACGAGGCCAAGGAAGCCATCATCAGCCGGGGCGGAAAGGCGGCCAGCTCGGTGTCGAAGAAGACCGCCTATGTGGTCGCTGGTGATGTGCCGGGGTCAAAGTACGACAAGGCAATTGAGCTCGGAGTGCCGGTACTGGATGAACACGGGTTCGACCGGTTGTTGGCGGGCGGGCCCGAGGGCTTGTCGTAACCGGGTCTCACAGGACCGCACGAAAACTGGTTCCGCGCGGCAAGATGGACGAGGTTGAGGTCGAAGAGATTTGGTCATCGGTCAGTCGCGACGAAATCCGTCCAATACACGAGGAGCTCGGATGCGTAGGTTCATCGACATCTCGGTCCCGTTGCGCGCCGGAATCGCTTCAGATCCGCCCGGTTACCTGCCCGAGATCGACTACTACGACCATCAACAAACCGCGGCGGAGGTGGTGTCATTCTTCCCCGGGGCGACAATCGAGGACTTACCGGACCGGGAGGGTTGGGCGATCGAGCGCGTCCGGATCACCACACACAGCGGCACCCACGTCGACGCTCCCTATCACTACGCCTCGACGATGGACGGCGGCCAGCGCGCGATCACCATCGACGAGATCCCGCTCGAATGGTGTCTGCAACCCGCGGTCAAACTGGACTTTCGGGACTTCCCAGACGGTTACGTCGCGACAGCCAGTGATGTCGAACAAGAACTGAAGCGCATCGGTCACACCTTGGCGCCGTTGGAGATTGTTGTTGTCAACACCAGCGCCGGCGCTCGCTACGGGCACCACGACTATGTCGCGAAGGGCTGCGGCATGGGCCGCGAGGCCACCTTGTACCTGCTTGAGCAAGGCATACGCCTGACCGGCACCGACGCCTGGAGCTGGGACGCGCCGTTCTCTCATACCGCACAGCGGTACGCGCGCAACCACGACGCGTCCATTATCTGGGAGGGCCACCGGGCCGGACGCGCCATCGGCTATTCGCACATCGAGAAGCTGCATAATCTGGAATCGCTTCCCGCTCGCGGTTTCGAAGTCGCGTGCTTCCCAGTGAAGGTGCATGCCGCATCGGCTGGTTGGACCCGAGCGGTAGCCATCTTCGACGACGATGCTGGCCAGTGAGTATCGCGCCCGACTGGAGGGATCCATGAACCGCACCGTCTGTATTAGCTGCGCTGTCGCTCTGGTGGGACTGGCGGCCGCCTGCGCCTCCAGCCCCAATGCGCCGACTCCGGCTGGTGAATCCGCTGAGGCGCCACCTCCCTCACCGATTACCTCCTCGAACCGCGCGACCGTTGGTGGCATGACCAGCTGCACCAAGGCCGAGCTTGCCGAGGCGGCGACGGGAGCGGCGCAGGCCTTGGGCCCGGAGAACGTCTACACCATCGATGATCTGGTCTGTGCCGACGGATGGGCGGTCACCGCCGGCATCCTCGCCAATTCGAGCGACCCAGGCATGGGTGCGCCCACCTCTTTCGTCTTTGAACAGGAAGGCCAGTTCTGGGTCCTGCAAGACAAGGCAAAAGTGTGCGGAACGATGCCCACATCAACGACCGCCCCCAGCGACGCAACGATCCCCGGTGCACTGTTCATCCCCGGGTGCGCCGCAGGCTGATCCCCAGCACGCTCGCTGTTGGCGATTCACACAACGCGAGCAACGATGGCACTCCGTACCTCTTGACAGTGCGAAGTCGGGGTGCAGCGCACCACCTATCGGAAGGGAGTATATTGGTACGGTATTCCTGTACGGGTTCCGTACGATATAGCAGTACCGATGAGAGGGTTCGGCTGATGACAATCAGTGCCAGCGAAGCTCGACAACGACTCTTCCCGCTCCTCGAACAAGTCAACACCGACCACGAACCCGTGCGCATCACATCCAAAGGTGGAGATGCGGTGCTCATGTCGGCCGACGACTACGACTCCTGGCAAGAAACTGTCTACCTACTGCGTTCGCCCGAGAATGCGCGCCGCCTTATGGAAGCGGTCGCACGAGACAAGGCCACTCGCACCGCGCCGGAGGGTTACGCCAAGACGATCGACCAACTCCAGGAGATGGCCGGCGGCCAGGAGTGAGAAACATCAATTTCGATCCCGACGCCTGGGAGGACTTTCTTTTTTGGTTGGCCTCCGACCGTAAGACGGCGCGACGGATCACCAGACTCATTGGCGAGATTCAGCGCGACCCGTTCACTGGGATTGGAAAACCAGAACCGCTTAAGGGCGAGTTGTCAGCGTACTGGTCGCGACGGATCGATAACGAACATCGGGTCGTGTACCGCGCAGATGACAACGAAGTCAAGCTTCTCAAAGCCCGGTACCACTACTGACATGCTGTTGTGCGTACAGTCAGGGCAATCAGCATGAAGTCTGCGGCCACCTCGACAAACGAAACCGGACCAACCAGGTCGAGTTCGTATGCCGGGCATGCGAATACACCGCAGAACACGCCCTGGCATAATGTCTGCTGACGGTCAATTCTAGTCTCGGCCGCGGGACTGCATCGGTTCCACTGAGCGCCGACCTTCGCTCCGGGGGTGCGTGCGTGCCACCCATTGGCCATACCACCTGGACAATGGTGCGGCGCTGATCCCGTGGGCAAGGACGCTGAGTGCGACGGTGCAAGTGATCACTCCGCCCAGTGTGCCGATCACCGGGGACTCGCGACCGAGGTTCTCCAGTGACAGCAAGCCGAACACGACCGTCGCCAGTCCCCGCGGTCCGAACCAACCCAGGAACGCCACCGTTGGCCACTTGTAGCCCGTGCCGAGTAGCGCGATGGCGACCGGGACTAGTCGCAGCACAGTCAGAACCGCGATGTCCAGCGCCAGCCACTGCCAGCGCAGGCCGTCTTTGAAGACCGGCACGACGAGCACCCCAGCGAAGAACCACACCACGAACCCCATCAGGTCCGAGGCGACCGCCAGCAGCTGAGTGGTCTCGGGCACTTCGTGAAGCGTGACGCTGGCTGCGCCGAAGGCCAGACCACCCACGAAAGCTGCAATGAAGGCATTCGCCCCTATCACCTCGGCCAAGCCAAAGAGCAACAGCGGCAGCGCCAGGGCGGCAATCGCCCGGCCCCGGCGGCCACTCAAGGATCGAGCGCGCGATCGGTCCATCAGCCATGCCGAGGCCAGAGCCACACACGTGGCGCAGATCAGCGCCGTCAGCACCGGCATCAGTCCAATTTGCAGAATCGACGAGTCGGTGTTGTTTTCTTCAGCTACCAACACCGAAAGCGCAAGCAGGACAATAGGTGCCGCCAAACCATCATTGAGCCCGCTCTCGACGTTCAGGCCGCGGCGAACCCACACAGGGACCACAGGGTTGAGGATCGTGGAAGCGCCCAGGCCGGCGTCCCTTGGTGTGACGGCCGCCGCCACGAGCCAGGCGCCTGCGACTCCTAAGATGGGCAGGCAACTCTCGTGTCAGCAGGAACGTCGCTATGAGGGCCAGTGGGAACCTGATCAGGAGCAGGCGAAGCGCGGTGCCGGAGTCCCGGCGGAGTTGGGACAGTTGCACGGTCGACGCGTCGTGGAACAACACGATCACCAGGGTGAGTTCGGCGACGATGTGTAGCGCTGGGGCGATGATGGCCGGTTCAATGAGGGAGAACAGCGTAGTCCCGGCGAGCAGGCTCAACATTGGAGCAGTGATGTTGGCATTCGTCAGGCGTTTGGCCAAAAGGGAGTAGACAAGCACCAACCCAGCCATCACCGCGATCACTGAACCTGCCACGCGGGCAGTCTAATCCGCACCGCACCCGCTGGGTGAGATCCAGGGCGCGGCGGGGGTGTGGTCGTCGACGTCGTAGCTCGGCATGGGGTCAATACTTGCGCTGGTCGGTGATTCAATTCCGTGGTTCGGCTAGGGTTGAGCCGTCATGGCTACTCTTACCTGGCTTGGCGTCCCCGGCGACGAGAATGCCTGGTCGGCGCTCGGATTTGCCGTTGATGATTTCGTCGTTCAGATTGGTCAGGTGAGCTGCCAGCTCCTGGATGGGCGGGGCTGGGGTTTCGACGAAATCTGTTCTGACCCTGCAATTCTAGGGGTGGAAACCGTGTGCCGCGCGGCGGCTGGCAGCGCAGTGCACCCAAACGAAGTGACCCACGTCGATCACATTGTTTATACGGTGCACGACTTGGACGCAGCCGTCGCGGCGCTCACCGCGGTCCTGGGTATTGAGCCGCGCCGACGCTTTCATCCGCGCGGACCGACGGGGCCAGAGATGGCCTTTTTCCGGGTGGGCGAGGCTTTCATCGAAGTTGTTACTGCCGGTGCGCGTCCGGCGCTGATCGGGCTTGCATTGTGGTCGCGCGACCTAGATGGGACAGTCGCCACGATTCGCGCGCTCGGCGGCCCAGTCTCAGATCCGAAGCCCGCGGTACAAGGTGGGCGTATCGCTAGCGTTTGGCACGGCCATCTCGGTTGGGGGTTAGCCATCATGGGCCGGTGATCTTGGCCCCCAACGTGATGCGGTTCCCGAATGTGGCGCGAGGTCGCGCGATCAGTGCAGGATCGTTGCGATGATCCCGGCCAGGTAGCCCAGGCGTGCCACCTCGCTGGGCCGGAATTCAGGCCCGCCCGGCCGCCCCAGCACAACAGCGGTGTGCATATCGCCCAGGGGCGCGGCGGCCAGCGTCGTGTCCATGTCGCGCCACACCTGCGGCACCCACTCCGCGGTGGCGTCGAGCGCCTCTGCGTTGTCGATCGGCAGCCACGGCATTTCGGCGGCCCGAGTTTCGGGTGCTCCCGAGCTGCCGACCACGCGCCGCGCCCGCGAATCGATGAGCTGCGTGACCGAGCACCAGCTGACACGCAGCACTCTAGGAGCTTCGTCGACGAGCACCTGGAGCCGGTTGAGGGTGCCGTCTGCTGCGGCGACATGGTCGACCAACTCCAGTTCCCGGTGCGCTTCGAGCAGCCCGGTGTGGGGTCGAATGCTGTCGACGTAGACACCGCTGAGCCTCTCGGCAGCAGTGATGAGCGTGTCGGGCATGGCGCCGGGGGGTAGATCGACCACCAGGTCATCGACCGCGAGCCCCGCAGCCCGATCGACGACATCCAGGGACAGGATGTCGGCTCCCACGGAGCCCAGTGCCACGGCCAACGAGCCGAGGCGGCCCGGCCTGTCCTCTAGCTGGACCCGCAGCAGATACGAAGGCACACGCAACACTGTTTCACGGAGGGCGGCAGGCGGGCGACTTGGGCGCGACCGCGGCGGCGGGGTTGAACGACGGTGGAGTTGAACTAGTCTTTGTGGCCGTGTCACAAATCTCTCGAGACGAGGTTGCTCACTTGGCACGCCTCGCCCGGCTTGCCCTTTCCGACAGCGAGCTGGACGGCTTCGTCGGACAGCTGGACGCGATCCTTGGCCATGTCAGTCGGATCCAAGCGGTCGACGTTACCGGGGTCGAGGCCACGGACAGTCCGCTCAAAGATGTCAACGTCTTCCGGCCGGACGTACCCCGGCCGTCGCTAACTCAGGAGCAGGCGCTGGCAGCAGCGCCGAAGTCCGCAGATGAGCGGTTCGCGGTCCCGCGGATCCTGGGGGAAGCCGAATGAACCTGACCAGGCTCGACGCGGCCACGCTGAGTGCCAAGATCGCTGCTGGGGAAGTGTCCTCGACCGAGGTGACGCAGGCCTGTCTCGACCAGATCGCGGCCACCGACGGCGACTATCATGCCTTCCTGCACGTTGGTGCGGATCAGGCGCTGGCGGCAGCGGCTGCTGTCGACGACGCCGTCGCCGCCGGT
>Ga0114920_10000949_pt1 | contig 13038 bp, 14 predicted proteins | sample ChitaG_FD_88683 | JGI IMG/M metagenome (GOLD analysis project Ga0114920, IMG submission 88683) | Deep subsurface microbial communities from South Pacific Ocean to uncover new lineages of life (NeLLi) - Chile_00310 metaG | ecosystem: Environmental > Aquatic > Marine > Oceanic > Sediment ... | reverse complement strand
GTAAATTTTTTGGGAGAAAAACCTTCTGAATTGATTGGAAAGAAAAAAATAATGTTTGTTGGTTTGTTCGGTTCTGGTAAAACCACTACCACTGCGAAATTGGCGAAATATTTCCGGAAGCAAGGACTAAGACCCGCTTTGGTTTGTTGTGATTTGCATAGACCTGCAGCACCGGAACAATTGCAAGAACTTGCAAAACAAACAAATGCTCCTTTTTTTGTTGGAGAAAACCCTTATTTGTCCGCTAAGAATGGTTTAGAAAAATTTAAAAATTATGATGCAATCATTTTTGATACTGCTGGAAGAAATGCTTTGGATAAAGAATTGGCAGATGAACTGAAAAAACTCGGAGAAATCATAAAACCTGAAGAAGTTCTTCTAGTAATTCCAGCTGATTTAGGTAAGGTTGCTAGGGTGCAATCAGAGGAATTTCACAAACTGGCTAACATTACTGGGGTAATTATAACGAAAATGGATGGAACAGCAAAAGCAGGAGGAGCACTGGTTGGGACTTCGGTCACGGGAGCAAAAGTTAAGTTTATTGGTACTGGAGAAAAACTTGAAGATTTTGAAGTTTACAACCCAGAAAGGTTTGTTTCTCGCTTGCTAGGTTTGGGTGATTTACAAACTTTACTTGAAAAGGCTAAGGAGGCTGAGTTCAAGCCTGAAAAGATAGAAAAAGTTGTTGAGGGGAGATTTAATTTACAAGATTTCCAGGAACAAATAGAATCAATGCAAAAGATGGGTCCTTTGAAGCAAATTACGAAAATGATTCCTGGTCTTGGGATGATGAAATTACCAGAGGAATTGCTTGAACTGCAGCAAGAAAAAATGAAAAATTATAAGCACATTATCCAAAGTATGACCAAAGAAGAAAAAGAAAATCCTGAAGTTATTTCTGCATCACGAATAAAAAGAATTGCTCACGGCTCAGGAAGACCAGAATCAGAAGTTAGGGATTTACTAAGTCAATACAGTAAGACGAAAAAATTCATGAAAAAATTAGGAGGAAAAGCTGGCCTAGAAAGAGGAGCTTTTAAACAATTGGCAAAAAGGTTTGGATTCAAATTATAAATTATTTAGAGATTGATGACGCTTTTTTTTTAATTGGGGATGCCTCCTTGAGGTTATGTCTTACAATTTATTCTCAATTTAGTTTGTTTAAATTGGGGGAAACTTTATCAGGTCATCCAAGAAGCCAAATGCAAGGACTTGGAATCATTCCAAATCAGTACTTTGGGGTGAATGTAATGTAGACTATGTATTTCCTTAGAAGTAGTTTCCATTGGTGATCTAAACTTATTTACATAGTCAATTTGATATCGAAAAATTGATATGTAAAATATTTCTATTCTAGAAAACATATTTTAGAGCTTTCATTTTTGATAGTTAATATTATTAAATCTCGATGCCCCTAAGTTGTTTTATGAAAATACTAACAAAAGCGATAGAAATTCTAAAAAATCCCATCTGTGACAATTGTTTAGGACGCGAGTTCTCAGAACTGCTTAGTGGCTATTCTAATGAACAAAGGGGGAAAGTCATTCGTCAATTCATCAGTTTTGTAATAGATTCTGATGAAAAAGTAGAGGTTGATCTTTCAAATTTTTATGGAATTAAGTTCAGAAATGTTAAGATTAAACCCCAAAGACCAAAAAGATGCAAAATATGTAAAAATTTTTTTCAAGAAAAAATTGATAAAGTGGTAGAAAAAATTCGGGAAAAAATAAAGGGGATAGAGTTTGATACTTTCTTGATTGGTTCTATAATTCCTGATGAAATGGTGAAAGCTCAAGAAAAACTTTGGACTAAAGTTGGTATTGAATATGTAGAACCAATTAAATCAGAAATCAATCGCGAATTGGGGAAAAGAATTGAAAAATTAACTGGAAAAAAATTTGATTTAAAAAATCCTGATGTCACGGTATTAGTTGATTTGGATACCGACAGCATAAGAGCTCAAGTTAGAAGTTTGTATGTTTTCGGAAGATATCAAAAACTTGCTCGAGGTATACCACAAACAAAATGGATTTGTCCTAAGTGCGAAGGAAGGGGATGTACGTATTGTAATGGAAAAGGAAAGTTGTATCCTACTTCAATTCAAGAAATCATAGAAAAACCTTTGTTAAAGGTTGTAAAAGCAAAAAAATCAAAGTTCTCCGGTGCTGGAAGGGAAGATATAAATGCTAGATGTTTGGGTCTTAGACCTTTTGTTATTGAGTTGACAAAACCAATTAGAAGAAAAATTGATTTGAAGAAAATAGAAAAACAAATAAGCCGCTCAAAAAAAATTAAAGTGAAAGGATTAAAATTTACAGGAAAGGACCTAATTAGAAAATTGAAAACAGCGAGAATTGATAAAACTTACTCTACAAAAGTTGAATTTAAGAAAAAAATTGATAAAAATAAACTTAAAAAATTTAAAGATTTATTAAAAGAGCCGATCTTGCAAAAAACCCCTTTGCGTGTAGTTCACAGGAGGACTGATAAATTCAGAAGGCGTGCAGTAAAGAAAATTTCCTGGAAAATTCTAGGTAACAAAAAATTACAGCTTAAAATTAGATCAGAATCCGGGCTCTATATAAGAGAATTAATTACAGGGGATGAAGGAAGAACTCAGCCAAATATAGCTGATTTGTTAGGGAATAAAGTAAAGAAAATAGAATTGGATGTTATAAAAATACACGAAAAATAAATTTTTATTAATTTGTTTAAACCTAGGTAAAATAATATGGCTAGAAAATCTAGAGGTTTTAGAACCAAAACAAGAAGAAAATTAAGACAAAAAGTCAGACCTAGTATTACAAAATTTCTTCAAGAATTTAGAAAGGGTCAGAAAGTTATTATTTTACCCGAGCCTTCTTCACATCTAGGAATGCCCCATCCTAGATTTAAAGGAAAAAGTGGTAAAATTATAGAAAAAATAGGAAGAAGTTATTTGATTGAAATTTTAGATGGGAATAAAGTTAAGAAAATTATAGCAAGGCCTGAGCATTTGAAAAAAATTTAAATGCCACTGTTCTAAATATCATAAAAGTAATGATGATGTTGAAAGCTGAAGTAAAAAATTCCAAAATAGAAGGTAAAGGAGTTTTTGCTAGAAAAAATATAAAGAAAGGGGAAACGATAATTAAGATCGAAGGCCCTATAACAAGATATCCTAATAAATATGCTCTTCAAATAGACGAAGATAAATATATAGGGTGTTCAGGAAAAGTTTGCGATTTTACAAACCATTCATGCGAACCCAATTGTTACATTTCGTTTAATAGTTTACATCTTGTAGCATTGGGAAATATAAAAAAGGGGGAAGAATTAACTTTCAACTATTGCATCACTGAAAAGGACTTGACAGATGGTTATGAATTTAAATGTGAGTGTGGTGCTAAAAAATGTTTGGCTAGAATAAAAGGGTTTGATCATCTTTCTTTAAAAGAGAAATTGAAACTTATGAAATTTTTATCACCATTTCTCAAAAAGAAGTTTGAAGAAGAAATTAATTCAATAAACTCAAGTATTTGAAAGGTATTTAGATTAGTTATAAAACCTAGTGTTAAATACTAAATTTAAATATTCCTAAAGAATACTGAATAATAGGCGATTTAATGAACATCATGTCTGAAAAGCTAGTTACAGATGCAGAAGCGAAAAAAATTCTTGAAAAAAGAGGGAAAGAAGGAGAACTCAAATACGAGCAGAAGAATGCTCTAGATGAGTTAAGAAAATTTATAAAAATTCCAAATGAAAAAATTGAGGGATTAACTCAAAAACTCAAAAAAATTGAAAAATTAAGAGAGAGACAAATAGTCATCATTGCTAATTTTTTACCCCAAGATAAAGATGCTATCAGGGTTATTTTACAAAAGGAATATGCAAATTTTAAAGAAGATGAAATTAATCTAATTCTTGAAACTGTTAAAAAGGCTATCTGAATTAAATTGGTGATAAGATGGCTGCAAAAGACAATTACGTAATAGTATTAGATTTTCTTCTTTATGGTAAGGCTTCTGATAGAAGAAGCGAACCGTTAGCTCAAACTATAGGGGATAAATTTTTTAACTTGCTTGAAGTCGTGATAAAAGAAGATACAAAACTTAAACCAAAAGACAGGATTTACATTGGGGAAGAAAAAAGAGATCATGTAAAATACATCAGAGGAAGAATAGAATTTGATAATCTGACAAGCTATGCAAAAACACTACTTGAGGAAATAATTGGTGAACTTGTAAAAAAAGAAGAAAAAAGATTTGTCGATTTCTTCAATAAGGCTGGTCCACTTACAACCCGTTTACACAGTTTAGAACTACTGTCTGGAATAGGAAAAAAACATTTGTGGCGAATAATTGAAGAAAGAAAGAAAGAACCCTTTGAAAATCTTGAAGATTTGCAGAAAAGAATTGAAATGTTGCCAGATCCTAAAAAAATAGTGATAAAAAGAATAATTGATGAATTAAGAGGAAAAGATAGACACAGGTTGTTTGTAGCAAGCGATATACTATAAACTTCTAGTGAGTTTAATTACCTCGATTTCTCCTATTTCTAGGATAGATTTTAATTTGTTTTCTATTTTTTCTAGTTCGCCACCAGCATCTGGGATTAATTTTGTCACATTCAAAGCTATGAGACCAAAAGCTATAGATTCACGAGAAATTCTCTCCGGGTTAATCAAATCCTTAACTTGATCTTCTAATTTATTCATGTCTACATTCGCTTCTTTTGGCATTATTTTGAAAGTGACTATTACTTGAGCCATACTATGGACCTATAAACTTGCAGTTGCTACACTCATATTTATTGCTCAATGCTTTGCACTGAGAGCACCTTACTATTTCTATTTTGCCACAATTTGGGCACTTGAACTTAACAAAATTATTTTTAGCCAAAATATTTGTTCCACAACTAGTACACTTAAGCATTCAATCACTTAGATTATTTATTTTCAATAATAATATTCTTATAGCTTATTGTCGCCCCTATAGTGTAATCTGGATAGCACAGAAGCTTGCGGAGCTTCTAATCTGGGTTCAAATCCCAGTAGGGGCATTTATAAAATAAAAACAAGTACAAAAACTATTTTCTTAGTGGTTCTTTCTTTTTATGTCTAAGTAAGAATATGTTTTTTCTCTTATCTCACCTAAATAAGGAAATTTTGAGAAAATGTGGTCTTGGAGAATACGCGCACCTTTTTTCATATCATATACAAATTCTCCTATTCCGTCTTGGAAGGTATATAATAAAATACCAGAACTTGTTAACATACAAATAGGGCCTGTAATTTCGATTGGAACATTATATTGATGGAGAACATAAAAGTGTCCAATTTTTAAAAAGAAGCTTGTGGTAAGATCTACAAGCGGGTACAACGCGCTAGTAAAAGCAATATATTTAAAAGCTTCAGAATAACATTTTTTTCTTCCAGCCAAAAATGCAGAAAAAATTCCAAGCATATAAGTAGCAAGGAATACATTTACCCCAGCTATTGGTAAATGTACAGATGCTCCACTTGCGTCAGTGTTTACAACACCAACAGGAGCATAGGATAAATTATTTACAGGAGAAGGGTGGGGTGAAAAATTTTCGGGAAGATTTTCGAGTAAAAAATTTTCATTCCCAACCCTGAAGCCTGAAGGATTTTCTGTAAGAGCAAAAAGACCAAAATAAAATTTTGGGTTGCCACCCGCTAATTTGCTTACAATGTAGCTACCACACTCGCGTGCTGCTTCCACAGGTAGGACAGATAATGGCATAAGCACAATATCTTTAGTACGTTTTCTGATATGACTAGAAACTCTTTTTAAAGCTTTTGATGATTTTCTTATAAATGAAGCTTTTTTTAGATGGGGTTCTTTAGGTACTAAAAATTGAGAAGAATAAGAATCGTATAGCTTTTTATCAAGCTTTTTAAAAACATTTTTTATCTTACTCACATATTAAAAATTCGAGCGAAAAAATATAAAGTTACTGAATTATTTTAGCCTTACCCTCATAAAATCATAAGCAACCTTGGCATTTGGAAAGAATTTTCTCGCTTTTTCTTCTAATTCTTTTGCTGAAGTATATCTTCTACTAATATGGGTTAAAATCAATTGCTTAACTTTTGCTTTTTTTGCAATTTTTGCAGCTTGTTTAACATCAGCGTGTGCCCTTCCCTCTTCCTCCTCTAAAAAAGTTCCATCGTGAATTAATAAGTCTGCACCTTCAGAAATTTTTACCATGTTTTTACAGGGTTTTGTATCACCAGAATAGACAACTTTTAGTCCTGGTTTTAAATTTGCGACCCCTTCTATCGTAACTTTTTTTCCTTTGTATTCCGCCTTTCCAGTTTTTTTCAATTTTTTTAACCAAAATCCTCTTTTTAGTCCAAGTTTTTTTAACTTTGAAACATCAATACTCCACCTGTCTTTTTCTTTAAAACAATAAGCCACGCTTGGAACTGTATGAAGAACAGGAATTGAAAATACTTGATATTCCTCTGTTTCATCTATTAAAGAAATTTCCTCTCCTTCAAATTGAACATTTATTGCAGTAACAGGAAACCTTAAACCAAAGTATCCTAAATCAATGATATCAGAAACAAATTTCTCTGCTTCTGGAGCAAAAATTTTCAATTCTTTAACTCTTTTTTCTAAGTTCATTGTTTGAATTAAAGGAATTAAGCCTGAAAAATGATCTGCATGCCAATGGGAAATGAAAATTTTGTCTATGTCCATGAAACTTATTCCAGATTTCATCAGTTGGAGCTGAGTTCCTTCCCCGCAATCAAAGAGTAAACTATCTTTTTGTTCTCCAAAGTGTTCTAGAGCTATCGCTGGGTGGCTTCTTTGCTTTGATGGAATTCCCGAAACTGTGCCTAAAAAGGTTATTTCTATCACAACAAATAGTATCTAAATTCAAGAATAAAAGATTTAAAAAGTTTTAAAATTACCTTAAATTGGAAAGATATGAGACGTTTAGAAACAAAAAGTTACCGGGAATGTAAACTCTGTTACAGGATAATAGATGAAAATAATAACATTCCAGGAAGATCCACCCAGTTCCCTTTGATGAAAGGGGGAAGAAACGCATATGTGTGTAGGGGTTGTGCTAAAAAACATTTAGAAACGGTGGGAGGAATAATAATAGGTAGATCCAAACCAAGGAGAAAAGAGTTGTACACTATAAAACAATAAATGAGATTTTACTTCCAAAATCATATAAGACTTTCTTTTTCAAAATGTCTTCTTAAAAATACTCCAAAGTCATTATCCTTTTTTATCAATTCCATAATCTTGATGGTTTCAGAAATTATTTCAAAATCTTTTGTTATTTGCTTTGCAATATGGTTTGGAATTCCTTTAGCTGTTAAAATTTCAAAAGATTCATTTAAGCTGTCAAGCAATTTTTCTCTTGCTGTTAAAAACTTCCTTCTTACTTCAACGACCCAAAAATTACTTTCAGTGTATGGCCCTGCCAAAGCTTGATCTTTATACTTCTTAATAAAGTTTTTAGAATCTTCTAGATCAAAAATTGAAGGTCCAATCCTTTTCTGTACTGTTGGTAATTTAGAAACTTCCATCTCGAGCAAAACCACAGCTAAATCCTTTTCATCTGTATAGATAGCTTTCCTCAAAACTTTAAACTCATACTTAACTTCTTCCAGAATACTTTGCAATCTTTCAGCAAATCTTCTTAGCTGAGGCCAGAGAATGTCAGGAACAACTTTTGATGGTGTGAGTTTTACAAGAATTAGTTCAGTTCTTCTCTGCATTTGCAATTTGATAAGTTCATCCTCAGTTAAAATTTCTAACTTTTTTGGAAAGAACAAATTACTTGAAGGTTTTTCTAAAAATTCCTTTGCATATTTTTTAAATTTGAAGAAATTTCGAGATGATAGAGCGGCTGTAGTATTTCTTTTTTTGTCTGTTGGGTCAATTAAAATTGAAACTTGGTTTTTAAATTGCCTTTTCAATTTTGGATAATCAGATTTGGGATAATATTTTTCTATGTCAATTATTTCTCCCGGTTTCCAATTTACTGCTGACTGCAAAACATTAACAAATTTTTTATATTTAATTACAAGCAATTCACAAACATACCCAGAAAATCCTTCAGTCTTAGCATCTGCTCCATATGCCTCTAAAGTTTTCAAAAATTGTTTTAGTAGCCTTACTTCATCAGACAATTTAAAAGATAAGTTTTTTTCTATATATCTTACATGAAATGGGGTTCTGTCTACTGCTGATTTTAAATTTTCTGGTGAACTTATCTCAAAACAAGGAACAATATCAATATCTATTCCACTTACTGAACCAGAAACATATGGGTGCTCTGCATATTCAATCACATATTGCCCTTTTAATTGATTGATAACTTTTTTACCAAGTTTTAAGCCCAATTCTTCCATTCTTTTTTCCTTTAGTTTGGGAGAAAATAAAACAAAAACATCAAATTCCATTTTATCAGATAGCCATGTGTCACGGGTGATACTTCCTGCTAAAATTGCCTTCGCATTAATTTTTTTAGCTTCTTTTTTAGTAAGTGCTAAAACTTTTTTTGCCAAACTTTCTAGCTTTCTTTTTTCTTCTGGTTTTGGTCTGATAAAGTTTAAAACTTCTTTCAGAACTTTGTTATAATTTGTCATAATACTAGATTGTAAATTTTTCTATAAAGGTTTTGACACATAAGCCCCATCTTTAAAATATCCAAATTTCGCATAGTATTGTTTAATTCCAGTTCCGCTAATTATTACCATCTTATTTTTATCAAACTCTTCTTTTGTAATTCTTTCTGCTTCTCCCAACAGTTTCCTGCCAAAACCCTTATGCTGGAATGCTTCTTTTTTAAATTCTCCCACTGGCACTAGAGAACCATAAACATGCAATTCTCTGATTAAACCCGACTTGTTTGTAATTTCTGGTCTAAATGGCCTGGAAGGAATTCTCAACCTTAAAAATGCGATTATGATATCGTTTTTAACGTCTTCAAAACTTAGAAAAATTTCTTTTCCTTCAGAAGCTTCATAATCTAGCCTTAAAAGTTTTACATGATCCCAATCAATTTTAATTCCTTTTTTAAATTTGTGACCAACTTCTCTGTATCTAATTTCTTGAATCTTAATTCCTAACTTTTCTGCTCTTTTTTCAACAAATTCTCTTAAGTTTGTTAATTTAATTCCAGCCACTATTTCTTGGCTTGCTATAGTTCTTTCTAATCTAACTATTCTGCAATATTTTGGTATAAATTTCATTACTTGAGTAAGTAATTCTATTGTTTGCTTAGTTGATGGGGTTTCATATTCTCCTTTCTTCCACATTTCATAAAGTTCAGTTCCTTTTATCACAAGAGTTGGATAGATTTTTAGAGAATCTGGCTTAAAATCAGGATTCTGGAATAAAATTTTAAACTGATCTAAATCCCTATTCAAATCCACTCCTGGCAGAGAAGGCATTACATGATAAGTTACTTTAAAGCAAGAATCCTTTGCTAGTTTTGTTGCTTCTATCACATCTTGTAGAGTATGAATTCTATTTACTTTTTTCAAAATTTCTGGATAAACTGATTGAACGCCAATTTCAACTCTTGTTGTTCCTAGTTTTAGCATTTGGTTTATGTGTTCTTGCCTGCAAAAATCTGGTCTTGTTTCTATTGTTAAGCCTGAACATCTAATTTTTGCTGTTTCGTTTATTTTTTGTGCCTCTTCGAGTGATTTAGAATCACAACCATTTAGAGAATCAAATAGCATTTTAACAAATTCTTCTTGGTATTCTTTTTCTAATGCTAACAATGTCCCTCCAATTATTATTAGTTCCACTTTGTCAGCAACATGGCCCATTATAGTGTAATGAAATAGTCTGTTTTGTACTTGTAGAAAAGGATTATAATTATTTCTTATTGCCCTTTGTATCGCTGGTTCTAGGCCTGTATAACTTTGAGGGGCATTTTCTCCTCTAGGACAATAGATACATTTACCTGGGCAATTAGCTGGTTTTGGAACTACTGTTATGATTGTAACCCCAGAAATTGTTCGAGTTGGTTTTGTAAGCAAAATTTGAGAAAATTTTAGTTTTTCTTCACCTGCAAACTTAAGAATTTGAATATTGGTTGGTAAATCAACTAATTTAAATTGTTTAGAGAGTTTTTTTCTTACTTTATCCAAATCTTTTGGGTTTTTAACCGAACCCTCTCTAACTTGAGTTAAAATCTTTTTGCAAACTATTTCAAAGGCTCCCATCAAGATTTAATTAGATGGGATGTGTATTTAGTTCTTTTCTCTTTTAACATTTTTTCCAGCTTTTTTTTATTTTCCTTATAAAATTCGTGTCCTTCAGGACTGATATTATACTCTTTAAATCCTTTTTCAACCAAACCTTCTTCGCTAAGTACTTCAAGACTGGGAAAAATATAAGGTAATGCTCCTGTAAGTTTTCCATATTTGGTGTTAATCGTAGCCTGCAAAGTATTTTCCAAATATACCAAGCTAAACGTTTTACCATGGTTCTCTGCAAGGTAGATAAATACTTTTAATCTAACTAATGCTACTACTCTAGCCCAGCTAGCTGGGTGGATAGTAAAAAGTCTTTTAATTAATTCAGAGTCATTGTTCATAAAAATTCTATTCTTAAAGATTGTTTTTATTCTTTTCTGTTGTTACTATCATATAGTGAAGAATATAAATCTTTAAATACCATATAATCACTACTTTTAAGTGATAATATGAATAATAAAGTTGTTGAAATGGTTGATGATCCTGAATTCATAGAAGATCAGTTATTTGAAACTAAACACGCTCTATTCGCAGAAACGAATGTAAAAAGGATCAAGTTTTTACAGAACAAAATCAATTATCTTAAAGAAAAGGCTAAAAATAATAACAAAAGATGAGTTTTTATTTTTTTTCAATTAGACGGCTTTAGCCAACATCACATTTTGCAATTATATTTCCATTATCCTTAAAAATTGACTTAATTTTCAAATTGCTTTCTTTTAGTTCTTGTTCAAATTCTTTAAAGTTATACAAATGATAAAATCTTTTGTAAACTTTCCCATGATAAGTCCATTTTTTCCAAGTATCTCCGAATTCGAACTTTTTCTCAAATAAATTAGAAAAAATATCGGTCAAAAACCTAGGATAATATCTCTTCCAAACAGTTACTAAAATTTTTCCATTAAGTTTAATTGTTCTTGAAACTTCTTTTAAAGTTTCAATTCTTGCTTTTTTGGTTGGTATGTGATGCAAAGCTCGAGTAAAAAGAACGCAATCAAAAACTTTATCCGTGAATGGCAAATGAGTGAAATCTGCGATTAATAAGCCTGAAGAAAATCCTCTTCTTTTTAGAAATTTTTTTGCTTCTCTGATCATGCTCCTAGAAAAATCAAAACCCATGCAAGGAAATTTTCTTTCCAAAAAAGGGAGTAAATTTCTGCAATTTCCACAACCAATATCAAGGACTAAGCCCTTTTTATCGACTGAACTACAAAAATCTATGACTTCTGGTAAAGGTCTGGTTCTTAAATGGGTCCAAGAATCTGCTATTATGGTCCAGGTTTCTCTTAGTTTTTTCTTTATTTCTGCTTCTTCCATAATTAAGATATGTTTTTCGGTCTAATTCTATTTGCTAGGTGAGAGTTATTTATTACTCAAAGAGAGAAAAAGCGGAATGTCCGAAATGCCACAGTAGTAACACAGATGTTTTGCATTCTCCTTATCATAAGGATGAACGATATATAAAATGCCGTCGCTGTGGACATAGAGATTACCACGAATTAAAAGATATTAAACTTAGAAAAGTTTTCTAATTTTTAAATAGCCCCTGGCAGAATCACGCTCTTTCGAGTTTCGAACTGCCGTCCCAAGCTCCAGAGGCTTGTATGCTTGACCACTACACCAAGGGGCTATTCTTATATACAAATAATTTCAAGATATATAAAAACTAATTAAAAATAGTTTTAGTGAGCAAATGAGAATCTTACAATTACATTCAGATTTTATTGAATTTGAACCGATAAGAAAGGAAGTTCCAATAGCAGAAGAAACTGAAAAGAAAAAGAATAGGATTGAAGAAGTTGTTGTCTTGTTTACTGCTATAGAAGAAAGGGACAATTTGAATACTGCTAGAAGGGCCGTAGATGAAGTTAAAAAAAGTTTAGAGAAATTAAAAGTGAACAAAATTTTGATATATCCTTATGCTCACTTAAGTAGTGATCTAGCAAAGCCTTCTGATGCATTAAAAGTTGTTAAAGAAATGGAATCTTATGCTAAGAAAAAAGGGACAGAGACTTTTCGTGCGCCTTTTGGTTGGTGCAAAAAATTCAATATTCAAATAAAAGGTCACCCCTTAGCAGAGCAGTCGAAGGTAATTTTGCCTGAAAAAAAAAGGGAGGAAACTATTGAAGAAAAAGTAAAAAAAATACCAAGCAAATTTATTATTCTTACTCAAGATGGGAAAGAACATAACTTAGATTTAAAAAATATAGAAAAATCTAAGATCTTAGAAAAATATCCGTTGTTGAAATCTTTTATAATATCAGAAGAAATAAAAGGGCAGCCCTCCAAAACACCACCTTCAATAAAAATAATGAGGAAGCTTGAGTTGATAGACTATGAGTCTGCGAGTGAGCCTGGGATGTTCAGATACTATCCGAACGGTGCATTGATTAAAGATTTAATCGAGAAACGGATTTACCAAATTGTTATTGAAGATTTGAATGCAATGAAAATTGATACACCAATACTTTATAATTTCGATGAAAAAGACATAAAAGAACAAGCAATGGCTTTTAGACAAAGAGATTATAGAATTGAACTTCCAAAAAAAACACTGATACTAAGATTTGCCGGCGATTTTGGGTTGTTCAAAATCATGAAGGATTGTACTTTCACTTATAAACAACTTCCTTTCAGAATTTATGAGATTTCTCCAAGCTTTAGAAAAGAGCAAAGGGGTGAGCTCACAGGACTGAGAAGGTGTTCATTTTTCTACATGCCTGATTTACATTCATTTTGTAAAGATTTAAAACAAGGGAAAGAAGAATACAAAATAATATTTAAAAAATATATCG
>Ga0114920_10000948_pt1 | contig 13038 bp, 10 predicted proteins | sample ChitaG_FD_88683 | JGI IMG/M metagenome (GOLD analysis project Ga0114920, IMG submission 88683) | Deep subsurface microbial communities from South Pacific Ocean to uncover new lineages of life (NeLLi) - Chile_00310 metaG | ecosystem: Environmental > Aquatic > Marine > Oceanic > Sediment ... | reverse complement strand
TTTATAAGCGATGCAAACATTTCTCCCTTTATATTTACCCATGCGTTTTTTTCATTGAAGTAGATTTTTGTGGACAAAAGTTTAGGAGATATTGGTTTCTTCGAGCTCATATTCCTCTCCTCACTACTTGTGTCTATTTTACGTCCTGTTATTTCATTTTTCTCATTGAGAGGATTTGGATTTAAGATGGGTAGTAGTTGAGTTATTACCTTACCTATGCCCTCTTTAGCTTTTGCCGCAAATAGGTCGGCAAGAGTGAGTGAAAATTTAGCTACGTCTTCCCTTTCGACATCTAGCCAAACAGGTAGGATTACCTTTTCGCCATTACGCTCACGTGTAACAAGCCCATCCAATTCAGCCTGTGGCCATTCTTTCCTGAAAAACGAATGACTCAGTACAACTATGCCATATTGTGAGTTGGCTAACCCCTTATCGATTGAGCGACGTAAGCTGTCGCCAATCTGCAATGTGGATTCGTCATACCAAACACGAATTCCTTCTCTCACTAGTTTTTGGGCTAATTCTCGCACAAAAGAGTCCTTATCCTCCGTAGCATGACTGATAAACGCATCCCAATCGAACATTTCCTTGGCTGGTGAGGTTTTCCCTCTTTGTTTATTAGTCATATGTTCCCACTCTATTTCCCCCCGAAATACCCCAGCGCCAGCTTAATCTTCTCCTCAAGGCTAAGCTCTTCGTCTCTGGGCAGGCTGGCTACGGCGCGGGTGGCTTCAGAGGCGGAGTAGCCCAGGGAGGTCAGGGCGGCCAGGACTTCGGCGTTGCCCTCGGCCGGTAATGCCTCGGCGGCGGCTACCCAGCCGGCGGCTATCTTGTCTTTAAGCTCCAAGACCAGCCGGTGGGCCATCTTCTTGCCTATTCCCGGAACCCCAACCAGCAGGTCGGTGCTGCCGGTGGCAATAGCCATGGTCAGCTGTTCTACCTCCATGGCCGAGAGCATGGCCAGGGCCAATTTGGGGCCCAGCCCGGAGACATTAATCAGGGCCTGGAAGAGGTCCAGTTCCTCGGTGGTGGCAAATCCGTAGAGGCTGGCGTTATCCTCCCTCAGGTGGAGGTGGGTGTGCAGCTTTACCTCCCGGCCGATGGCCCCCATTTTGCTCATGGTAGAGGTGGGCATATGCACCTCAAAGCCGACACCGCCAACATTGATAATGGCCGAGTCGCTACCCAGCGATTCCAGTTTCCCCTTAAGACTGGCTATCATTTTTCCTGTTCCGCCAAGATGTTCTGAAGGTGTACCTCACTTAAATGGCAGATGGCCACCGCCAGGGCATCAGCGGCGTCATTGGGCTGGGGTACCTCGTCCAGGTCAAGCTGAAGCCGGACCATCTCCTGAATCTGCTCCTTTGAGCTGGCCCCGTAGCCGGCCACCCGCTGCTTTATCTGGGCCGGTGTGTATTCATAGACCGGGATTCCCTGGTTGGCCGCCGCCAGGATGGCCACTGCCTGGGCCTTGCCGATGGCCAGTGCCGAGCGGGCGTTCTTGGCCACAAAGGGCTGTTCTACGGCCACGGCCTCGGGCTGATAGTGCGAAATAATCTCAGAGAGCTTGGTGTACAGATAGCTCAAACGCTCCCCGATGGGAGAGCGCTGGGGGCTGGTCAGGCTACCACAGCAGATAAAGGTCATTTCATCTCGGTCGGTGTCGATGACTCCGTAGCCGACGACGGCTGTGCCCGGGTCAATACCCAGAATTCTCATGGCTTAGACCTGTGCCCGGTATTTCTCCAGGGCTTCGGCCGGAAAATCGGCGTTTGAGGAGACATGATGGACATCGTCCAGCTCCTCCAGTTTATCCAGAAGCTTGAGCACCTGCAGGGCGGTGTGCTCGTCAAGCTCAACCGTGGTCTTGGGCACCATTGAAACCTCGGCCGAGCTGACGGTCAGCCTGCTCTGCTCCAGGGCCGTCCTGACCTTCTCCATATCCTCAGGCCTGGTATAAATCTCTAGATAGCCATCCTCTGTATTAACATCCTCGGCGCCGGCGTCTATGGCCTTAAGGGCCAGTTCATCAGCATCCAGATTGTTGGTGCCGATGGTGATTAGCCCCTTTGATTCAAATATCCAGGCGACACAGCCGCTCTCCCCCAGGCTGGCCCCGCTGCGCGTGAATATGTGCCTTACCTCCTGCACGGTGCGGTTTCGGTTATCGGTCACGGCGTGCACCAGGATGGCCACGCCGCCGGGGCCGTAGCCCTCAAGGACCAGCTCGGTCAGCCTTTCCCCTTCCAGGGTGCCGCTGCCCCGCTTGATGGCCCGCTCAATGTTCTCCGAGGGCATGCTGTTATCGCGGGCCCTCTGTATCGCCATGCGCAGACGAGCGTTCATTTCGGGATTGCTGCCGCCCTCGCGCACGACCACAATAATTTCTTGAGTCAGCTTGGTAAAAAGCTGGCCCCGCCGGGCATCAGCTACCCCCTTCTGGTGCTTGATGGAATGCCACTTAGAGTGCCCTGACATAAATAAGTCTCCTTGCCGTTCTATAAGCCATCCTTTTTATTTTATCACTTCTATCCGGCAATAGAAAGGGGGAAATCGGGCTTTAAATGGAAAGCTGGTCAAATGGGTGAGTAGCTAGGGGGCATGGCCGGCGGCGCAGGCGATGGCATAATCCCGGCAGTGGCTAAGGCTAACGGCCAGACTATCTAAGCCCAGCTCTTGAGCCTGGCTTTTTGCCCGGCCGTGGAGATGAACCAGCGGTCGGCCATCGGTGTCAGCCAGTATCTCAATCTCCTTCAGGCCGATGCCCTTAATGCCCAATGCCTTGATGACCGCCTCCTTGCCGGCAAAGCGGGCGGCCAGGGAGGGCGGCCGGTGGCGGTATAGCTCCAGCTCTAAAGGGGTATAGACCCGCCCAAGGAAGCTATCTCCCCAGTGGTCGATAGCCCTCTTGATGCGGGCTATTTCTATTATATCAGTGCCAATATACTGCATTTATACGGCCGTTTTAAGCCGGGTGGCCCGCTTTCTCAACCCTTACGGCGCACACCTTGAGCTCAGGAATCTTGGCCACCGGGTCAAGGGCCGGGTTGGTCAGCCGGTTGGTCGGGCTCTCGGCAAAATGGAAGGTCATAAAGATGACGCCCACCGGCGACACCGGAGTCACTCTAGCCTTGGCCAGCACCTCACCCCGCCGTGAGATGACCCTGACCCGGTCGCCGTCGGCGATATCCAGCTTCAGGGCATCCCGGGGGTTTATCTCGACCTCCTCTTCGCCCTTGAATATATTTAGCCCGGTTACCTTGCGGCTCATGGTGCCGGTGTGGAAGTGGAACAGGCTCCGTCCCGTGGTCAGCATCAGTGGGTAATCGTCATCAGGCAGTTCCATAGGTGGTTTGTATTTTAGGGGCAGGAACCTGCCCTTACCCCTGGTGAACTGTTTGGTGTGCAGGATGGGCGTCCCGGGGTGTTCCCTGGTGGGGCAGGGCCACTGGAGACCGCCCTCCTCTAGCCGCTTAAAGGAGATGCCACCGTAGCTTGGGGTTAGGCTGGCAATCTCGTCCATAATCTGTGACGGGTGATCAAAGTCAAAGCCCTTGGCCCTCATCCGCTGGGCGAGCTGGCCGGTAATCCACCAGTCAGCCCGGGAGTCACCCACCGGCTCAATGGCCTTTCTTACCAGCTGTACCCGCCGTTCGGTGTTGGTAAAGGTGCCGTCCCTCTCGGCAAAGGTGGTCGCCGGCAGGACGACATCGGCCAGCTCAGCGGCCTCAGTTAGGAAGATGTCCTGGGCGACCAGGAATTCCAGCTTGCTGAGGGCCTCAGGGACATGGCCGGCGTCGGGCTCGCTTAACACGGGGTTCTCGCCGACCAGGTAGAGGGCCTTTATCCTTCCCTGGCCAGCGGCCTCAATAATCTCGGTGATGGTAAGCCCCGGTGTGCCATTTAGAGTGGTGCCCCAGGCGGCCTCAAATTTCTCCTTGACTATAGGGTCGTCTACCTTCTGATAGCCACAGTAGACATTGGGCAGAGCACCCATGTCACAGGCCCCCTGGACATTGTTCTGGCCCCTTAGCGGGTTAACGCCGCTGCCCGGCTGACCAACATTGCCGGTCAGCATGGCCAGGTTGGCGGTGGCGATGACATTATCGGTGCCGTGGGAGTGCTGGGTGATGCCCATGGCATAGAGAATGGCACCGGGTCGGCTGGTGGCGTACATCCGGGCGGCCTCAGCCATCAGGCTCTGGGGTACCCCGGTGACCCTCTGGGCAAAGCCCAGGTCAAAGTCCTTGAGTGACTCCTTAAAATCTTCAAAGTTTTCACAGCGCTGCCGGATGAAAGCGGCGTCAAACAGACCCTCGTCAACGATGACCTTCATCATGGCCATAAGCAGGGCAACATCGCTGCCCGGCCTGTGTCGCAGCCAGATGTCGGCGAATTGTACCAGGCGAATCTCACGCGGGTTGGCCACGATGAGTTTGGTGCCGCGGCGCACCGCCTTCTTTACCTCAAAGCCGATTACCGGGTGGCTCTCGGTGGTGTTTGAGCCAATGGCCAGGATGCAGGCGGCATCGGCAATGTCACTGATGGAGTTGGTCATGGCCCCGCTGCCGAAGCTCTGGGCCAGCCCGGCCACAGTAGGAGCGTGGCACAGGCGGGCACAGTGGTCAATATTGTTGGTGCCCAATACTGCCCGGCTGAACTTCTGGATGACGTAGTTGTCTTCATTGGTACACTTGGCTGACGAGATTACGGCTATCTCATCTCCCTGGTAGCTTGACAGCCGGCGGGCCACCAGGTCCAGGGCTTCATCCCAGCTGGCCTTAGTGAGCCGGCCGTCTCGCCGGATGAGGGGGCGGGTCAGCCGCTCTGGGTGGTGGACAAACTGGGCAATGCCATAGCGCCCCTTGACGCACAGCTGGCCCTTGCTGGCCGGGTTTTGTCTGTCGCCGGCGACCGAGACAATCTGGCCCTCACGGATGCCCAGATACAGGCCGCAGCCGACGCCGCAGTAGGGACAGGTAGTGGCTACCTCCTGCGTCGGCGGCATGACATCTTTAGGTATCAAGGCGGCCACCGGGCAGCGGACGACGCATTCGCCGCAGGACTGGCAGATTGATGCCATCAGGGGCTTATCGCCAAAGGTACTGACCCGGCTGTTGTAGCCACGGTCAGCTATTTCTATGGCGTTCACTCCGGCGACCTCGTCGCAGGTGCGCACGCACTTGCCACAAAGAATGCAGTAGTTGCGGTCAAGGTTAAAAAATGGGTTACTGGTATCAACCTCGAGTGACCTGTCTGTCCTGGGGAAACGCTGCTGGGTAATACCCAGATAGGCGGCCACCTCCTGTAGTTTACAGCGCTGGTTCTTGGGGCAGGTAAGGCAGTCCACGGGGTGGTCGGCGATGAGCAGGTCAATAACAGTACGCCGTGCCTGGTTAACGGCCGCCGTCTCGGTACGCACCACCATGCCCTCGGTGGCCACCGTGGTGCAGGCGGTGGGCAGGCCGCGCATCTTCTCAATCTCAACCAGGCACAGGCGGCAGCCGCCATATGGTTCAAGGTCAGGGTCAGAGCACAGGGTGGGGATATAAATGCCAGCAGACTCAATAGCCTCAAGCACCGTCATCCCTGGCTTGGCAGAAATATCCTGACCGTTGATGTTTAGCCTGACGCTGTCCATGATAAACCCCTTATCACTCTTTCTCCTCAAGGTCACAGCTTAGGCATCGTTCGGCTTCTTGGATAGCCATCTCTTCACTATAACCAAGCTCCACCTCGGCAAAGCTGTCCAGCCGCCGCTTTAAGGGCAGGGTGGCCGCCTGGGGCCGCCACTGCTCTTCGGTTTCCTCAAGCGGGGCAACCTCTCCTTCAGGCGGTGCCAGTACCTCGTCGATATCCCCGTTACCGCCTAGGTACCTGTCTATGGAGATGGCTGCCCGTCGGCCGTGGGCGATGGCCTCAATGACCGAGGCCGGCCCACTGACGGCATCACCGCCGGCAAAGACTCCCTTTTTCGGGGTGGCCAGGGTATCAGGGTCGACCTCGATGGTGTCTCTGGGGCCGGTGGGTACATCAAACTGGTCAGATACCCTCAGGCGCTGGCCGATGCAGGCAATAATATTATAAAAGCTTAAGCTAAACTCACTGCCCTCAATGGGCTCCGGGCGCCGCCGGCCACTGGCCTCCATTGCCCCCGGCTTCATGCGGATGCACTCCAGGGTTACCTCGTGGTTCTCATGGGTTATTTTTGTTGGCACTGTCAGTTCGCAGATGTTAACCCCTTCCGCCAGGGCCTCTTCAACTTCCTCGGAGCCGGCCGGCATCTCAGCCTGGGTGCGGCGGTAGATGATGGTCACCTCCCGGACACCAAGGCGGCGGGCGGTACGGGCGACATCAATAGCGGCACTGCCGCCGCCGATGACGGCTACCTTATCACCCAGTGATACCTTCCGGCCCAGGTTGACATCCCTCAAAAAGGATAGGCGGTCCCAGAACCTGGGGCTTTCCTCGCCCTCAATCCCCATGGTAACATCTTGTTGCGCCCCGATGGCGATGAAGATAGCGTCGTAGCCCTGCTCAAAAAGGGCTTCAACAAAGTGAATCTCGGTATTGGTTCGTATCTCAACACCAAGGCTCTCTATCTCCCTAATCTCGGCCCTGAGTGTGTCCTTGGGCAGCCGGTATTCAGGAATGGCCATCCGCATCATGCCCCCCGGCTCGGGCAGGGCTTCAAATACGGTCACTTGGTGCCCCAGCTTGGCCAGGTAATAGGCGGCGGTTAGGCCGGCCGGCCCTGAGCCGACAATGGCCACCCGTTGGCCGGTGGCCGGGGCAATTTTAAGGTTTTGTTTCCACAGGTCGTTGCCATGTTCGGCGGCGTAGCGCTTGAGCTCGCGGATGGCGATGGCCTCATCTAGTTGGCCTCGCCGGCACTTGGCCTCACAGGGGTGGAAACAGACCAGGCCACAGACTGCCGGGAAGGGTATCTTCTCGCGGATTACGGCCAGTGCCTCAGATGGCTTGCCCCGGGCAATGAAGCGGATATAGCGGGGCACATCGATGCCGGCGGGACAGGTATGGCTGCAGGGTGCCGATACTAGACCCTTACAGACGGCCGCCCGGCAGTGATGCTTCTTGATATGCTCCTCGTATTCGTCTCTGAAGTAACGGATGGTGGTTTGAACCGGGTTGGGTGCTGTCTGGCCCAGGCCGCAGAGTGAGCCGGCCTTTATTGACTCACTCAGTTCCAAAAGCAGGTCGATGTCTTCAGGCCGCCCGTCACCATTGGTGATATTCTCTAGGATATTCAGCATCTGCTTGGTTCCCAGGCGACAGGGAACGCACTTACCACATGATTCGGACTGGGTGAAGGAGAGAAAGTAGCGGGCGATATCGACGATACAGGTATCCTCATCCAGTACCACCATCCCCCCGGAGCCCATGATAGAGCCGGCCTCGGCCAGTGACTCATAGTCAAGGGATATATCCAGCATGGTGGCCGGCAGGCAACCCCCGGAGGGGCCGCCGGTCTGCACCGCCTTAAAGCGCTTGTTGCCGGGGATGCCGCCGCCAATGCCCCAGATAATCTCATGGAGAGGGGTGCCCATGGGTACTTCAACAAGGCCCATATTGGCAATTTTGCCGGTCAGGGCAAAGATACAGGTTCCCTTGCTCTTTTCGGTACCAATCTGGGCATACCACTCGGCGCCCTCGGCTAGAATAACCGGCACCGTAGCCAGGGTCTTGACATTGTTGATGTTAGTGGGCTTACCCCATAGACCGGACTGGGCCGGGAAGGGGGGGCGGGGACGGGGGGTGCCTCGCTTGCCCTCAATAGAGGCTATCAGTGCCGTTTCCTCGCCACAGACAAAAGCGCCGGCACCTTCCTTGATACGAATCCTGAAATTGAGACCGGAGCCTAGGATATTGTCACCCAGCAGTCCCTTGTCATCAGCCTGCTTGACAGCCAGCCTGATTCGCTTGACCGCTAACGGGTATTCGGCTCTAATGTAGATATAGCCCTCAGTGGCCCCCATGGCGTAGGCGGCAATAACCATCCCCTCAATCACAGTATGGGGGTCACCCTCCATTATGCTGCGGTCCATGAAGGCACCCGGGTCACCCTCGTCAGCATTGCAAATCAAATACTTCTGGCTGGCCACGGCGTTGCGGCAGAATTGCCACTTTACCCCGGTGGGGAAGCCGGCACCGCCTCGTCCTCTCAAACCCGAGCGCTTGACCTCGTCAATAACTTGTTCCGGGGACATCTCAAATAATGCCTTTTTGAGAGATTGGTAGCCGCCAACGGCGATATAATCTTCAATCCTCTCCGGGTTAATGTGACCACAATTAAGCAGGGTAATACGCTGTTGCTTCTTGTAGAAGTTTATGTCCTTATAATAGGGCACCGCCTGAGTGCTAACCGGGTCTTTATAAAAGAGGCGCTCTACGGGCTGACCGTCTCGGAGATGTGACTGGGTAATATCAGGTACATCATCAACGCTAACATGGGTGTAGAAGATGCCCTCAGGTTCAATAAAGACAATGGGCCCCTGCTGACAGAAGCCATGACAACCGGTGAAATCAACCTGTACTCTATCCAGGCCCAGTTCGGCCACTGTATTCTCTAATGCTTGCCGGATTTCAACCGACTTGCCTGAAGTGCAGCCTGTTCCCTGGCAGACAAAGACGGTGCGCCGGTTGTCTCGTAGTTTACTTGGCTTTACCTCGGTCACCAAAAATCTCCACAGCCTTTCTAGCCGTCATCTGACTATAGGTTTCTTTATCTATTGTCATGGTCGGGGCTAGAGCACAAGCACCGATGCAAGCCACTGTCTCCAGTGTATATTCCCAGTCCTCGGTGGTCTCGCCCGGTTTGATACCCAGCCGTCTTTCAATATCACGCAGGATGCGGGCGCCTCCCTGCACATGGCAGGCAGTACCGCGACACACCTTGACCGTCCTCTTGCCGGTGGGGACCAGCTTAAACTGGGCATAAAAGGTGCTGACGCTATAGACCGTGCTGTTGGATAACCTCAGGAAGTAGGCGATTTCTTGCATAGCTTCTTCCGGGAGGTAGCCAAACCGTTGCTGGACCTCCTGGAGGATGGGGATGAGACTACTTCTTTCCCTGCTATATCGGGCTAGAATATCGGCTAGCTGTTCCTTGATATTGGTCTCCATCAGCCCCCCCGTTATTGGTTAGGCATGATTGAAGTAGAATTATAGTCTATCTTGCCTGAGAGTTCAAGCATATGGCCTAGCCAATTAGGCCTAAGCCATTTGGTCAGGGTATTAGTACCATTGCTTAGGCTACCGGCGGCTGGTTCTCTATCAAAAACGCAAAAAAGCCAAAATCAGGCATAAATGCGGATTGACAATGGCAAATAAAGGACTATAATTTAACTGAGTGGGTACACACTACTAAAGGAGGTGGTGCCTATGAAACAGAGGCATCCGGGAAAGACTGGGTGGCACTCGGGAAAGACCGAAAATAGAAAACTGAAAGGAGGAAACTTTAATGTCTAAGTTTCATTCTACGGTATCCAGAAGAACCTTTATGAAGGGGCTGGGATTGGCTGGCGCCGGGCTTGGTGCCGCTGTGGCCGCTGCTCCGGTATTCCATGACCTGGATGAAGTGGTTGCTTCGTCCACTGGTGTATGGAAGCACCCTTGGTTTGTCAAAGAGGTAGACCAGCCCACTGCTGAGGTTGACTGGACCATTATGCCCTACTTTGATAACCGGGAAACCATGTTCCATACTCCTTCCTTCATAAAAGCAGTTGGTATGGAAGAACTCCAACGCTTGGGTGCTCTCAGCGCGGCGAATAAGAAAACATGGATTGCCCAAAACAAGCCGGGCGCCACTTTGAGAGATGTGGCTCTGGACGACGCCACCGGCTTTGGCTTTGCCTATGGTCTGGAGGGGCACTGGGTGGCGCCAGCGATAGTAGGCACTCCTGAAGACTACGACGCCGCCCGGTGGACGGGCACTCAGGAAGAGAATCTCCGTATGCTGCGCGTCGTTGCCCGGTTCTACGGGGCCAGGGATATCGGTGTCTTTGAGCTGGACCAGAACACACGTAAGACCGTCTATTCCCATGAGCGGGACGGCAAGGCCTATGTATTTGAGGATGTGGAAGAGGCCTACGAGATCGACGAAAAGCGGATAATACCCTACACGGCAAAGTATGTCGTTATGTTCACCATCCTTGAATCACAGGAGATGCTGAAACGGGCACCCGGCCACGCGGGCCTGGCGACCACTGCTCTGGGCTATAACCAGGGGGCTCTGGTCGGAAACCGTCTCCAGCAGTTCCTGAGGGGCATCGGCTACCAGGGACTGGCCGAGATGACGTCAAATGCCATTGTGCAGTGTGCCGGTGGCCTTCCGCTATCTGGTGTAGCTGAGATGAGCAGAATGAGCCTGACAACCTTGCAGCCGGAATTCGGACCCATGCTGCGAGCCTTCAAGCTTATCACCGACCTGCCACTGGTCCCCACCAAGCCGATAGATGCCGGCATGTTCCGCTTCTGCCGCGCCTGCAAGCTGTGTGCCGATGCCTGCCCGAGCTCTGCGATAAGCTCTGAAACCGAGCCCTCCTACGATATACAGGGTCCCTGGAACAAGCCGGGCATCAAGAACTACTACTATGACGGAGCCAAGTGCTTCACCTTCTGGCTGGAATCGGTAATAGGTTGCGGCATCTGCCGTACCGTCTGTCCCTTCGCTTCCAAGAACAAGGCGTCCATCCATGATTGGGTAATTAAACCAATTGCATCTGTTACCCCTATATTCAACGGCTTCTTCGCCAATATGGACAAGTTCTTCGGCTATGAGGACATAGGAGACGACGGCTGGTCCCTCAGGGAAGAGAAGCAATCGTGGTGGGACATCAACAACGCACCGGTATATGGCTTTGACACCACCCGTGGTACAGAAAAACTACAGTAATAACTGTTAGGGGGTAACTAGATATGTGGCTTATTATTGGCCTTGTTGCCGGGGCCGCTCTGTTGGCACTGGTTGCGTGGCTGCGCAGTCGGGACATCAAGGTAACCTGGTATGAGTGGCTCATTGGAGTAGTCGGGCTACTGCTATTGCTCTTCACCATCCAGAACCTAGTCGGCTCCTTTGCTGAGCTAGAGCCCACGGCTGCCTGGATGTTCCTGCTGGTGACCGGCCTTCCAGCCGTCATTTTATTGGCCGTATCCTGGCAGCTGGTGGCCCGTCGGCAGCGGGCCGGCTAGTTGACCACGGCTTAAATTAATGGCTGTGAGGTGTTTTGACCTCACCCCTTCCCCCTCTCCCTAGTGGAGAGGGGGCTTGTTTTTGATAGATGGGAAACATTAGCTCGTTTAACAAGGAAAATAGGTTTGCCTATACGATAAACGGTGTGATATGATTACGGCGAACTGTATTCAATCTTTTTTGGAGATGTGCTAGTTTAATTGGCGACTCAGGATAAACTGGACAGCCTTGCCCATCTTAAAAAGCAGGCCCAGAGCGGTGGCGGTGAAAAGCGCATCCAGCAGCAGCATGCCCGGGGCAAGCTGACCGCCCGGGAAAGGCTTGACCTTCTTCTTGACCCCGGCAGTTTCAATGAGCTGGGCACATTTGTCAGCCACCGCTGTAGCGACTTTGGCCTGGCTGAGCAGCGGTATCTCGGTGACGCCGTAGTTACCGGCCGCGGCCGGGTAGACGGCCGGCCCGTTTTTGTCTATTCTCAGGACTTTACCGTTCTTGGCGGCTCGATATCTGAGGTGGTCGGCCTCAAGGTAGGCCAGGTTATGGACCTGGCCCTAAATCAGGGTGCCCCACTCATCGCTATAAATGACTCGGGTGGTGCCCGTATCCAGGAGGGTGTGGCCAGCCTTGGTGGGGTCGGTGATATGCTGCTCAAGAATACCCTGTGCTCAGGGGTCATCCCGCAGATATCGGTGGTGGTCGGGCCTAGTGCCGGCGGCGCCGTCTACTGCCCGGCGATAACTGACTTTGTCTTCATGGTCAAGGGTATCAGCCAGATGTATATTACCGGTCCTGATGTAGTCAAGGCGGTTACCGGTGAGGAGATAAGCCATGAGGACCTGGGCGGGGCCGAGGTTCACGCCGGTAAGAGTGGCGTGGCCCACTTTATGGCTGATGATGAGAAGGCGTGCTTTAAGACGGTGCGCCGCCTGCTCAGCTTCCTGCCCCAGAGTAATAACAGGGCTTCCCTGCCTGAGGTAGAGCCTAGTGATGACCCCGAGCGAACCGATGAAAGCCTGCTTAGGCTGGTACCGGATAATCCCAAGAGGGCTTACGATATGAAGCGGCTGATTACCAGCGTGGCCGATAACGGTGACTTCCTGGAGGTTCATCAGTACTTCGCCCCTAGTATTATTGTTGGCTTTGCCCGGCTCAACGGCAAGTCAGTGGGTGTTGTCGCCCAGCAGCCGTCCTGCCTGGCCGGGGTTATTGATATTGACGCCTCAGTCAAGGCGGCCAGGTTTGTCCGTTTCTGCGATGCCTTCAACATCCCCCTGGTCAGCTTTGTTGATGTCCCCGGCTTCATGCCCGGCACCAACCAGGAGCACGGTGGCATCATCAGGCACGGGGCCAAGCTTATCTATGCCTATGCCGAGGCCACGGTACCCAAGGTTACTGTTATTACCCGTAAGGCCTACGGCGGCGCCTACATCGTGATGAGCTCCAAGCACCTGCGCGGTGATATCAATTATGCCTGGCCCAGCGGTGAGATAGCCGTAATGGGGGCCGAAGGGGCCGTCAACATCATCTATAGAAAGACCATCGCCGCATCGGATAAACCGGTGGAGATGCGGCAGAAGCTGGTCAGTGAGTATCAGGAGAGGTTTGCTAATCCCTATAGGGCGGCCGCCCTGGGCTACATTGATGATGTCATCGACCCCAGGGAGACGCGCCCCAAATTAATCAAGGCACTGGAGATGTTGAAGGATAAGACTCAAAGCAACCCGCCCAAAAAGCACGGCAATATTCCACTATAGAGTGGGAGCGACTATGGCTGACGAGAATAGACTAGCGGCTGTTATCATGAGCGCCATTACTGCCTACATACA
>Ga0114920_10000947_pt1 | contig 13054 bp, 4 predicted proteins | sample ChitaG_FD_88683 | JGI IMG/M metagenome (GOLD analysis project Ga0114920, IMG submission 88683) | Deep subsurface microbial communities from South Pacific Ocean to uncover new lineages of life (NeLLi) - Chile_00310 metaG | ecosystem: Environmental > Aquatic > Marine > Oceanic > Sediment ... | reverse complement strand
GCCAGCGTAATCGCTCCAGTAGTTGCCGCCCGAGGGGTAGCCGTTGTCCCAGTCATTGGAACCATCGTCGTATGCATGAGTTGAGTTATTCACGAAGTTGTTGTGATAGATGCAATTGTTGTCTGAGTTCTGCAGGTAGATACCGTACAAGTCGTTGTTCTCGCAGGTGTTGTTAGTTAGGGTGTTGTGGACCGAATTATCTAGCCAGATGCCACGGTAGTCGTTCTCGCAGATGTTTTTGTGGAGGGTGTTGTTGTCCGAATTCCAGAGGAAGAAACCTGCGGCGAAGTTATTCTTGCAGGTGTTGTTATCCAGAGTGTTGTTGGGGGAGTTTAACAGGAGGATGCCAGCCCAGCCGTTGTTCTCGCAGGTGTTGTTATCCAGGGTGTTGTTATCCGAGTAGTGTAGATAGATGCCGTGGTAGTTTTTCGAGCAGATGTTGTTAATCAGGGTGTTGTTATCCGAGTAGTGTAGATAGATGCCGTGGTAGTTGTTCTCACTAATACAGTTCTCGACCCTCCCGTTTATCACGTTGTATAAGTAAATCCCATTGTAGTAAACCCCCCGCCCGTTCTCGACCACGCAGTTGCGGATCACGAAGTGAGCGTCCGTGTTCCTTATCTCGATCCCGTGGGCGTTCTCCGCGCTTATGTCCCAGTTCTCTATGATGTAGGGATCGTTTTCAGTACCTGAACCAGATGTAACGCCGTTCGCAGGGGTGAAGCCGGCGTTGCCATTGATGTAGATAGGAGCACGCGGGATGAGGCCTACCCGCACCGCCTGCGCTATGCACGAGTCCTCGGCGCTCACCATGTTATCGGCTTGCGAGGTCGCAATGACTGTTATGTTGTCTTCCGTGGAAGGCGCTGCGTCTTCGGCCAAGACTTCAACTTTCACAGCATATTCATGACCACCCCACCATGTTGTCCAAGTGTGACCACCATCAATGGACCACTTGGAAAGTGATGTTGGCGGGGTGAGGTGCAAATATAAAATCCGCCCTTCTCCTCCGACATCGGTCACCCAATAATTTCCAGGGGGGTATACATCTTCTGTTGTCCCTCTATAGAGATGTATGTGCTCATATCCAGTTACATTAATGGATCCGACATCCGTTATGGAAGTAATATTTTCAAGGATATTTCCTGGGTTAATCCCCCCTGCCCTGATTCGATACGTATCACCTACACGACTCCAAGCTGGGTCCTGTACTGAACTGTAGAAATATACACTCAACCTACCGGGTTTAGTAATTGTTATTGGATATGCGGCCTCTTGAATCGGATCTCCATAATCCAGCTCCCATGGTCCATCTCGAATCCAAACGGTATAATTTTCAGGAAACCATTCCAGCAATTGATTTTCATTTCCAACAACTTCAGTGAGGGCATCAGCAGGCACGGTCACACTTAACGTCGCATTGCTTGACGCGCTTGGGGCAAGGACGAACCAATTCGGCGAGGTGGATGGCCCCCAACTGGCATCGTCGCTTACTGTTAGGGTATAGTTGTCCTCGACGATGCCCGTGTTTTTGACCGTGACGGTATAAACTAATGTCGTTCCGGGAGGACCGCTCTGGTAGGATGGCGAGATCGAGACCTCGACACCTCTGATAACCCCTACTAATGGGCTCATGAGCGGGTAGCGGTCGCGGTTGCTGTCGCCGGTGATGTAGTAGGGCGTGTCGCCTATCCCATCGCTCCCGGGTATGTCCTGATTCTCACCATGGTTTTCGTCCGCGCCCGTGTAATCGCTCCAGTAGTTCCCGCCGGAGGGGTAGCCGTTGTCCCAGTAGTTAGAGCTGTCATCCCAGGCTTGGGTAGAGTTGTTTATGATATTGTTGGAGTAAATGTGGTTGTTGTTCGACTGGTCAATGAGCCGGATGCCCAAGCCGTTTTTCTCGATGGTGTTGTGGCAGATGTGATTGTTCTCTGAGATGTAGTAGATCTGGAGGCCGAGGATAATGTTTTTCTTGATGGTGTTGTTCGTGATGACGTTGTTGTTCGAATCACTGAGCCAGATGCCGTAGTCGTTGTTCTCGCAGGTGTTGTTATCCAGGGTGTTGTTGACCAATCTATATAGGTGGATGCCTTCGTTGTTGTTCTCGCAGGTGTTGTTAGTCAGGGTGTTGTTGGAAGAAAACTCTAGGGCAATGCCCCAGTAATTGTTCGAACAGGTATTGTTATCCAAGGTGTTGTTGTCAGAATAATGTGCACCGATGCCAGAGGCGCTGTTTGAACAGGCGCTGTTATTCAGGGAGTTGTAGTCTGAGAACTCTAGCTTGATGCTCCAGTAGTTATTCGAGCAAGTGTTGTTATCCAAATTGTTGTAGTTGGAGTATCGTAGATCAATGCCACTAAGGTTGTTCTCAAGAATGCAGTTCAACACTCTGCTGTTCTGGGTGAATGCGAGGAGGATTCCCTCCGCATTATTCTCGAGTGCAAGATTTTCCACTCTGATGTTGTCGCAATTAACTAGACCTAGGTAACCTGTATTCAGGGAGGGGTCGATCACCTCGTTGCTATTGTCCACCAAATAGCGGATGGACTTCCCATTCACAAAGTTCGATGCATCGATATCATGGACGAATTCTGAGAGTGTCAAGCCACGCACGTGGAAATTATATTGGTTGTTCAAGAAAGTGTTATTCCGCATCTTGATGCTTTCCGAGTACAATAAAGCAATACCATAAACGTTATTCGAAATGGTGTTGTTAGAGAGGGTATTATTGTTCGAGACGTATAATGTGAGGCCAAAAACATTGCCATTCTTGAGGGTGCAATTCTCCACGCTCCCGTTTCTTACTTTGTCTAGACGAATGCAAGAATCAGGCCAGTTCCATACATTCTCGACTAGGCAATCCCTGATGATGAAGTGAGCAGTCGTATTCCTTATTTCGATCCCGTTGGCGTTCTCTGCGCTTATGGCCCAGTTCTCGATTATGTAAGGGTCATTCTCCGTGCCCGAACCTCCTCCAACGCCGTTCGCGAAGGGGAAGTTCTCGTTTCCATCGATGTAGATTGGCGCGCGCGGAGTGAGCCCTTCTGGAGCCGCAGAGCTTGGACTAACGGATAAAAGCGATATAGTCAGAGCCATCAGCGAGGCTATTATCAAGGTCGAAAGCAACGCGCTTCTAAATCGCTCGGTCCTCACTTATTGCCTCCTCTGGCCTCCTTCTTAATTACGCCTCGCTCGTAAAAAACCCTTTGCGCGCGGCCGGGGGTCGGGCAAGGCTTCACTCCGGCGCGATCGGCCACTGGGCCTTTATGTCCATGATCTCCTGGAAAAGGGCGTTCCTTTCGTCTTCCGAGGAGATAGGCCACAAGCCCTTGATCTCCATTATCCTGCCGAAGAGGTCGTTCCTTGTGACGGTGAAGCTCGCTATAGTCTCGATCACGTTGTCGGTATTGTCGGTGGTCAGAACCAGCCTGGCGATCTTCACGCCGATGCCCTCGGGGTGTCGGGCGCTCTCGTTTTCCTCCACATGGACTGACGGGGGAGGCGGAGCGAAGGTCTCGATGACGTTTTCGTTCTCGAATGTGACATTGTCGTACGCGTAGAACTTCACCACGAGCTTCGAGCCAACGTTGAGGTCGAGGATCTTCTCTACATTGAGCGTATATAGATTTAGCATGCTGAAAGACGCCGTTCCAGTCCAAGGAATCTCTGGCTCCTCAATCACGTGCACGATAGCGTTATCATTGTCCGTTGCACCGCAGAACTGTGATTCGGCCACTACAGTGATCTCCTTGTACGTGCACGGCTCTGCACCATCAGGCACGTGTACGGACATCGTCGCCTGCCTGTGCTCAGACGGCATGATGTCGGTGAGCACTTGTGGTACGATGGTGATGTCCGGCCATCCGTCTGGGATGTAGCTTAGGTTGATGTTGTCCACGACGTTGCCCGAGTTGTGCACATCGATCGTGTACGCTAGGACGGTGCTAGGCGATCCCTCCAGCAGCGTGTTCTCGATCACGACATCTACCCCGCACACCTCTTGAACATGTGCGGTGGCGATATCGTTGTCCGTTGCTCCGCAGAACTGTGATTCGGCTACGACTGTGATCTCCTTGTAGGTGCACGGCATTGCACCATCAGGCACGTGCACGAACATCGTCGCCTGCCTGTGCTCGCTCGGCATGACGTCGGTGAGCACTTGTGGCACTATGGTGATGTCCGGCCATCCGTCCGGAATGTAGCTGAGGTTGATGTTGTCCACGATTTCGCCCGAGTTGTGCACGTTGATGGTATATTCCAGCACCTGGCTCGGGTAGCCCTCAAGCAGCGTGTTCTCGATCGTGACATCGACCCCGCAGATAGGTATCTCGATCACGTGCGCTTGTGTGGTGTCGTTGTCGGTTGCATTGCAGAACTGTGATTCGGCCACGACTGTGATCTCCTTGTAGGTGCACGGCACTGCGTTATCAGGCACGTGCACGAACATCGTCGCCTGCCTGTGCTCGAAGGGCATGACGTCGGTGAGCACTTGTGGCACTATGTTGATGTTATCCCATCCGTCCGGTATGTAGCTGAGGTTGATGTTGTCCACGATGTTGCCTGAGTTGTGCACGTCGATCGGGTACGCCAGCACATGGCTCGGCCAGCCCTCAAGCAGCGCGTTCTCGATCGTGACTTCGACACCGCAATAAGGCGCTTTTTCGTTCTTGACCCTGAGGTAGTCCTTGAGGATGTTGTCCTGTGGAGTCGAGCTCGGGTTAACGTCGATGAACCTCACCTGCACCGTGCCGCTGATGACCTCGCTGCCTAACAACGTGTAGCTCCAGTCCGTCCAGCTGGTGGACGTCAGGTCGGCGCCCCGAGTGTTCCAGGCCGAGCCGTCCCAGACCTGGACGTTGAAGGTATCGTTCGTGTTCGCGAGCTCGTACCTCATCTCGAGGGTGTGATTATCGGCCGCTGGGATGCTAGTTATGTTCTCGTAGATCTCCATATCGATGACGGTTCCCGCAGAGGCAGTAAATTGAATATCATCCATATTGAAATAGCCCGCCGTGCGAGTATAAGTCCATTTGAATTTAACGTTGGACTGCCCAGCCAAACTGCTAATGTCTTGGTCGTCAAAGTATTGATGGTGAGTTGAATCACCTGGCAAAACAACTTGAGCCATTACAGGTACGGTATAAGTTGCGCCACCATCAATAGAAGCATCTATTTGTATCAGGCTATTTGCGGCAGTGGCCGTACACCTGCACCAAAAGTTCACATGAGGATTGGATTTCCCAGTATAATCAATCGTTTCGGAGATTACGCAATGCTGTGAACCTGAACCACCCGCTGTAACACCCGCTGAATAGGTTCCGCCGGGGGTATGATTCCCCGATCCTGTGCTCTTTATCACCATATTACCTGTAAAAGTCCAGCCAACTGGAATCAACCCTCCGTGCTCAAAAGTCTCAGTGAAGTCTAACCCTTCGCCTCCTGGAACATACCTCTCGGCCAGAGTCGAGTACGCGCCCCCGTCGTCGGCGGACTGCTGGTTAGCGAAGTCAGTGACTGTACCTTTCACGGCACTGTAGGAAGAAACGTAGGTATAAGTTGTTGCAGGTGTATCGGACACGTGCGCGAGAGCATTATCGTTGTCGGTTACTCCACAGAACTGTGATTCCGCCAAGACTGTGATCTCCTTGTAGGTGCACTGCATTGCACCATCAGGCACGTGCACGAACAACGTCGCCTGCCTGTGCTCGCTCGGCATGACGTCGGTGAGCACTTGTGGCACTATGGTGATGTCCGGCCATCCGTCCGGAATGTAGCTGAGGTAGATGTTGTCCACAACATTCCCAGAGTTGTGCACGTCGATGGTATATTCCAGCACCCGGCTCGGCCAGCCCTCCAGTAGCGAGTTCTCGATGATGATCAATTCACCGGGAATTGTAACCTGCGTTGTGCAGCTGGCTGAATCGCTGACACCAGTTCCATTAGCCGTGACGGTAATGTTGTCGATCGTGCCGCCTGCCGCACCCATTGGAATGGTCACGCTGAGCGTCGTCGTATTATCGCTGCTGAATGCATCCACTACGAGCGAGGTATTAGAAAGGCTCTTGGTCCAGCCAAGGTTATCCGTGTTATCGAGCGTATAGTTGTCCGAGACATTGCCAGTGTTGTTGACCGTCACGGTGTAGATCAGCGTGGTCCCGTTAGCTCCGCGCTGGGAGCTCGGCGAGATTGAGACATCAACGCCTTGGATGAGCCCTGAAACGAACTCGTGATCGAGCCTTATCCGCGAGAGTTTAGGGGTCTTTGCGCTGTCGGTCGTCGAGAGTTCAACGCGATATTGGACGTAGCGTCCATTCTCCATCAGAGCGTTCTCCGCGCCGTTGTCATGCTGATACCAACCGCTCCAGCCGCCATCGTACGGGTTATTGTCGTTGCCAGTGCGCGCTTCCACAATAATGCTAGTTCCAGACGGCTTGTTCTCGATCCAGCTCATAATTTTCCAGTCCGCAATGCCCACAGCATCATATATCGAGGACTCGAACCATCCAGCCGACCTGAACTGGGAGACAAAGTAGTAGGAGGGAATCGGGTTTTCTAATGTGCTTGAGGAGTTCTGTGGGTTGCGGCTACTCCGTCTGACCCAGTCATTATAGTTGTTGTTTGAATCGTAAGCATTACCCGAATTTTCATCCACGCCGCCAGGTGCCATCGAGCTCGCGGTTGAAGTACTCTGTGCCTTGCGCTCTACGCTATTGGGGGGAGTGGCGGCGTTTGTAGCAGTCAACCCTCCCTCAGCTTCGGCGTTAGAAGTGTTACCGTCGCCTTCGTAGACAACTGTATCGATCACCGTCACATTATCAGGCATTTTGAGCCTTATACCCCTTGGACTACCAACGGGACCGTCCGAGAGCCCGCCTCCATATGTGTTCCAATCTGGCGTGGGACCGCTATAACCTCTGTTGTTACCCCAGAGGTAGAATCCGTGAGCGGGGATCGTTGCACCAGATGGGATCGTGCCGATAGCAACATAGCTTGAAAAGCTATAGTACACCCAGGCTGTATCATTCCAGTATTCGAATATCCAATTGCCTATGTCTATGGCGCTGCTCGTCGGGTTGTAGAGTTCGACAAATTCATCATAAGCGCTACTCGACCCCCTCGTCGCGAACTCGCTTATGACCACGTGATCTATTTCCCTAAGCTCCAGATAATTATCGAGCCTAACGCTAGCCAACCAGTTTACGTTATCATTGTCGTAGAAGTTGTCGTAGGTGTTGTCCCAAGTCCCGACCTGCAGCGATGGCTTGGTTGGCCCGCCATCCCAGTTCGTCTGCTCCCAACGATTTCCGGCAATGATAAACAGTTTCCAGACGGTTGACCAATTGCCGGCATTTTCCTCGTTATCAACGGCTCGAACTCGCCAAAAGTACGTACCGGCTGCAAGCGCGTTCTCATCGGGCAGGGTATGATAATTTTCGACGAGGCCTACAGCAAAGTAGACCGGTGAGATGAAATCGGCATCATCATCGATCTGGATCTGGTAAGTCGCGTTGTCCGGGCTGATCACGGAACCCCACTCGAACGTTGGAGTGTTATCGTTTGTCCAGGAATCGTTGTCTGGCGCAATAAGGGTCGGAGTTGTGTCCAAAATCAGTGGGGCCGCTTCGGGCGGGGTGCCCCCAGGGGGCGGATCATTTTCGATCGAGCCGCCACCTATCGCCACCGCATTCCAGCCATAGGTCCCGTCGCCGGATGTGATATTGTAAGCGAACGTGCCATCAACCGAAGTATCTTCACCAGCCAAGATCCAGCTCGTCCCGCCGTCCTTCGTGTAGTAGAGCTTCACAGAGGTCGGCGTTTGCGTGTAGTTGTAGGTTATGCTAACACTGGGGTTTTTGGTGCTTCCCTCCGGTCCAGTTGCCGTTGCGGTTGTGGGGGCGTCGCCAATCTGGTACCTATAGAATTTGCTGGACCGTGTTGAGCCGTTGCCGTCTCCTCCCTTGAGTCTGTAAATGTATTCACCGACTATTCCTGCTGCACCACCATCATCATTGCCATTATAGTCACCATTGTATGGTTGCTCCGTCAATTCCACCCACGTGTCGCCAGAAATGGAATATTCCAAGAAGAGGTACTCATTACAATACCCCGCACTCGATTCACGATATGCGCCGGGCGAGAGGTAGAGGTAATCCCCCCCACCCCAGACCAAGTCAGCACCATCATCGGCCCCATAACCAGTCTGTGCCATCTTTGTCCACTGGCCATTGCTAATTTTGTATCGCCAGAATTCAGCGGCTGTGTAACTACCACCCGGAGTGGTCCCAAACTGGATGTATATGTATTTTTCAGCACCTATGGTTACCAAACATGCCGAGTTGCCCGGGCCATTTTTCCAGGGGGTCAAACCCATATAAAACCAAGAGTCCGTACTAATCGTGTACTTGTACCAATCGTATTGAGTATAACTGTATCCCGAGCCAGGGAAGTAATAAATAATGCCCCCACCATCCCAGGCAAACTCCGAGCCATTCCGAGGCTTCGTCTGGGAGCAGTTAGTCCAAGGTATACCAGGGTTGCACGAAACCCAGCTATTGTTATATTCTGTGTAGCGGTAAAACCCCTTCATAGCACTGGTTGTACCAGCAATGATGTATATGGCGGGATTGCCTGCGGTATCTTTTGCTCGTACTATCCCTGTACCGTACGAGCTGGTATTGGGAGCAGCCGTCAAAGTCCCCCAACTGCTTGTAGACGGATTATATCTATAAAATCCAGTAGAATTCGCAACCCAAAAGTAAACATAATTACCCATCGCCTCAATTCTATGGCCGTTATTAGATCCCACCACTTCTGGCGCGTCCGTCAGAGTTTCCCACTCACCGACAGTTTCAATCGTTACCGGGGTTGCCTCCACCGCGCCGACCGAAAATATGGTAATTGAAATCAGTGGTGTAATTAATGACGTTAACAGCAATATCGACAGTGGTATGCTACCCAAGTGCTCGGTCCTCAATTACACCCCCCTTTCTCACTGGATGTGAAGGGGCGCTCGCGACGCCCCTCCGGAAACTCGTGTTTTATCATATGCTGCGACCGCTTCACGACGGCGCGATTGGCCACTGGCCAATGATGTCCATGTACTCGCTGAAAAGGGCGTCCCTTTCGATGGGCGAGGAGATAGGCCACAAGCCCTTGATTTCCATTGTCCTGCCGAATAGGTCGTCCCTGGTGACGGTGAAGCTCGCTATCGTCGAGATCACATTCTCGGTGTCGTCGGTGGTCAGGTCCAGCCTAGCATTCTTCACGCCCGTGCCTCCGGGGTGTCTGGCGTTCTCGTTTTCCTCCACGTGAACTGGCGGGACAATGGTCTCGATGACGTTTTCGCCCTCATATGTAATATTGTCATATGCGTAGAACTTCACGACGAGCTTCGAGCCAGAGTTGATGTCAAGGATCTTCTCCACATTGACCGTGTATATGTTTACCAAGCTGAAAGTCGCCGTTCCATCCCAAATCAGCACCACGTGCGCCATTGCGTTGTCGTTGTCCATGACGTGGCAGAATTCGGACTCGGCTATGACGATGATCTCCTTGTAGGTGCATGGTTCAGCGTTATCCGGCACGTGCACGTACATCGTCGCCTGCCTGTGCTCGCAGGGCGCGACGTCGATGAGCACTTGTGGCACTATGGTGATGTCTGGCCATCCGTCCGGTATGTAGCTTAGTATGAAGTTGTCCACGATGTTGCCCGAGTTGTGCACGCTGATGGTGTAAGCTAGGACGGTGCTAGCCGCTCCCTCTAGGAACTTGTTCTCGATGGTGACATCGACACCGCATATGTCTTTCTCTAGCACGTGCGCTTGTGCAGTATCGTTGTCGGTTGCTCCGCAGAACTGTGATTCAGCCACGACGATGATCTCCTTGTAGGTGCATGGTTCAGCGTTATCCGGCACGTGCACGTAAAGCGTAGCCTGTCTGTGTTCGCACGGCTGGACGTCGATGAGCACTGGCGGGTCGATGTAGATGTCTGGCCATCCGTCCGGAATGTAGCTGAGGTAGATGTTGTCCACAACATTCCCAGAGTTGTGCACGTCGATCGTGTATTCCAGCACTTGGCTCGGGTAGCCCTTAAGCAGCGTGTTCTCGATCGTTACGTCGACACCGCATGTCGCCACCGCCACCCAGGGATTCACTAGGGGGTAGCGGTCCTGGTTTGCCCCTCCAGGGATATCATAACGGTTATCAACTATCCCATCGCTGCCTGGAATGTCCTGATTCGGGCCACTGTAGTCGTCCGGTGTGGTGTGATCGCTCCAGTAGTTTCCTCCCGAGGGGTAGCCGTTGTCCCAGGTATTTGTGCCGGAATCGTTTGCCTGTTGCACGTTGTTCACGAGGTTGTTGTGGTAGATGCTGTTGTTGTTCGAGTAGCGTGGGTAGATGCCGTAGTTGTTGTTCTCGCAGGTATTGCCAGTCAGGTTATTGTAGTTGGACGAGTTGTACAGGTAGATGCCGGACTGAGAATTGTTCGAGCAAGTGTTGTTAGAGAGGTTGTTGTTGTTGGACGAGGCGGATAGGCCGATGCCGTTGCCTGAGTTGTTCGAGCAGGTGTTGTTGGAGATGGTGTTGTTGGACGAGACGTATAGCCAGATGCCGTTGCTTGAGTTGTTCGAGCAGGTGTTGTTCTCCACGAGGTTGTTGTCCGATTTGTCTAGGTCGATGCCGTTGCCTGGGTTGTTCGAGCAGGTGTTGTTGGAGATGGTGTTGTTGGACGAGATGTATAGGTTAATGCCGTACTGAGAGATGTTCTTGACGGTGTTGCCAATTATGTTGCAGTTGGACGAGGAGTACAGGTAGATGCCGAACTTGCAGTTGTTGATGGTGTTGCTATCGATGCTCGCGTTTGGCGCGTTTTTAAGGTAAATTCCGTAGTAAGACGATCCCCCGTTCTCGACCAGGCAATTACGAACCACGAAATAAGCAGTCGTGCCATTTATCCAGATGCCATGAGCGGTCGCCGCGCTTATTTCCCAGTTTTCGATGATGTATGGGTCTCCTGCCGTGCCCGAGCCGCCGCCGTTTACGCCATTTGCAGGGGTGAAGTTGGCATTTCCGACGATGTTGATAGGAGCCCTCACATCGGGGCTTGCGGATGCTGTTTGCGATGACAAACTAAGCGATAGAATTGATACCAGCGAAATCACTAATAAAGTCGACAGCAATATGCCTTTATATTTCTCGGTCCTCACTTATAGCCTCCTTTTTGACTCTGATATATTATTATTTTTTAGACTATATAAAGGATATTTATGCTAAATAAATCGAATGTTCTATGACAAAATTAGGTATGTAATATACTTATGTTACTAACGTACTTATGTTATTTACATTAGTATTGAGTATAATTTACTTATGTTATTAACTCACTTATGTTATTTACTAAATAAATCGAATGTTCTATGACAAAATTAGGTATGTAATATACTTATGTTACTAACGTACTTGTGTTATTTACATTAGTATTGAGTATAATTTACTTATGTTATTTATATTAGTATTAAGAATAATGGCAATTAGAGGATTTTTGTGGAGCTAAGAAAGTTGCAACACGTTGGGCAGGCAAGTTTTTCGATCACGTTGCCCCCCAAATGGATCAAAGAAAATAAACTAAAGCCGAGCGATCAGATTACCGTCACCCAAGAAGAGGATGGATCATTAAGGCTCGTCCCTGGGATTATATCAGAACGAAAAGAATTCAAAATCACAATAAATGCCGACCGATGCAAAGAGCCCGGACTGCTTAGGAGGCTCATCGTTGGAGGATACGTTAGGGGCTGTGATTTGGTTGAAGTAGTTTCCAAGCATGGGATAAGGCAAGGTCATAAGGACGAGATCGAACGTGCAGTCGATGGTCTTTTGGGCCTGGGGACCATGAAATCAGCTTCGGATCACATCACGATCCAATCTCTGATAGACCATTCTAAATTCCCCATCAAGCCACTTTTAAAGAGATTGTGTGATCTAGCTTCCTCGATGAATGAAGGTGCTATGCAGGCGCTAAAGGATAGAGATGCGTCTTTGGCGGCGGATATAATTCACTGGGAAAATGAAGCCAACAAGATTTACTGGCTGGCCATGAGACAACTCGAGGCCGCAATCCACGATAAAAGCCTCCTCAAGAAGGTCGGCTTAGATGGGGTACGGGATCCGGCTTACTATCGGACGGTAGCAATTGGAGTGGAGCGAACGGCGGATTATGCCGAGGATATCGCAAAGAACCTGCTAGCTCTCGGAAAAAAAGAGATAAGTGATGCAGATTTACAAAAGGTAATCCAGCTCGGCAAACTGGCACATGAGACAACCTCCAACGCGCTTGAAGCGTTTTTCAAGGGGGATATAGTGCTGGCCAACAGCACGATGGAAGCCGTTGACCATTTTGAGAAAAAGAAGGAGGAGTTGAATAGAGAGTTGGGCCCCCGGATTACGGATGCTCAGGTAGGAATGTGTTTATTGACCATAATCAGAGACCTGCACGCGATAGCTGAATGCGGAAAGTTGATTGCGGAGATAACGATCGATAATTCCATTACTGAGAAAGATAGTATACCTTAGTAAACTTCACCTTAGTAAACTTCTCATAGTTAACCGAAGGGGGAAGCAATGTCCTCGTATGAGCGACGGTGCAATATTCCCAATTATCTCATGCTGAAGCCGAAAATAGAATACGGCGAAGATGACCTGTTACCGCCACAGTATGTTTTCGCCCGGCCATGTGAACCCAGGCTCTGGCTCAAGGAACCCAATACCGGTCACGCTGGAGATATTAAACATGAACCCCGCGCCCGTAAAGCTTTACCCGAGCACGAGGATTTGTCAGCTATTGTTTTACACGATGGATAAGGCAGTGAGTAGGGGATACGACAATCTAGGGGGCAAGTACGCGGGTAAACTCGAACCCTCTGGCAGTTTGGCGTTTAGGGACAACCCATCCAAACTAGTCATCCGGCATGGGATTGAATAGCTTCAAGCGACTATCATCGAAGTTTCCGTACTTCTAACGATTGCCTGCATCATCCCCCTTTCCCTTTTACCCTCT
>Ga0114920_10000946_pt1 | contig 13055 bp, 14 predicted proteins | sample ChitaG_FD_88683 | JGI IMG/M metagenome (GOLD analysis project Ga0114920, IMG submission 88683) | Deep subsurface microbial communities from South Pacific Ocean to uncover new lineages of life (NeLLi) - Chile_00310 metaG | ecosystem: Environmental > Aquatic > Marine > Oceanic > Sediment ... | reverse complement strand
GTCAAGAATGCTGTAGTCTTTCGCACATCGTTCTACCGCGCTAAGAGAAAGCCTAATGAATTTGCTATGCCTGCCTGGAGCGAAGACTTCGTTAAGAGACACCTTGGTGGCCAACTTCGTGTACGGCAGAAGTGTGCAAAGCCCACTGTAGGATTCTGTGGTTATGTACCGCCCCTGAAGGTGCCCTTGACAAGGGAGTTGAAGAGCATCTTACGCTGGGGTGCCGGTCTGGTGGGGATTGGAGAAAGGACGAGGACGGTTTACTCAGGATTGGGGGCCGCCATCCGGGCCAGGGCTCTAGGTGTCTTATCAAGAAGCTCTCTGGTGGAAACCAATTTCGTCGTCAAAGATCGTTTCTTTGGAGGAGCCCTTTCGCCGGATGGACGCAGGGACTTTGCCCTAGAGCAAAAGGTTCGGCTGGAATATGTGCAGAACATGATGGAGAGCGACTACATTCTCTGTGCTCGCGGCGCTGGAAACTTTTCTTATCGTTTCTATGAAACGCTATGCTGTGGTCGGATTCCTGTTTTCATCGATACAGATTGCGTTCTTCCTTATGGTTTTGCCATTGAATGGAAGAAGTGCTGTGTCTGGGTGGATAAAAGCGAGCTCCCGCTTATTGCAGAAAAGGTGGCCGAGTTTCATAATGGCCTTTCGCCACAAGACTTCGTGGATCTGCAACACGAATGCCGAAGGCTTTGGGAGCAATGGTTGTCTCCCGAGAGGTTCTTCGCTAACTTCTACCTGCATTTTCAGAGGACGTAGCATGAATCTCGGATGGGTCTACAAATGGGGTAGATATTTGCGCATGCCGGTGCGGGTGCTTGCAAGACCAGTGGCTAATCCCCATTTGGGAGCTCGTAGTTATCCGTTGGCCGGTGTCTTGGCCGGTTGCCGTATGCGGAGTAGAGTCATTGGCGCTTACCGCGAAGGGAGCTATAAACCTGAAGTTTGCCAGGTTGTCAAGCGGATCGTGCAATCGGGATGGGTTTATATGGATATAGGGGCATACGTGGGTTATTTTACCTTGCTATTAGCCAAGCTTGTGGGCGAGCGGGAGCATGATTTTCGTATCGATGACCCAGCACCAACGAAACAGCGTGTCAGAAAAGTCTTGCAGGGTGCCCGGTGAATGGGAGCCAAAACGGCGTTGCCAATATTTCAAGTCAATTTTCTTCCCCGTGTTGCAATTGTAGATTGGGATCTATCGGCTACCATGACCTCAAGGGATGTTCAAAAGGTGATAGACTTTGCTCTTTTACAATACGGATTTCACGAAAGGAAGAATAGGCCCAAGATCCACTTAGATAACGGCTCTTAAATGAAGGCAAAGAGCTTTAAGATATTCTTAAGGAACTTAGGAATTCCAATTGAATACCCCAGACCCCATGTTCGGCAAGATCAAGCAGTGTTGGAAAGATTCTTTAGAACCATTAAACAGGGTGAGGTCTATTACGAGAAATATGAGAATCACTATCAGGCTCGAGATGGAATCTCTAAATTCATCAGCTACTATAATCACAGGCGTCCTCACCAGGGAATTGGGTTCGCAGTCCCTTATCAAAAGTTAACTGGACAGGAAGAAACAATTATCAAAGAGCGAAAAGCAAGAGCAATTGTTGCTCAGGAAATTAGAAGAATTGAAAACAGAAGAATAGATACATCTACTAATGAGGAGATGACCTCAGTTAAAGATCGTAACAAAAAAGTTTTCGTTTAGGTCCGAAAGGGTCTGAAATAGTACATAAAATGGCAAATGAGAGGATAAAAATCGCTTTATTCAAGCCCTATAATGCGAGAACAACAAATTCTTTTTATAGTGGTCAACACCCAGTGTTTAGGCATCTTCAAAAGAATTATGATTATGAAATCACATATTTTATTGATGACGAGAATGTAAAGTTTGATACAGTAAATGTGAAATATATTAAAAGAAGCAAGATAAAAACTTTATTTCATAGAGTATTAAGAAAAGTTTTTAAAAAATACAAATGGTACTGGAAGATTCCATATTACAAAAATTTAGATTTTTCAAAATATGACATAATAATAGCAGAAGGTATTCATTATCAATTGTTAGATTACTTTAAACATATAAGCTATAAAGTTATTTTAAACGATAGTATGAGCAGACAATATATTCTGTTAAAAAAGCAGATTGATTATTTGAATAAATATTTTTCTAATTCATTAGCTGTTGTGGTTAATGACAAAATTCCAATTCTTTACCAACGAAATAGGATAAAAATGAAAAATGCTGTAATTGGTCATTCTGTTCAAATAAAGAATATCCCGTTCGTCAAAAGGGAGGGATTTAGGGGTAATATGATCTCCATAGGGAGATTGGTTCCTGAGAAAGGTTTCGAATATATTATTCAGGCAATAAGAATACTAAAAAAGCAACATCCTGAAGTAAAACTAGACATCTATGGAGATGGAATTTTAAGAGAAAAACTTCAAAGACTTATTCAAGCAAACGGATTAACCAATAATATTCTTTTGAGGAGATTTTTGGAATATAAGCAATTGTTAAACAAGTTAGGTAATTATGATTTGGCCTTATCTCATCCATTAGAAACCTCTTACATTGCAGAAGCTTTTTCAATGGTAAATGTGGAGGCGATGGCGAATGGCTTGCCTGTGATTACAAGTAATTGTGGTGGAGTTCGTTATGTTGTTAAGGATAAAGCCATCGTTACAGAACAAAAAGATGTAAGTCAAATTGTCAAAGCTATAGAAGATTTTATAAAAAACCCAGAGAAAATAGAAAAATCTTCCGTAGAAGGTAGGAAATATATAGAAAAGAATTATTCTGTAGAGGTTATAACTAAAAAGTGGGATGAAATAATCAGAAAGTTTTTAAAATCGTTCTATGTCAAGAAAACGAAATATAACTAATTGCAAAATATGTGGACATACTATGGAAAAGCTGTTCGTGGCTAAAGTTTTGAATAAATACAATGTAGAATATTTTTATTGTCCAGATTGCGGGTTTATTCAAACAGAAGAACCTTATTGGCTAAAAGAAGCTTATAAAAATCCCATTAATACTACCGATACAGGAATACTGTCAAGAAATATAGGATTGAGCCAGATAACGGCGATTATTATTTGTTTTTTATTTAACAAAGATGGGAAATTCCTTGACTTTGCTGGTGGATATGGAATTTTTACAAGATTAATGCGAGACATAGGTTTTGGCTTTTATTGGTACGATCCCTATTGTACTAATTTATTAGCTAGAGGTTTTAAACTCAAGGACGAAAAATCAAAATTTGATTTGATTACAGCTTTTGAAGTTTTTGAGCATTTCGTTGAACCTATTAAAAATATTGAAAAGATGTTGCAATTTTCTGACAACATTTTTTTCTCAACACAGCTTTTACCATCACCTATCTCTAGGCCCGAAGAATGGTGGTATTATGGGCTAGAGCATGGGCAACATATCTCATTTTATTCTTTAAGAACGTTAAATCATCTCGCCCAAAAATATAATATGAACTTGTGTTCTAACAACAGAAACCTTCATTTATTGACAAAGAGTAAGAATATTAATAAGAGGAAATTCAATTTTTTGGTGAAATTTCAGCGTTTTGGGTTATTTCTTTACGTAAAAAGAAAAATGAAAAGCTTAACGATGGACGACATGAATTTTCTTAAACAAAAATTTTAAAGCGAGAACATGACAATATTGTTTGATCATCAAATTTTTTCAACTCAAATTTATGGAGGCGTTTCCAGATATTTTTCTGAATTAATGAAGAACTTCAAAAATGATAATGAAATAGAATATGAATTATCCCTGAGATATTCTAACAATCATTATTTAAAACAATTTGACAATTTGCCGTGTAAACCCTTTTTTGAAAATTCTACATTTAGAGGGAAGCATAGGCTTTTAGACTTTCTAAATGAAAGAATAAGCAAGAAGATTATTTCCAAAGGGGATTACGATGTTTTTCACCCAACTTACTATGATCCATACTTTTTAAATTTCCTAAATAATAAGCCTTTTGTTTTGACTGTTTATGACATGATTCATGAGATATATCCTGAAATGTTTTTATCTAAAGATAAAATAACGGAAAGGAAAAAATTATTAGCACAAAAAGCCACAAAAATCATTGCTATATCGAAAAGTACTAAAAGGGATATTATAAGGTTCTTTGGTATAGATGAGAATAAAATAGAAGTTATATATCTTGGAAATTCACTTAATATAAGTAAAAGTGATGATGCCTTAAATATTGAACTGCCAGAAAAGCATATTCTCTTTGTTGGAAATAGGGGAGGCTATAAAAATTTTGATTTATTCATAAAAGCAATAACTCCACTACTTCTTGAAGATGCTGAGTTAAGTGTTGTTTGTGTTGGTGATGGAAAATTTGACGATATAGAGATCGAGAAATTTAAAAGTTTGAATATTAAAGATAAAGTATTTCAATACTCAGTCAGCGATAATATCTTAGCCTATTTATATCAAAGGGCCATTGTTTTTGTTTTCCCATCTCTTTATGAGGGCTTTGGTATTCCTATTTTAGAGTCTTTTGTTTGTGGGTGTCCTGTGCTGGTTGGCGAAGTAAGTTCATTACCAGAAATAGCAGGAGATGCTGGTGTATATTTTGACCCGACAAACATAGTATCAATTTATGATACTGTGAAAAGGATAATTTATGATAAAGAATTAAGAAAAAATCTAAAACTCAAAGGTTTTCAGCGGGTCAAAAACTTTTCATGGGAAAAGACTGCAGAAAAAACAAAGTCTTTATATGAAAGCATTATATGAAAACTGCAATTATAACTGGTATTACAGGACAGGATGGCGCATATTTAAGTAAATTGCTTTTAGAAAAAGGCTATAAAGTTATAGGTACCACAAGGAGCTACAGTTATCCCAATATAAAGAATTTATCTTATTTAGGTATAAAAGATAGAGTGATCTTGCAAGAATGTGATTTATTAGATTTATCTAGTATTATGAAAACTATCGATAAATATAAGCCAGATGAAATTTATAATCTAGCGGCTCAAAGCTCAGTCAGTCTTTCCTTTGAGCAACCGATAGAGACTATTCACTTTAATTTAATTTCGGTTTTAAATTTAATGGAAAGTATAAAGATTGTCAATAAAAGTATAAAGTTTTATCAGGCTTCTACTAGTGAAATGTTTGGTAAAGTAAAAAATCTTCCAGTAACCGAAAACACGGCAATGCACCCCCTAAGTCCTTATGCTATTTCAAAGGCCTCAGGTCATTGGACAGTTGTAAATTATCGAGAATCGCATAGCTTATTTGCTTGCTGTGGAATACTCTTTAATCATGAGTCTTATTTCAGAAGTAACAATTTTTTTGTTAAGAAGGTAATAACTGAGTCTTTAAATATTCGATTTGGAAAACAGGAGATTCTAAAAGTAGGGAATATAGACATAAAGAGAGATTTTGGATACGCACCTAAATATGTTGCAGCTATGTGGTTGATAATGCAACAAGAGAAGGCAGATGATTTTATAGTATGTTCTAGTAAATCGATATTTTTGAGAGAGATTATATATTATGTTTTCGATAGGTTAGAAATAGATAGGGATAGGCTGGTGATAGACCCAAGTTTATATAGGCCCGCGGAGATGGAAAATATATATGGTGATAATTCAAAGGCAAAACGAATACTTGGATGGGAGTACAATATGACTTTCTTTAATGTATTAGATATTTTGATAGAAGAGGAGAAACAAAATTATGAAATACCTGAAATTTAGTGTAATAACTCCTTCTTTCAATCAGGGAAGATTTATTGAGGAAAATATACAGTCTATTTTAGCGCAGAATTACGCTAATTTTGAGCACATTATCATCGATGGCGAGTCAAGAGATAATACCGTACACATTTTGAAGAAATATTCTCATCTGAATTGGGTTTCAGAACCAGACAGAGGACAGACTCATGCTTTGAATAAAGGTTTAAGAAAAGCAACTGGAGATGTTATTTGCTGGCTTAATTCTGATGATTTATTATGTAAGGAGGCTTTTCATTCTGTAAATAAATTTTTTGCAGAAAATCCAAATAAAAGTATTGTAGTTGGAAATCTCTTAGCGGTTGATGAAAATAGGAATCTTCTTTGGAAGAAAAAATCTAAGAAAGTAACTTTTGATGGATTAATTAATGGTACTCAATGTAGTCAGCAGCCATCTACCTTTCATAGAAAACAAGTTTTTGAGAAAGTTGGCGTATTTGACGAGTCTTATCATTATTGTATGGATCATGAATTTTGGGTTCGCGCGGCAAGTAAATTTGAATTTTATGTTATAGATGTTGATTTAGCAATGTCTAGAAGGTATCCAGGGACAAAATCAACGGGTAATGAATTCGGATTTATCAAAGAACTCATGAGAATAAAACTAAAACATAAGGCAAAAATCATATCTTACGGGAATGCGAGGTTATTATATTCTATTATTGCAGATCCATTCAGAAAAATACCAGCATTAAGAAGGTTCATCAGAAAATTAAAAGGTAAAGATCCAGATTATATTTATGGAGGGCCTTAGAAATTTCCGCAAGAAGAAAGATGCTGAAAAAGAGAGGATAGAGAGATTAAGAAATAATAATGAAGAAAATAAATATCTTATATTTGGCTGATGGTAGACAGTTAGGGGGAGGCCAAAAAGTTGCTCAAGAGCTTTTTGAAAAGGTTAAAGAACCCCCTTTTAGAAAATATCTGGTAAGCCTATATAATTCGAACAAAGAGAAGAATGTTTTCTATGAAAAACTTGTCGCCAGGGGTTATGTTGTTATCTCCCTTGGAATGAGAGGTCTTTATGACATTAGTTGTATTCCCATACTGATAAGAATCTGTAGGGAAAATGAAGTCCATTTAATACATACTGATTCTCCTCGCACAGATCTGATAGGGTTATTGGTGGGAAAATTTATGGGAGTTCCTATAGTGTCCACTTTTCATTCTTCCTATACAAAAACTCCCAAGGAGAAAATTTACCGAGTTGTTCAATTGCGAATACTATATCCATTTTTCGAGAGAGTTATTGCCGTCTGTAAGGCGTCAAGGGAATTCTTGATAACAAATGGGGTCCCTGCGAAACGCGTTAAAGTTGTATACAATGGCATAAGTGCCGAAACGGCTAAGTTAGATAGATCCGAGAGTCATTCAATGACGCACTCGAGTAGGAGGGAACCACGCATTGTATTTATTGGAAGTCTGATTCCAACGAAGGGTATAAGCTACTTGATTAGCGCCATGGATCAAGTTGATAGAAATGTCAAAAACGTTGAGTTGCTGATTATAGGGGATGGTCCTGAACTTAGAAGATTAGCAAGTCAAGCAAAAGAGTTAGGTATCGAGGACTTTGTTCATTTTACTGGCTACGTCAATAATCCCAGGAAATATATCAATCTAGCAACTTTCTTGGTCTTACCATCCATTTCGGAAGAATTCGGTTTAGTGTTGCTAGAAGCAATGAGAGGGAGCAAAGCTGTTGTTGCTACAAAGGTAGGTGGAATTCCTGAGGTTGTTAAGCATGATGAGACCGGAATATTAGTGGAGCCTAAAAACAGTGATCAATTGGCACGAGCAATGTTGAAGCTTTTACAGGATCCGAAGAAGTGCGATTATATGGGCAGAAGAGGCCGGGAGAGGCTATTGCGAGGATTCACTGTGGAACAGATGGTGAGAGGCGTAGAGAGCGTCTACTTCGATGTTCTTAGAACACGCTCTAATTGACTCCTGAGGGATTTACCAATAGATAGCGAGGAATTTATTTATGGAGATTCTACAGGTTACTAGACAGTCTCCTTTGATGACTTATTACCGGTGGCTTATCATCTTACAAGTTCTTTATATATCTTGAGGAAGATTATATAGTTATGCTCTCAGAATATTATACCAGGCTAAGAATGAATCCCAATAAATACCAGCATGGAAAGAATTCTTTGCTAAATTTGTTTCTCTTTTTGATTGTGTATTCTTGCATACAAGATTTTGTGGGGGCTTTCTTCTATACAAACTTTAATTTACCCAAAATGTTTTTCTATTTTCATCTTTTTTTTGGAGAATTTCTACTATTTTGGTTATTTTTTTATATTATGACAGGAACCGGATTTAAAATCTATAAAAAATTGTCTCCTTTACTTGTTTTTTTGATTGTAGTGATATTATATTATGGGGTTCTTTCCTCCAATAGATTTTCATTTGCGACGCTTAAGGATTTAAGGTCTTTATTGCTACCGGTCATCCTAGTATATTTGGCATATTATTTAATCAATACTGAGCAGAAAAGAAGAAAATTTTTTTACTTTTTTATATTTTTATCTTTTGGGCTAACTTTGTTTGGAATTTTTGAAACATTATTTCTTCCGAATAAGTTTTGGTTTAACCATGTAAATATCTCTTTATATCAAACTCAAATAAAAGGTTACTACGCAGACTATCCTCAATTAGGAATTGCTGGAGCTGCAATGGGAAGACCGGGATATACAGAATTTTTGCCAAGAAGACTAACATCTACTTTTGGAGACCCATTTGGATACGCTATCGGGATGTCAACAGGCATAATTATTTTTCTTTATTTATTCTTAAAGAAGAAAAAGATTCGTTATTTATTAGGTTTCCTTATGACTTCTTCGGCCCTTTTGCTGACCTTTACACGGTCTGGTTATATATTCTTTATAATACTCTTTTTTGTTTTTTGGTTAATTGTTTTGAATAAAAAGCAGAAAATCTTCTCAGTATTTCTACTCATATTACTTTCTCCGTTAGTATACAATTTCTTGAGTGATCTCGTATCAGCTACCATAACTGGATTACAAACAAATAGTCCACATTCTCGTGATCTTATCTCTTTTTACACCTTTGTGATTCAATCTGGCAAATACTGGGCTGGAATGGGAGTAGGGCGCGCGCCGCATGTAGAAAGTGGTTATACATATCTGATGACTCAATTGGGAGGAATCGGATTGATTCTATTTTTGGCTTTTATTTTTTCTTGTATGCCGATTATTCACAGAAAAACAAGGCAGAAAGAAAAATCGAGTGAATTTATTAGCTTGAAATGTATGAATGCAATTGCACTTGGAATATTAATTGCGACGCCGATTTTAATGAATTTTTATCGTTATCCATTTGCATTGACTACCTATATGATTAATTGGATAATAGTGGGGATGGCATTGAGGGCATCGAGATAAAATAGGGAGATATTTTGTAGCTATGCATGTAATATGTTTTTGAAATGTTTTAGACTAACGAGATTATGTCCAAAATGAAAATCGGTATCGATGCAACGTCTGTCTGTAGAAGCATCACAGGTATTGAATATTATACCTTAAACTTAGTAAAAAACATACTTCAAATGAATGGCGTGGACAATTATGTGATTTTCTTCCGTAAAGAAATCCACCCAGAATTGGCTGAATTTATAGACAAAGCTAAATTTTTGGTATGTCCAATTGACAATCAAATTTTCTGTGAGCAGATTTGGCTACCATACGTTACTGCAAAAGAAAAAGTGGATTTGATGCATTTTCCTGCGTTTGCACCGGGTCTTTTTACAGTAACACGGTATGTAACTACCATTCATGATGCCTCGATTTGGAAGTACCCACATTGGTACTCTTGGAAATCAAGATGTTACACTCTTCCGCTTTTGCGATTGTCTTCAAAGCAAGCTGCTCATATTTTAACAGTTTCTCAATATAGCAAAAGTGAGTTGGCCAGATTCGCCAAGATAGAAAGGGACAAAATAACAGTTGGTCACGAAGCCATTGATGAAAAATTTAAATTAGTTAAAGAAAGGATAATTTTACGAGAAGTAAAACAAAAGTTTAATCTTTCAGAAAAATTCATCTTGACTGTTTCTTCTCTGGACCTAGCAAGAAATTTTGAACGATTATTGAAAGCTTATGCCATATTCAATCAAAATCAATCAGATTTCTCCTACAAATTAGTTTTGACAGGAAGAAAATCTTTAGGTATGAGTAGAATCATGAATAACATTCAGGAATTAGGGCTAAAAGGCAAAGTAATTTTAACAGGATATGTTTCTGATGCGGACTTAGTTACTTTGTATAATCTGGCAACTGTCTTTATTTATCTTCCCCTTTATGCAGGTTTTGGTCTGCCACCTTTACAAGCTATGGCGTGTGGGACACCAGTAATTACCTCAAATGTAGCATCCCTACCAGAAGTTGTTGGAGATGGTGCTGTTACTGTTGATCCGTATAACGTTGAAGCCGTTGTGGCGGCCCTAAAAGAAGTAACTAACAATAAAAAATTAAGACTAGAACTAATCGAAAGGGGATTTAAAAGAGTGAAATTGTTCAATTGGAAAGAGGTAGCAGAGAAAACTATTGAAACTTACAGGAAAATTTTTGCAGACGGAACACGATGAAAAAGCGACTTAAAATAGCTCAAGTAGCACCTTTTTATTATCCGGTTATTGGTGGATTAGAAAAAATTGTCCAAGGCCTCTCTGAAGAAATGGTAAAGCGAGGTCATGAAGTTCATGTATTCACCTCTTCTAGAAACCACGCAAAAAACCCGATGAACAGACCTTCCAAAGAGTATATTAATGGCGTTGCTGTTTACAGATTCGCCAGTCTTATAAATTCAGAATTCATGAGTTTTTTTCCCGGATTTGTTCCACCTTTGTTACAGAATAGGTTTGATATTATCCATCTTCATGTATATAGACATCCTCACACGGAAATGGGAAATTTTATAGGTAAGCTTAAATTCGTTCCTACAATTCTACAAGGTCACAGTCCCTTTTTCCCTCGGAAGTTTGCTGGACCGAAACATATTTTCTATGGAGCCTATGATATGATTGCAAGATGTACAATTCTGAAAACTGTCAGCGTAATTTTTGCTTTAACTCCCTCAGCAAGACAGGAATACATTAAGCGAGGTGCTCAAAGGGATAAGATAAAAATAGTTCCTAATTTTGTCTCCCAAGATTTTTTTTCTCAAGATGTCGACCCCGCTCCGTTTATTAAGAAATATGATTTAGTCGATAGGAAAATCATGTTGTTTCTTAGTCGACTTCATCCTTGCAAAAGAGCGGATCTTATTATTAAGACACTGCCCCCATTGACTGCTATATATCCTAACGTTTTCTTTTTGTTAGTCGGCCCTGATGAAAACTATTATTCCTATCTTCAAGATTTAGCTAAAAGACTGAGAGTTCAAGAGTATGTTTGTTGGATAGGTGCCTTATATGGATACGAAAAACTGCAAGCCTATTCAGCTTGCGATTTCTTGGCCTTGCCCTCAGATTATGAACCATTTGGTATTGTGTTATTGGAGGCAATGGCTATGGGAAAGCCAGTGATAGCGGTAGATTCCGGTCCTCAGCGATATATTGTAAAGGATGGAGACACCGGGCTGCTTATTCAACCAGGTAATGTCGGCCAACTTTCAAAGGCTATAGTGACCCTTTTGAGTGATGAAGATTTAAGAAAAAGAATGGGAAGAAATGCTCGGGAGTGGGCAGAAAATTTTAGACTAGCCAAGGTCGTTGATAAGATAGAAGGGATATACAAAGACTTGGTGACTCAACGTTCACGCCATAGGAATCATTGAATGAAGATATTAACCACCAAATACAAGTGCAGTAAAATAGATTCCGAGTTCTTAAAGGAGTATTATGACGCTGAAGCATCACAAACAAAGAGTAAAAAGGATTCAATGTATGGAAAGCAAAACTGGTTTCAAAATAAACTTTGGAATGAACGAATACCTGCAATTCAAAAATATAGCCCTTGTAGTCGTTTTCTAGACATTGGATGTGCCGATGGCTATGCAATAGATATTATTAAAAGGTCGTTTGGATTATCGGTATATTATGTAGGGTTGGATATTTCTGAAGTATATTTGAGAAGAGCAAAAGAAAAGGTAGGCGCGCATTTCGTGCATGCTAATGCAGAGTCTCTGATATTTTGTGATTCATCTTTCAAGCTGGTTAGTAGAAAATGTTAATTCAGTTATTCGAAAACTACCTTTTTTCAACCAAGAATTTCCAATTATGCAGTTGTACGTGATTAAGAAATAACCATAAGGATTATGGTATATTCAGCAGCAAAAATCTTAGGAGTTGGAGTTCATGATGTTACTATGAGAGATGCATTGAAGACTATGGAAAGTTTTATTGATTCTGGGAAACCTCATATATTTCCCTTCTTATGGCTTTTCAACCGAGGGAAGAAAATCAAAGATATATTCTTTGTTCATCATCGAAGAATAAGCTATTTCTTTAAGTTAAGGCTTTCTGAATTTACACATTTATCGTTATACTACCTAAGGGAATGATCTCAGTCAAAAATCGTGAGAAAAAAATTTTCGTTTAGGTCCGAAAAAGCGCTAAATAATGCATTTGAAATCGACATCGTTAAGGATTTTTGGAGTTTCCATTTTAGTGATAGCTCAGAAGAAAGAAATAACGTTGATTAGGAGACTAATATGGGTCGTGTTTCTTTTGCGGGTATAGAAATTGATAATCTTACCATGCAAGAGACTATCAATAAAATCGAAGAATTGATTCAAAAAGAAGAATCTTCTTATATAGTAACTCCTAATGTTGCACACATTGTTTTATTGCAAAAGGACAAAGAACTTAAAGAGATTTATGAGGGAGCTGAGTTGGCTATAGTCGATGGGATGCCTCTTTTGTGGGGAGTAAAGATTTTAGGTAGATCATTAAAAGAAAGAGTGGCAGGTTCGGACTTACTCCCTGCTTTTTGTAAAAATGCAGCGAAGAAAGGATATAGGCTGTTTTTTTTGGGTGCTCGGCCGGGAGTTGCTGCAAGAGCTGCCGAAATTTTGACTCAAAAAAATCGAGGGTTAAGAATTACAGGTACATATTCGCCTCCTTTCGGCTTTGAAAATGATGAGGAAGAAAATGGGAAAATTGTCCGGATGATAAGAGAAGCTAAGCCTGATGTATTATTTGTTGGATTAGGAGCTCCAAAACAGGAGAAGTGGATCTGGAAGTATAGGAATAGGCTACAGGTTCCGGTCTCTGTTGGAGTGGGCATAACATTTGATTTTAT
>Ga0114920_10000945_pt1 | contig 13065 bp, 15 predicted proteins | sample ChitaG_FD_88683 | JGI IMG/M metagenome (GOLD analysis project Ga0114920, IMG submission 88683) | Deep subsurface microbial communities from South Pacific Ocean to uncover new lineages of life (NeLLi) - Chile_00310 metaG | ecosystem: Environmental > Aquatic > Marine > Oceanic > Sediment ... | reverse complement strand
TTAGAATGGATGCCGAGAGACAACGAAGAGAAAGATCATTTGTTACATACAGATGTTCACTGGGGTACAGAACCCCCATGTGTGGTTCACGAAAAACGCCCCCTGAAAGACCCCGACGGGAATGTGATGGACGGGCTTTTTGTATCCTGGATCCGGTTAAACAATCCCAAACAGTACAACTCTTACACCACAGAGATGGTAAAGGGCGTGATAGCCGGTTTTGAAAATGCCTCTTTAGACAGGAGTGTTGTGGCTGCTGTCTTTACAGGTACTGGACCATATTCCTTTTGCACCGGAGGCAATACCAAGGAATACAGTGAATTCTACAGCATGAGACCGGATGAATATGGTCAGTACATGGAGCTCTTTAACCATATGGTGGACTCCATCCTTGCCTGTAAAAAGCCGGTAATATGCAGGGTGAACGGTATGAGAGTGGCAGGTGGCCAGGAAATCGGAATGGCCTGCGATCTTGCCATTGCATCAGATTTGGCCATTTTTGGACAGGCTGGCCCCAGGCACGGTTCTGCCCCTGATGGCGGCTCGTCTGACTTTCTCCCCTGGTTTCTCGGCATGGAGGATGCCATGTGGAACTGCGTCTCCTGTGAGATGTGGTCTGCCTATAAGATGAAGATGAAAACCGTCATTAGCAAATGCGTACCGGTCTTGAAGGTGGATGGGAAATGGGTCCGAAACCCCATGGTCATCACCGACCGATACGTTGAGGACGGAGAAATCGTCTATGGCGAGTTCAAGACTGGGGCAGAGGGCAAAGAGGCGAGAGCTTTCGTAAAAGAGCATCAACCAAATGCGGACTTTGAGCTATTAGACAAAGAAGTTGACAATATTGTGTGGACCTTTGCAAACCTCTTCCCTGCATGCCTGATCAAGTCCATTGACAGTGTCCGTGCCAAAAAGAAGTTCTTCTGGGATTACTCCAAGAACTACAACAGGCACTGGCTGGCCGCTAATATGAGCGGTGAGGCTTACTTAGGCTTCGGCGCCTTCAATACTAAGAGAATCACTGGTAAAGATACCATCGACTTTATCAAGTTCCGCCAGAACATCGCCGATATGAAAACCTGGGATATGGATATGTTCGCGGAAGTTCTTGGGAAGCCGCAAGAATAAGTCTGAAGAAAAGCTTAAACAGATAAAGAAAAAATCCGGGAGGAGACTTCTGGATTTTTTCTTTTATGATCAGTGGCAGCCTGACACGGGAGCGGTATTTGAAGAGAGAGTTGATCGGGGCTTGAATTTCGAGTATAAGATAATAGGTTTCTACCTATAGTTGGGCAATCAAAAAGGGGTGGTCTGATCAGCCAGGTTAAGGGAACAGAATTCTCAAGAGAAAGGAGAAGATGATGAAACATATTGGCGTGCAAATTGACGGAGGACTCGGCACCATAACATTGAAAAGGCCTCCTGTTAATGTCTTGAACATTGAGATGATGGATGAAATCAATGAAACACTGAGGGAGTGGGTAAAAAAAAAGGATCTCAAGGTAGTGCTATTCAATGCAGAGGGGAAATGCTTTTCAGCAGGTGTTGACGTAGCGGAACACATGGGTGATCTGGCACCAAAGATGATCTACAGCTTCCATGGTATGTTCCGGTTGATGGATAGATTAGGTGCGGTGACCGTTGCCTCTGTGTATGGATCGTGCTTAGGTGGTGGATGTGAGGTGGCGATCTTTTGTGACCTGGTGATCGCAGACGACACAGCGAAATTCGGCCAGCCAGAGATCCAGGTAGGGGTACTGCCGCCCATTGCCGCTCAGATAATGCCGAGGATCATTGGAAGAAAGGCAGCTATGGATTTGATCCTCTCAGGGCGCATTATCTCTGCGGAGGAGGCTTTGGGGATGGGTCTCATAAATAAAACCGTTGCGAAAGGCGATTTATCTCAAGAAACTGATAACTTTGTAAGGCCCTATCTTCCTCTGAGTGCTGAGGTCATAAGGATTACCAAAAAGACGATCAAGGCTGGTCTGATGGACGATTTTGAACCATCACTCAAGGCTATAGAAGATATCTATCTCAATGAATTGATGAAAACAACAGATGCTCAGGAAGGACTGAAGGCGTTCTTGGAAAGGAGGAGCCCTGAGTGGAAGAACTGTTGATTGAAGCCATTTTTTTTAAGCTTTAGGAATTTATAAGGTAAGCTCACTCTAGATGTCTTCAGAACCATTATCTGGTGCCAAGTAACGGTTAACCGTGTCTCTTGGCCAGGGTCCAATTAATCTATCCCTTTTCAAGGGTGGCTGTGGATTAAACAAAATGAAGCTCCCCGCAGCCCCGCTTATTGTATAGCGGGACAGGGTATTCTGGCGAAGGCGAATACAAGAAAAAAGATGTGAATCTGGAAGGTGTGCTCAGGGTATGAAGAGATCTTTGGTTGCGCTTGTTATCATTTTAGCTGTATTTGGCTGTGCTGAGAGCAAGAGGCGGATACCAACAACCAGGTATGCAAAACCGGCTCTCGTACTCCCAGCGACAACGAAACCGTATATAGTAAACGGGGTATCATACTACCCTCTGCCCAGCGAAGAAGGGTTTGTCCAGGTAGGTATTGCTTCCTGGTATGGGAAGAAGTTTCATCGAAAGAAGACCTCCAGCGGTGAGATCTACAATATGTATGATAAGACTGCTGCTCACAAAACGTTACCCTTTGGAACGTATGTAAAGGTGAAAAATCTATCGAATTCAAAAGAGGTAGTAGTCAAGATTAACGATCGGGGCCCTTTTGTTAAACAGAGGATTATTGACCTTTCTTATGGCGCTGCAAGGGAGATAGGATTGATTGGCCCTGGAACGGCACGGGTACGTTTGGTTGCCTTGTTACGGGAGGTTGGCAAGATCAAATCAGGTAATACCCAGAAAACGCTGGTGGAGGCAAAGGATTTTAACAGAGGAAAATTTACCGTACAGGTTGGCGCCTTTGAAAAGAGAGAAAATGCAGAACGGGTGGCAGGCCGGCTCAGGGTTATTTTTGATCACGTTACCATAACACCGTATGAACCATATCCCACAAGAGCCCTTTATCGGGTCAGGGTTTCTCTCTCTGAAAATATGACTGAAGCAGGCAATATAGTCACGAGATTGGAATATCTTGGATTTTCGGAGACCTTTGTTGTGGCGCTTTAGGCCTTATGATTGATTTTTCTCCTGAGAACCCCAGAGGTTCTAAAAACAACAACTCTTCGCGCCCTTAGCCGGAGGTCTTCTTTGGTCTGAGGGTTTCTGCCCCGTCGAGCAGCCTTGTTTTTCACAACGAATTTTCCGAATCCACTGACGAGGAGATCTTCTCCTCTTTCTAAAGTTTGCTTTATGATTTCTAACAGACTCTCTACAACCCCTCTGGACTGGCCTTTACTGAGACCCACTTGATTGTAAACACCATCTGTAATCTTTTCTTTCGTTAATGTCATGTACTGCCCCTCCTTCGGTTTCAGACCTATGATTTGTAACCATACTTTTCTTTTAACTTCCGACAGACAATGTCAGGCACGAGACCCTTGATAGTTCCCCCATAACTGGCTGCCTCCTTAATTATGGTAGAACTAGTATAGAGCCATTTGTAATCAGTCATCATGAAGATCGTTTGAATATTTCTTCTCAGCTTTCTATTCATTAGGGACATCTGAAACTCATATTCAAAGTCTGAGAGGGCCCTCATTCCTCTCAAAATGACATTGGTCTCTTTGCGCTTCACGTAATCAACCAGCAAGCCATGAAAGGAGTCAACAAAGACCTTTTTATCGTTTTTGGTTGATTCCCTGATCATGTCCATCCTCTCTTCCAAAGTAAAAAGGATATTTTTCATTGGATTAGAGGCTACGGCAATGGTGACAGAGTCGAATACCGTCAGCGCCCTTCGCAGAATACTGAGATGGCCATTGGTTATAGGATCAAAAGAGCCTGGATAAATTACCATTTTTTTCACGTTATAATGCCCCATGACTATAGTAAAAACCTATTACTGTGGATCCGTAAGATCGGGTTTGTTGTAGCCGAAGATGAGGGATCTTACATGGTAACGGATCGTTGGCGCTGGTTGATGATTCTGCCACTACCATGGCGTCATGCGTCAGCAGATCGCTCTCAACGAGTTTGTTCATGGTAGGTTCAATATATCCCTTCCCGTAAGGAGGATCAATAAAGACGAGATCGAATTGACCGCATCCGAGATTTCTGATTCTATTCAAATCCTTAGGCAATTCCTCTCTAACAACCATGGAAAGCTCCTCAAGCCCACAGATGGTGAGGTTTTTCTTAATTATGGTAAGAGCCCGCCGTGAGTTATCTATGAACACAGCTCTTTTGGCCCCCCTGCTAAGGCATTCTATCCCCAGGCTCCCTGTGCCGGCAAAAAGGTCCAATACAGTAACACCGGTGAGTGTCTGGCCCAGAATGTTGAAGATAGAATTCCGTACCATATCCGCGGTAGGTCTGATATGAGGCCCCTTAATCTTTATCAGCCGGTGGCCCTTTACCATACCGCCTGTTACTCTCATGATTTGCTTTCTAAACTCTCCTCACTATTCTTTGATGAGGAAGCAATCAAAGGCTTCGGCCTTTTTGCCTCTCCACGAAGGGTGTGATAGAGTTTTAGTGCAGGGCCGGAAAAAACATACACGGAAGAAAAAAGAAATAACATCAAAGCCGGCTTGTAGGCCACAACAATAAAAACAAGGATAAACGCTACCAGGACATTAAAGGGTTTTTGCTTCAAAAGCTCAAGCTCTTTGAAACTCAAATAGTCGATCGTGCTTACCATGAGGAATGATAAGAGGTAAATAGTGATTATGATCAAAATGTGTAGATTTTCATTCAGCCCTCCCAGGGAATTACTAAAAAGAACCGCGGTGGCAATCAAGATAGCTGCTCCGGGTATTGGTAAGCCTTTGAAGTGCTGAGATTCGATGTTGCCTTTTTGAACATTGAACCGAGCAAGCCTCAAGGCACCGCAGATAATGTACAGAAATACGGCCAGCCAGCCAAATCTCCCAAATGGTTTTAAGGCCCACTCAAAAATCAGTAATCCAGGTGCCACACCGAAGGCAACCAGATCAGACAGTGAGTCATACTCGACACCAAATTGACTCGTTGTATTAGTAAAGCGGGCAATTTTCCCATCTAATCCATCGAGTATGAAAGAGATAAGGATGGCAATTGCTGCAGCGTCATAGCGTGCCTGCGTAGCAGCGATTATGGCATAAAATCCTCCAAAGAGGCTGCAGGAGGTAAACAGATTAGGGAGGATGTAAATTCCCTTCTTATTCCTTTTCTTAGATCTATTTTTCGTTTTCACTCTACCGAAGGTATCCTATGACTGTCTGACCGGCTTTAACTTTTTCCCCTTTCCGAACGGTGATAGTGCTATCAGGTGGAAGATACACCTCGAGTCGTGAGCCGAACCTAATGAGACCAAATCTCTGGCCTGCTCTTACGTAGTCTCCCGCTTTCACCCAACAGACAATCCTCCTCGCAATGAGGCCAGCGACCTGAACGAAGACAATTTTTTCCCTGTTGTCTGTTTCTAACATTACCATATTACTCTCATTGTGGAGAGAGGCCTTATCCAAATTGGCCGAAAAGAATTTGCCAGGATGATAGGTTAGTTGGCTAATCCTCCCTCCAATAGGGATCCGATTAATATGGGCATTAAAGAGCGACATGAAAATACTTAACTTTACCGCGGTATCTGTAAAACGATTATCTCCGCTAGTAAGTTTCTCTATTGCTATTATCTTGCCGTCCGCCGGCGTCAGAACTGCCTTTTCCCTATTCACCAGGTTTCTCTCTGGGTCACGGAAGAAAAAGATGATGAATGAGGTTAGCATAGCGAAAGGAATGGCCAGGACCAGCAGATCTAAGATGAGAAAGACACAAGTCAATCCTATTCCAATAAGTACAAAAGGAATACCCTCCCGGGCAATCGGTAGTTTATTGTCTATCTTTTTTGCTTCCAATCTAAGTCCCTGGAAAATTTGATCTTATTTCTCACTAGCGTTTAATACAAATTTAGGTATTTGTCAATATGACATATGTATCTCTCCACAGTAACGTCAAAGTAGACTCTAGCTTAGTCAAATCTGAAAGGTTTGCCCTGTCAAGGGCGGGACTCAAATCCGAAATCCGAATATCGAAATTCTAAATAATATCAAAATTCGAATACCCGCCTGCCATGCATTATCAACGGTACAAAGCAGATAGTCGTTAGAGAAATAGTCTCGTGGTTTTTCGTTGCAATAGCAAAAAGGCATTGCGGGCAGGTCCAATGACCAAAACATTTCGGGGACTTATACAATATCTACAGGATTTCGACATGTTTTGTCCCGACGCGTCGGGATTGGATTTTGGTCATTCGTATTTGTTTCGGTCTGCCCTGGCGCGACGTAATTGGTACTGGATGCTACTGCTTTCATTGTATCCAAGCGAAAACATTGAGATGAATGCATTGGATAACAGGTCTGGGCCAGGGATTTCGTGCTTCGAGTTTCGAATTTCAGAGAAAATAGTTTAGTCAAAATATGACTCTCATTCAACTAGTTACCGCTCTAAATGACATGGCCCTGTGCACCTCTCAAAAAAAATGCCACAGTTCAAAAATGAGATTTCGGCATCTGTGATCTGGATTTCCTGTGAGGTGTGCGTATGTCGGCTCCTCTCAGATAGATTGGAATGAGCTCGCCTGAGTTATCTGATTCTCCTTTCTGAAGTCTTTTGAGTCCCAGAATGCCAAGGGATGAGGCCTTAAGGTTCCAGAGATTTGCAGGCGCCATCACCGGTTTTCCCTTCACCTGCTGTTTCAGGATGGGACCTTGCTGAGAGAGATCATTTCCTATGAAAACTGTTTTGTTGCTAATTATGCTACCAATCTTGCTCGTCTTTAGACAGGTATCTTCCTTCAGTCTCAACAACTGACCAGGCGCACTCCATCTAAACAGGGCGGTAAACACCTCAACTTTCCGTGAACCTATCAACGGGCATATATCTTCCTTCAGAAATGGCAGCTGGCTGGCCATAGCTGCTAAGGTGGGCACGCCAACTATTGGTATGGCGAGTGATTCTGAGAGTCCCTTGGCAACAGACAAACCTATTCTAATACCAGTAAAGCTTCCTGGTCCCAAGGCAACGATTACACCGTTCAGTTCTTGAGGGCTAAGGCCTACCTTGCTAACCAGGTCGTTAAGGGATGGCATGAGGTTGTTGAAGCGAGTTGACCCCGAGGGAAGGATGTATTCACCGAGGAGGATTTCATCCTTCATTGCTGCCAGGCTGTATTGGGTGGTTGAGGTATTTATGGAAAGGATATTCAATTGTCGATTTTCGATTGACTATTTTCTATTGAAGATTCTAAATCTTCAATCTTCAATTTTCGATCTTCACTTACTTAGTGAATATTCGTGCCAGATCATTGTAGAACACAAAGGCCATTAATACCAAAAGAACGAAAATGCCTATTTTTTGGGCCATTTCCCTTTTCTTAATACTTATGGGCTTCCTAATGATAAGCTCTATCAGCAGGAAGAGGATCATACCGCCATCCAAAACTGGAACGGGAAGAAGATTCAAGAGGGCGAGATTTATGCTGATAACAGCCATAAACGGAACAAGGTAGCCTATATTCTCCCTGGCAATGTCACCAGTTAGCTGTCCGATCATGATGGGCCCGCCCAGTGTTTTGAGGGGGACAACGCCCTGAAACAGCTTGACAATTGTTAAAACAGTCAGAGCTGTTACCTCCCAGGTCCTTTCTGCTGCCTTCGCCAGTGCGCGCAAAGGGCTTAGCCTTAGTTTCTCTATGCTCCCGCTGGCCACGATTCCTATGAGGGGTGATTGAATTTCTTCTCCAAAGATGTTTTTAACCTTTTCTATTTCCGGAACAACCGTAGTAGAGACCCTCTGATTCCCTCTTATGATTACCATGGTTAGTCCCTTTTCCGAACTCTTTTGGATAAGTTTCTTGATATCGCTCCATTCATCAATTTTTCTGTCTTCGACATATTCGATGATATCACCTTTCAGGAGCCCGGCCTTATCTGCAGGTGAGTTAGGCCTTACCTGGCCAACTTCGGCGGTCATGACAGGATAACCTGATATGAGGTAAAGCCCACAAAAAAGAAGGAAGGCTAAGAGGAAATTAAAGAGAGGACCAGCTGCGGCAATGGCAATCCTATTGAGCACCGGCTGCGCAGAGAAGGATCGATGTGCTTGTTCTGGCGACACTTCCTCCTCATCACCTTCTCCCAGAAGTTTAACGTAACCGCCAAGGGGAAAGGCCGAGATTACATACTCGGTTTCTCCTACCTTTTTCCCGATGAGTCTGGGCCCAAAGCCTAGGGAAAACTTATGAACTATAACCTTGAAGGTCTTGGCCAATAGGAAGTGCCCGAATTCATGGAAACTAATTAAGATGCCAAGCACGATTATGAATGGAATTATATAATATAAAAAGGTAGTCATAGAGGTCAGATACCCACCATCTGTTCTAAGATTTTTTTGGCCGTTGATTGTGCCCATCGATCTGCCTCCAGGGCCTGATCGATAGTGTCTATCGGAAAAACCTCGTGTCTTTCCATTGTTTTTTCAACGAGTTGAGGGATCTCCAAGAAACCAATCCTTCCTTGCAAAAAGGCGTTGACAGCTATTTCGTTGGCGCCACTAAGTACGGCTGGCATACTGTGCCCTATCTTAGCTGCAGTCAGGGCCAGGTCCAGACATCTGAATCTCTTTTTGTCGGGTTCTTCGAAACTCAGTTTTCCGATGCTCAAAAGATCCAAGGATGGCGATTCTCCGTGAAGATGTCTCGGATAGGAGAGGGCGTAGGATATTGGGATCCTCATGTCTGGACAGGCCAGTTGGGCGATAATAGAGCCGTCTACATACTCAACCATTGAATGGATAATGCTCTGCGGATGGAGAAGGATTTCTATTTGATCTATATCTACATTGAAAAGCCATTTTGCCTCGATTGCCTCAATCCCCTTGTTCATCATCGTTGCTGAGTCTATGGTAATTTTCCGTCCCATTTTCCATTTCGGGTGTTCTAGTGCCTGCTCGGGGGTAACCTTGGACAAGCGCTCGATAGAAAAATCTTTGAACGGTCCGCCAGATCCTGTCAAGATAATTTTCCTGAGATCCTCTCTCATGTGTCCTTGGATAGACTGCTGTATCGCACTGTGTTCACTGTCAATGGGGAATATGTGTGCACCTCTCTCTTGTGATTCGTTCGTCAGCAAAGATCCTGCTATTACCAATGTCTCCTTATTGGCTAAAGCAACATCCTTGCCCGCGGTTATGGCTGAATATGTTGGAAGGAGTCCAGATGATCCGGTCATTGCTGCAATCGCCATATCCACCTCCGAAAGCGTCGCTATCTGCACATAGCCTTTAGTTCCGGATAAGATCTCTGTGTTTGTCTGGTTGTTGAGCCTGATTTTCAGCTCCTTGGCAACATCAGAATTAATGACTGCTGCAAAAGGCGGTTTGAATTCCCTTATTTGTTTGGCAAGGAGATCTATGTTTTTTCCTGCGCCAAGCGCTATTATGCGGTATCGATCCAGATTTCCCCGAATAACCTCGAGCGAATTAATTCCGATATAGCCAGTGGAACCCAGAAGGCATATGTTTTTCAAAACAAAATAGCTCCTTATTCCGTAGATTGTTGCGTTCCTAACCCAATAAAAAACCTCAGTAGCTCAAATAAAGGTAGAGTACAGGGATTGCAAAGAGTAGACTATCTATTCTATCGAGTATCCCTCCATGGCCCGGCAAGACCGTACCGCTATCCTTTATATTGGATATTCTTTTGAACAAGGATTCTGCTAGGTCGCCAACCTGTCCGCTGATTCCTATTACTATAGCTAATACCATAATGGTAATAAGAGATAAAGAGGGAAAGAATAACAAGCCGAAGATGCCGGCACTCAGTACGTTTGCCAATAAACCTCCTACAGTACCCTCCCAGGTTTTTCCTGGGCTTATCGGGGTGAGTTTATGCTTGCCCAAGTGCCTTCCAACATAAAAGGAGCCGGTGTCGCCAGCGAAAATAACAGCCAAGATAAAGAAAATCCACATCTTACCCTGATCCAGCCCTGCAATTAACAGAAAAAAGATCAAGGGCAGGCAGATATAAAAAGGTCCAATAATGGTCTGTGCGAAATCACTACTTTTTGGGTAATTCTTTTCATTGCTGAACAGAAAGAATGCTAAGGGGAACATAACAAAAAGGGGGAGTATAGATACAAAGAAGAGGCCTTTATACAGGAGCGAGCAAAACAGCAAAATGGTCAACACATAAATAATAAACACGATTGTTTTTGCCACCCGAGGTCCCAGCATTGCGTAAAATTCATATAAACCTCGTAACGCTACCACTAGGACGACTATGGTTAAGACCCAGAAAGGAGCAAACCAAATGATTCCAGTCAGTAACGGCACTGCAATAAAGGCTGTTATCAGCCTCTTCATGTGGGCAGTCATGTATTCTTTCCCTTTTTTGATTATTGCATTAGCTCCTTTCTACCAATCCTTACCCTGAAGAGGGCGGGGTCTTTCGGAAGTGACGAAAAGCCCCACCCTCGGTCTAAAAGCCTAGAGTTTATAAAAAGCTTTCATCATATATACGGAGGTAAAGCAACAATCAAATTCCCTTTTTTACTCGGGGTAAATGGTTTGTTCTCCGGTGGTCCCGAAACGTCGTTCCCGTTTCTGGTAGTCGAGAAGGGCCTCAAGGTATCTCTCCTTGCGGAAATCTGGCCAGAGCGTAGGAGTAACAAAGATTTCTGTATAGGCTACCTGCCAGAGAAGAAAGTTGCTGATCCTATATTCCCCACTTGTCCTGATGAGTAAATCCGGATCTGGGGTATCAGCGGTATAAAGATACTCACTCAGACGCTCCTCTGTGATCCGGTTGACCTGTAGAGTGCCTTTTTCAATGTCACTCAGCATGTCTTTCACTGCCCGGACGATTTCCTGTCTCCCTCCATAGCTCAGGGCAAGGGTTAAGGTCATCTCTGTATTGTGCTGAGTTTTTTCTATTGTTTGCCACAGAGTCCTTTGAACCTCTGGAGGAAGTTTTTCTGCTTGCCCGATACAGGCGAGCCGAATACCAGTATCCAGCATCTCCTTCAGTTCACTCTTGAGATAGCGGTTCAAAAGACCCATTAAGGCCTTTACCTCAAAGGAAGGCCTTTTCCAGTTTTCCTCGCTAAAGGCATAGAGGGTGAGCCACTTTATGCCGAGTTTACGGCTGGTTCGGACAATATCCCGTACCGATTCTGTGCCCTTTTGGTGACCGGCAATCCTGGTGAGGCCTCTTCTCTTTGCCCACCGGCCGTTACCATCCATTATAATGGCGACATGTCGGGGTAGTTTATCTGGGTCTAATCGTTCCATATGCGAGGGTTAGTGTAAGAATATGAGAGGGCATGGTGTTTGAGTGGTAGTTCGTATCAAAATTCGAGTATTTCCTTTTCCTTTTCTGTTTGGATGCTATCTATTTTTTCAATGAACTCATCGGTAGTCTTTTGCACCTTATCTTGGTACTTGTACATCTCGTCTTCAGATATTTCGCTCTCTTTTTTTAACTCCTTCAACAACTCGTTGGCCTCACGTCGGTGATTCCTGATGACTATTTTGCTCTCCTCGGCTGTTTTCTTTGCCACCTTCGCAAGTTCTTTCCGTCTCTCCTCGGTCAGGGGAGGTATTGATATCCTGATCAGTTTCCCATCATTCATAGGTGTGAGTCCAAGCCCGGATTTCAGTATGGCCTTCTCAATGTCTCCTATGATGGATTGATCCCAGGGCTGGACAATCAAGAGCCTGCTTTCCGGGCTGCTCATAGAGGCTGTTTGAGTTAAGCGCATCTGTGTTCCATAACATTCGACCATTATGCCTTCAAGGATGGATGTCGATGCCCTGCCAGTCCTCATCTTCTTGAATTCTCGATCGAGGGCCTGAACCGTCTTTTCCATTTTTTTGCTCATCTCCGATAAGATCTCATCTTTCATCGTCTTCTCCTGCTATGAGAGTTCCAACGCTCTGACCAGAGACAATCCTTTTGATATTTCCCCTTTTGCCTATATTAAAGACGACAATTGGAATCTGCTGGTCCATCGCCATAGATATGGCAGTCAGGTCAATTACCGCGAGCCTGTCTCTTAATACCTGGTCATAACTGATCTTACGAAACAGCTTGGCACCTGGCTCCGTGACTGGGTCCCGATCATAAACACCATCAACTTGAGTAGCCTTGAGAATAACTTGTGCATTTATTTCGGTGGCCCGGAGAGTGGCTGCGGTATCGGTGGTGAAGAAAGGGTTCCCGGTCCCACCTGCAAATATTACAATCCTCCCTTGATCCAAGTGTTTGAGTGCTCTGTCTCTATCAAACGGTTCAACCGCTCTGTCTATTGCGAGTGCGCTCATTGCTGATGCGGGTGTACCCGTTGCGCTGAGAACCTCACGCAGGGCAAGTGCATTGATAACCGTAGCCAGCATCCCCATATAATCTGCAGTTACCCTGCCGATGCCATACTCAGATGATTTTATTCCTCTGAAAATATTGCCACCTCCGATTACAATACCTATTTGTGCGCCAACCCGGTGAGCTGATTGAATGTCAGAAGCAATATCCTTGAGGGTTGGAGGGTTTATCCCACTATTCCTGTCTCCCATAAGGGATTCACCGCTCAGTTTCAATAAGATTCTCTTAAAGCGCAGGCCGCTCTGAGATACCGGCATTCTGTTTTACCCAGTTGTTATGGACGCTAAAGCGCACGCCTCTCAGGCCTTGTGGGCCAGCAGTCATTCCTTCTAACAGGCTGTTGCCCAAACCGTAATCCCTTTGAGGTGTTACTAAAACGTTTTTTGTCAACAAATCTTGCCGAAGTGGAAGATAAGCGATGTCAACTGTCTGAGCCCTAAAGCAGGGTAACGTCAAAGGCCAGGGTATGGGTATCTTTTTTTTGGTTATGCCCCTGGCCCAGACCTGGCATGCAAAGCATCAGTACAAAGAGCTTACTTACGAAATACTCTAACGACCACACTGTA
>Ga0114920_10000944_pt1 | contig 13078 bp, 10 predicted proteins | sample ChitaG_FD_88683 | JGI IMG/M metagenome (GOLD analysis project Ga0114920, IMG submission 88683) | Deep subsurface microbial communities from South Pacific Ocean to uncover new lineages of life (NeLLi) - Chile_00310 metaG | ecosystem: Environmental > Aquatic > Marine > Oceanic > Sediment ... | reverse complement strand
CCCGCCATTCACACAGGCCATCGATCTTCTTTTCCAGATGTTTCTCCCGGTTCGCTGTCTCCGTCCAAAAAACAATGTCGCCTTTTTCTTAAAACTGTTTCCTCAAGCATGACAGGCTGGTTGAGATTAATCCCGTACTTGCAGGCCACCTCGGCTACATTGCCCTTGAGGAAGGATTCTAGCACCGCTTTGAATTTGAATGAAGGGTGGTGTTCTTTAGGCTTCTTCGCTATGAGATAAACTCCTTTCCGTCCCGATTCCCTTCAGGACGACTCTTTTTATACCCGTTTATCTCACGCTACTACCAGTTCGGTCTTTGGGACTAGGAGCCTTACCTCGTTTAAATAATATTTTCCTTTTTTGTGTAGGTGATATCAGCCAACATCCATGGCATATCACCCCTAGCTGACGATAATCTTCACCCATTTGAAATTCCGATGGCCGAAAGGTTGGTTTTATAGTGAGCGTAAGGACGCCCTCATGCTCAGGCAGAGGATGGCGGATCGTTAGTTGGGATCCGCGCCGGATTCTCCACTTCTGACAAATACCATCACTACTCTTTGATTCTACCCTAACTCTCGCCGAAGGCAAAAACGGGGGAGCCTCAATTTGCAATTCCAGAAACCGGTTCTTATATCCCGAACTGTATGTAATAATCATTTCTTCTCCTATCCACTCATCATCATATTGGCCGGTTATCCCGTTTTCTAGAGGTTTGGGATTTCTTATGGCTAAGTTAAATATCTCCAGGTATTTTCGTGTCATGACCTCAGGATCAAAATCAGAGACTCGGCGGCAACCGCGAAGGACCAAGTCATCTCTCGTCCGTGGATTATTGATGATCTGTTCTAGACATTGTACAATTTCTCTTGGATTACGCGGATCAAAGTAGAGCGCCGCATCTTGGGCAATTTCTGGAAGGCTGGTAATGTTACTGCAGAGTATTGCTTTCCCATAGAACATTGCCTCAAGTAGAGGAACACCAAAACCTTCGTAAAGTGAAGGGAGTATAAGAAATTCACATCCTTGCCACACAGATGATAGCTGATCCGTTCCTAAGTAACCGGGAAAATGAATCCTTTCCCTAAGCCCCATCTGATGTACTGCAGCCTTAAGTTTGGCTTTCATATCACCTATTGCACCAGTGAAGACCAAATCGATTTTACAGCTTGGGTTTTGTGATAAGAACATACCAAAAGCCGTTAGCAGCATTTGATGGTTTTTATGAGGCCAAAAATTTGCTGGATAGAACATATATGGACGTCGGTTGATACTCAGAGTGATAAGATTTTCTTTAACTTTGTTGGGTTCTAGTTTGGGAAATCGGGACTGAATGCAAACAGGAACCACATGTGTTTTTTGGGGATCCATGTTGAGGTTTTTAAAAACGGATTGACGAACATCTTCTGAAATACATACTACTCTGTCTGCTTCCCTCCGCAAATCGTCAAAAAACGCTTGCCTCGTGTTGATTTCTCTGGGGCTGAAAAATTGTGGATAAGCCAAATGTTGCAAGTCTACAATAACCGAAACCACCGGGATTCCAGGCTCTGCATAAGTAGGCGCTGTAAAAGGACAAAATAAAAGGTCCACACCCAGTGAGCTCAAACGCGATTTGTTAAACAATCTATTTAGAATACGTTTGCTAAGAAATTCGTATATCTTATGAAGCCTCTGCTGTAATCGGCCAAAATAAATTGAGTCAAATAGACTACCAAGCGAATTCTGCCGTGTTAATACGCAAAGACGGCTCATATTTGTATTATCAAGAATCGATAGCTCTTGATGGTTCCAAGATGCCGTGAGGATCAAAAAATTATCGTCAGGAGCCATTGTCTGAAAAGATTTTAGGAGTTCAAGGGCAAATATTTTTGCACCGCCATTTCTACCGTCGGGAAAGATTGGAGTCATATCCACAGCAATTAACGCCATCCGCACTAAATCTCCTTATCCGATCTTTTTATTTCTTGGCTTTTGTTCAATGGAAGGGACGAATCCAATCGTTTGACTTTGATCAAACCAATTTTTCTAGCTCCACGAACAGCAAAAGTCTTTTCAAGGCTCCTCCACCCCTTTTCGACCTCTAATGCCTTCCGGGCTTCTAAGGCTAATCTATTTTTTAGATCCAGGATCTTTGCTTCCAGTCTTTCAAAAATCCTCAACCGTTCTGCACGATCTTTCTCACTTTCTTTCAGTAACCGGGTTAACTTTTTGACCTGTACTAAGCGAGCACTCCGGTCAGCCTCCGATTCTTTGTACTTGATCACCAAATCTTTTATTTGATTCGATCTAGCCTTTCGATCTTTCTCACTTTCTTTCAGTAACCGGGTTAACTTTTTGACCTGTACTAAGCGAACACTCCGGTCAGCCTCCGATTCTTTGTACTTGATCACCAAATCTTTTATTTGATTCGATCTGGCCTTTCGATCTTTCTCACTTTCCTTCAGTAACCGGGTTAACTTTTTGACCTGTACTAAGCGAGCACTCCGGTCAGCCTCCGATTCTTTGTACTTGATCACCAAATCTTGGAATTGACTACTCAAGTAAAGCAAGGCCTGAATCAATCGTCCTTCCGGTGATTTGATCAATGATTTTTGGATTTCATCAGGCGAGTGTTTCACCAAACTAACTCGACTGGCAATAAGAGACATGTCGTAATGGGAAAAAACTGCCGGTACGAATTGCACAAAGTCGCATCCCAACCGTGAAAAGAATTCACAGATGGAACTTGCGCTAAATAAATAAAGGTGTCGTTTTTTAGCCTTTAACTGTTCTAAAAAAGGATCATTTTGTTCAACTAACTTATTGAAAGACTTAGCTTCTTGGAAACGAGGTGTTTGGATAAACAGTATGCCGTCACGTTTGAGCAAGTTCAAACAGTGGCGTAGAGTTTCCGTCGGGTTGGGAAGGTGTTCCAAAACGTCCATCATGGCAATGATATCCAGAGAATCCGGCTCTATCTTCTGATTTTCCACTGGTCCTAGAAGTGTCGGTATCCCGAAAATTTTCCGTGCGTTTTCTACCACCCAAGGGCTAAGCTCCAGACCTGTGGCATCAAAACCGGCCCATCGCAGTAAAGCTACGAACCCGCCGTGGGCACTTCCCAGCTCCAGAGCTTTACAAAGGGGCAGTTTGTAGTAGAGGATTGTATTTAGCCAGTGTACACAGCGCTCCGACAAATCGGTCTGGGCACGATCCAGAATATTGGGATAGCCAAGGTCTTTTTCCTGATGGGCAAACCAATAGTCGCGTCCGTAAAAATCCGCATCATCGTCTTTTACCTGTTGCCGGCTAACTTCCAAAATTTCAGCTGCGATTAGCGTTTCACACGCTGAACACCTCAGATAACCAGGCGAAAAAGGGACTAACGCTTTATTCCCACACCAACACTGTTTGATCTTTTTCATTTTGGCCTTTTTCATTGGAAACCTCCTCTATTTTTACTACCAATTTTGGGGATCAGTGCCGTCTCTCTCAAAAAGCGAGTTCTTGCCAATCATACTCATTGTATTAACTGGTTTTTTATTATTTATACGCCCGGTATGCATTTTAATCTTTCAGTACTCTGTGAAAAGAGCAAAAATAAATGGATCTTTGATACATTACTAATTTAATTACTTTTAACGCAATTGCATCCGAAACATTCACGATATAACAAAATAATAGAACAGAGGTTGGGATCCTATAGTTTCAAACCAATATTTATTTTCTCTGACCATATCAAAAATAATTTTATAACTACCCTTATCTAAATACTGTTTCTTTATTACAAAGGTAGTTTCAAATGAATCTCCTACTCCTATGACATTTTCAGGGAGTTCCTTCTTGAGCTCTAGAACAGTGGATGCGGTATCATCTTGGGTATCAAAAATCCGACATCCTATACGAAGCACTTCGTCTGTTGTTCTTCTCCATTTGAACGTGCCGGTATTTGAAACACGTATTAAAAAGTGTAAATCTTCTTTATCAGTAAAAGAAATGGCGTCTATTTGAGCCTTATACGAAAAGTCACTGTGTTCATTAATTAAACCGCGTAAAAACTGTATATCTTTCCACTCCCAAAGCCTCTCAAGAGTTAAATCTATGCTGACAGGCAATGAATTCCAATAGAGCACGTCTGCACGCATGGCTCCCCTAAAATGAACAAAAAAACTAAATATCAAAAAGCAATAAAACAGCCCGTTATAAGCCCATCTCTTTATGCCCTTGAGCATCCTTTGGTATCTCAAGACCGGAAACAAGAAGTAAATAAGATAAGGAATGATGTCGGAAAAATAACGTGGTCCAAATGACCACCCTGCCCACCAACGAGGGAATGTTCCAATCATCAGCCAGTGAAAAAAAATAATACCGAGCACGTATCTATCAAGAATCTCAAACTGATGATGCTTAATTTTTAAAAATATTCCTAATAATACAAAAAAGAATATCGGGGAAAATATAAATAATCCGCGAGAAGGGCTGAACAAGACACCAAGCAATCCCTCTGCAAAATTTCGACCCGGCAATACTGCCTGGCTTATATAAGTTGGAGAAATCATTGATTCATAAGTAATATAATTAAAGACGAAAAATATTCCCAAAATAAAGACTAATCCTGAAAAATAAAACACAAAAAATCTCCTGTAATGTAAAAAAATAAAAAGCGTGAAAAGAATAATTGAAACAATATTTGTCGGACGAATTATGTAAGAAAAGGCCAAAGGAATGCTGGCTAATGGAATTAAGTATGGCGTTTTTCTTGACCGTAATATAATCAGGAGAGTTATTGCTAGCATTAACATTGACGGCCCGTGCGGCCATAACGCCCGGCTTGCAGTTGACCAAGCTGCTGTACAAAAGGCAAAAATGAAGGTAACCAATAATGCGGATTTCACACCCAGGGAGTTTTTTGCAGTGAAATAGATACATAATGCGGTTAGTGCAACCAAAATAGAGGCTATAAAGACTTCAACTAGACTGTGGGCTGTAATCGGGTCGATGGAACCAAATGGGAGATCCACACGATTTCTTATGTATTTTTCAAATGAAGGAAAAGAGCTCACAAGGAGCGGCAATATCTTATCAGCCAAATAAACAAAGGGGACTGACAATATAGACGCACCCAGTGGATAAGAAAAATAGTAATGCCCATTCAATTGTTTCACACAATAAAACTGGTTTTTTTTTGCTTGAATAATTTCTTCGTATTCATCCAAATCAATGTTACATTCTTTTATAATACTCATTGCGGTGTGTATGGAATAGGCTGAGTCTCCTGAAGTAATATTGGTGCTAAAAAAATGGCTGAGAAGCACAATAACAAAAATACTCACTAAAATACTTGCTGAAAATATTTTTGTTTTATATTTAATATTATTATTTGAATGTGGCATGCTATAGATTGCCCTTATTCTATTTGGAGGTTGAGTTCTTTACACTGTAGATTACAGAATCAATCTCGGTCTCAAGAGACCGTTTAGGACGATAACCCAAATTCGATGCAGCGGCGCTGATATCCGCAACAGAGAAACGTAATTCACCCGGTTGGGCTCGAGCAAAAACGGGTCGAATATTGGAACGGATTCGTTCAATCAAAATCTTAGCAAGCTCATTTACTGAGGTGGCCTGACCCGTACCGAGATTATATATGCCAGGTGGGCCGGAAAGAGACTTAATAGTGCCTTCCACAACGTCGTCTACATGTACAAAATCTCGCCTTTGCTCGCCATCTCCGAAAATAACAGGCTTATCCCCCTGCAACAACCTGGTAACAAAGATCGTGATTACTCCAACATAGGGTGTAAATGCCTGACCTGGTCCGAAAGTATTGAAGTAGCGTAACGCACAAAATGGTATTTTCATTTGGCCTAACACCTGATTACAAATGCGCTCTGCGGCTAATTTGCTGGCCCCATATGGGGATATGGGCTCCTTTGGATGACTTTCTGGGATGGGTTTAGGCGCTGAAGAGTCGGCGTAAATGGCCATGGATGAAGCCAGCATAAATTGGCGCACGGCTTTAGGATTTAGGCATCTAAGAAGATTCAGCGTCCCCATCAGGTTGGTATCCACATCATCGTAGAACATTTTTAAGCTGCCTCGAATTGTAACCTGGGCTGCCAGATGAAAAACACAATCGACGCCTTTAAGCGCCACCTCTGCATCATCGCGACGTCGAACATCTCCTTCTACGAAACGAGCCCGTGGATCAATCGCGCTACGTGTGCCTACTGATAAATTGTCTAAAATGCTGACTCGAAATCCGTGGTCGAGTAATTTATTAACTAAACGGGATCCTATGAAACCGGCACCGCCAGTTACCAGAGCATGTTGGAAAGGTTCTCTCAATTCAAGTCCTTCGGATTGCATTGGATGATATTCGTTCTTTGGATAATTGCACTATCGATATCGTCTTTGGATGTGACTCGGACGCCCGGGAAAATGAGACTATTTTTGATCCTGATGGGATATCTCACAACGGCTTGCTCGCCGATAACGCTGTTTTCAACTGATGCCCCAAGTGGGATCCGGGCGTTTTTTCCGATAATTTTTTTGAGTCTACGTCTCTTCAGTTCCATCAGATTAAGCGCGAGGAGTTCATGGGGAAACGTCAGATTAAGATCGCATCTCACCACAGGTCGGTGGAATACCAAGAGTCCATCATCAATCATGACTTGGATGCTATTGGTGATTTCATATTCGTTGCGCATCGCAGTGCGCGGGGTACGACGGACGGCGTCAAACACGTGTTGGTCGAAGATGTAAACGCCACACCCTTTAATCCGATTGCCTGGGTATCGAGGTTTTTCGATTACCCTGCAGACACGTCCGGATCGCTCTTCGTAAATTGAGAAGTTTCGCATTATCATCTCCGGGTTTTCCTCAATTTTACTCAATAACATGGCGTTAACATTCCCGGACATAACCTCTTCTATTAAAGGGCGCAAATCATCAATGATAAGATATATATCCCCGAGAAAAACAAGGAGCGGTGAGTTGATAAAATCCTCAAGAATGCTTAGGGCATGAGCAGTACCCAGAAGTTTTTGCTGCTCGACGTATCGTAATAACATCCCATACCGGGTGCCGTCGCCCAAGGTTTCCACAATTGCAGAACCTGCGTTGCTACTGATCACGACAAAGACCTCAGACAGCCCGCAATTCTTCATTATCTCAATTTGGTATTCGACGAGAGGTCGGTTGCAGACAGGTAGTATTGGTTTGGGGAACTCATTGGAAAGTGGATATATTCGTGTTCCCTCTCCTGCTGCCAAAATGACGCCACTCATTTTTCGCCCTACTTCTTGCATTTCCTTACCCTTTATTGAGTTTGCAGCTTAAAAGCTTGCTTATCACGTGAATGGCATCAAAAGCACGAATTTTTTTGCCTTCTTCAAATGTTCGGCCAACGAAGCTGATTGGAACTTCAGCAAATCTTGCCCCTTGTTGTGCCAGTCGCGCGGTAAACTCTGTTTCAAAATCAAAACCATTGGCTTGGATGACAAGATTTTCAATAAGCGAGGTCCGATAGATCTTGTAACAGGTCATCAAGTCGGAAATATTTATCCTGTATAACAGCCTGCACATCATCGTCATTGCCCTGTTGCCTAACTGGTTGAAATTTCTCATTTTCCGGATATTACCTTTAAAACGGCTGCCAAAAACAATATCAGCATTATCGGTTAGAAGCGGTTCTAATAATGACTGGTACTCAGAGGGATCATATTCAAGATCTGCGTCCTGGTGAATAACTATGTCACCACTCAGCATGGTCCACAAGTGCTTAATAACGCCACCACGACCAACATTCTTTTCATGAAAAATGATTTTCAGCTTCGGATCTTTACGCAGCTGAAAAAGCAGTTCTCGAGTCCCGTCCGAAGAGCCATCATCTCCTATTAAGATCTCCTTTTCAATACTGATTCTGGCTGACTTAACTTTATCCAAAAGCGGAAGAATGGTGTTGATTTCATTGTATACAGGAATGAGTACGCTTAACTTGGACATGAACTTCCACCGGAGACATTTGTTTGCGATGAATATAGAAATAAGAATAGTGCGATATTCAAGATAAGAATTTGGTTTTTGCGCTTGCCACGATTTACTCTCATTTTTTGTCCAATTTCTGCCTACTGACTTTCACAATCACATATATATTATAGAGGAAATTTATGGGTAATCAAACAGAAATTGCTGGAAAAAGTGGAATCACAAGGAAATCTATGAAACAACCACTTAAAAAGTATATGGAAAAAATGAGGATGTTTCCATGATGATTTGCATTTTAAATTTCTGAATGTTAATTTTATTTAAAACAATTTATGATTAATTCAGTCTTGAGCGGCTTTGTTTTAATTATTTGTCTTGATAAACGATGAAAAAAGTAAAAATCCTTTTATTAAGCGACGACATAATCGGAAAAAATATGGCAGGACCTGGAATCCGAGTATGGGAAATGGCTATTTCATTCTCCAAAGAAAATGATTTTGAAGTTGGGATAGCCTGTCCAGATTTTTCACAAATAGATATTAAGGATTATCCTAAATTAACTTTTTCTAAATACTCCTTACAAAAGGAAGACGATCTTATAAACTTTGCTTCCAAATTCGATATTTTTATCCTCAGCGGCTACATCTTGCATAAATTTCCTCGCTTAGTTAATTGTAATAAATTCATTATTGCTGATCTTTATATTCCCTTTATTCTTGAAAATCTTTTTGTCTATGATTCAGAGAAATTTAAATTAGAAGACCGCCAACTGATACACAACAAGGATCTAAATGTCCTTTTAGATTTGCTTTCAAATTCTCATCATTTTCTCTGTGCCAACGAAAGACAAAAAGACTTTTATACTGGAATGCTGACTGCCATCAATAAAATTAATCCTTTCCTGTTGAAAATCGATAAAAACCTCTCGAAAATATTCACATTAACTCCATATGGAATTAGAGATGAAAAAAAGAAAAAGGATGCTAAAGTTCTCAGAGGTGTGTATCCTGGCATAAACGAATCAGATGTTATTCTAATTTGGGGAGGAGTCATCTCAAATTGGTTTGATCCCCTTATACTTATTGAAGCTATGGAAGAAGTGATTAAGATAAACCCAAACTTTAAGCTTTTTTTTCTTTCCACAAAGCACCCAAATCCTTTGCTCATGAAGTTTCCTAAGGCCGATGAAACCGAAAAACTAGCTTCCAAAAAAAAATTATTAAACAAGTTTATTTTTTTCAATAAAAATTGGATCCCTTACAATGAAAGGCACAACTATTTTCTCGAATCAGATGTGGGAATCTCTACTCATTTAGAGCATTTCGAGACTAGATTTTCCTTTAGAACTCGAATCCTTGATTATATTTATTTCAACCTCCCGGTTATATGCTCTAAAGGTGACTCCTTTGAAAGTTACATTCAAAAAAATTCAATCGGAATCACGGTTATTCCCTCTAACAAAGAAGAACTTAAAAAAGCAATTTTATCCTTAGGGGATAAAAGACTCCGGCAAAATTTCAAAAAAAATATTAAGCGGGTAGAAAAAGAATTTTACTGGGATAATTTGTTAATACCCTTAAAGGAGAAACTGCGAAATTTAGAGATACAATCTGAATTAATGAAAATCAAAGGGGCAGAAATTTTCCCTGAAAAAGAAATTAAAGAAAAATATGACTCTTACGGCAAGCTTATTAAATATTTGAATAAATTTCATCGGATAAAAAAGATTTTGCCATTAGGATTTAAAATCTGGTTAAAGAAATTAATTTATAAGAAGAATTTGTGAAACAAAGCAAAATGATGAACAGAATGATTGAGCAATTAAAACATGAGAAAAGCATCTAAAACAGAATACATAAACTGCCCTATATACCAAAGCAGTGATTATAAAAAAATTCTTACCAAATTTGAAATGAATATAGTTAAATGCAAGAAATGTGGCCTAATTTATGTCAATCCAATACTTCAAGAATCAGAGCTTTCCAGAAGATACACGGAATCTTTTTTCTATGAGGAATATTTGCCAATTTTTAAAGCTACTTCCACCCATTATGACCTTAACATTATCAGAAGCCACTTTTTCCTTTTTCTTCAACTGCTAACCAAGTATTTCACACCTGGGAAAAGACTCCTTGATGTAGGACGTAGTGCTGGTTTCTTTATGAAAGCAGCAGAAAAAATGAGGGTGGGAGGCAGAAGGTGTAGAAATTTCGACTATAGCTTCAGAATATGCTAAGAATATCGTCAAAGTGAAAGTTCATGAGGGCAAATTAGAAGGCCTGCATTTGCCGGCAGAAAAATTTGACCTTGTTTTTTTGATTGATACAATAGAACATTTGATTAATCCTTTAAATACACTGAAGGAAATAAATCGAATCTTAATAAAGAAAGGAATTCTCATAATAAGTGCCCCTGATTATAATAGTTTAAGCCGGCTTTTCTTGAGAAAGAGTTGGGCTGTTTTATCACCTGCTGAACATCTTTCCAGCTTCACCCAAAAAAGCCTTGTTCATATACTTCAAAAAGCGGATTTTTGTGTTTTAGGCATCCGCAATTTGTTACAGTTCAATCCAGAATATACGCATAATAAAAAAAGATTGAGCTATTTTTTATTTAAAAATATATATAAAAGATTAAAAGGACTAAAAATAATTAAAAAAACACAGCTCTTTGAATATGCAGATATAATGGCTACTGAGGAAAAAAACCAAATAAAAACTCAAAATACTTACTATTGCCTGAGTTTAATAGCAAAAATGAAAAGAATAATATATAAATGGATTAAAACGTGGCTTAGAGGAGATATTTTAGTAGCAATTGCTAAAAAAAATATAGCCTCAAGTCAATCAGAAATTGTCTATTTTCCTTATAAACAAGTTTGTGGAACTGATTTTCAAGATATTAATTATAGGGTTCCAAATATTGAAAAGTTAAGAACATATATTAAATTTGAACCTAATGCTGACCTCGACAGGATTCTAAAAAAAATCGTTGATTTCAAGAGGAAAATGAATAGGAGTAGATAACTTGATTAAAATAACGAAAAAGGAAAAGATGAATTTATACATAGATTTAATTCCTTTTACTCCAAAATGGGCTGGCGCTGAAAAATATTCTTTAAATTTCATTAAATATCTGAGTAAAATTGACAACACATACTTTGAACCAATACTTCTCTTAAACCCAGAAAATGAAAATTTCTTTAATTCAGATAAAAAATTTAAATATATCAAATGCTTCATAAATCCTCATAAGAAAATTTCTCGCGTGTTTTATGAGCAATTTATTCTGCCTTTTAAATTAAACAGGAAAAATTCATTATTTTTTTCCCCATCAAATATACTACCGATACCTTTTAGGATCCCCTCTGTTGTAACCATATTTGATTTGCATTGGTATAGCTTAAAGAGTTTATTCCCAAAAAAGGAAAGATGTAAATTAAATTATATAAAAACATTCATAAAATTATCCGCCAAGAAAGCAAGAAAAATAATAACCCTTAGCAAGTACACCCGAAATGATTTAATCTCAACCTTGGGAACTCCTGAAAAAAAAATCGTTATCATTCCCCCTGGGGTGGATGAGCATTACAGAATAATTGACAAGAGCGAAGCTCAAAATTTTGTAATGAAAAAATTTAACATTCTAGAAAACTTTATCTTGCATGTGGGACAGACTCACAGAAGGAAAAATATCCCGTTCTTGCTTAAAATTTTTGAAAAAATGAAAGATGGAAACGCATTAGATTTGGTCTTAGTTGGTCCTCCAGGAGACGGAGAAAAAGAAATTCTAAGACTCATTCAAGGGTCGTGCTTCAGAAAAAATATCCATAAATTTAAAGAATTGCCTGAAAAAGATTTGCTTTATTTATATAATACCGCTTCCTGTTTGGTCTTTCCTTCTCTCTATGAAGGTTTTGGGTTGCCTGTCGTAGAAGCCATGGCTTGCGGATGTCCTGTTGTCTGTTCTAATTCAACTGCCATTCTTGAATCAGCAGGAGGAGCAGCCCTTATTTGTGGCCCTGATGAGGAAGAGTGGATAAAGGCGATAATGAAGATAATTAATGATGAGAGTCAGAGGAACGAATTGATTAAGAAAGGCTTAGAGAGAGTAAAACAATTATCCTGGGAGAGAACAGTAGAAGATATGTTGGAGACATTTGAAAGTATAAAATCATGATTTTATAATTGAGAGATAAAAAAATAAATGGCTGAAATTTCAATAATAATTGTGAGTTTCAACTCTCAAAAATTTATCAGCAAATGTCTCGAATCAATCTCAAAATGCTTTAAAAGCTTGAGCCATGAAATAATAATCGTCGATAATGGTTCTCAAGATGGAACGATTCAGTTATTAAAAGAGAAAAAAGAGATAATACTTGTCCAAAACGGAAAAAATCAAGGATACGCCAGAGCATGCAATCAAGGAGCAAGAATAGCTTCCGGAAAATATCTTTTTTTTGCTAACCCTGACATCGAATTTGAAGATAATATTCCCGACAAAATTTTCATCTTCTTATCAAAAAATAAAGATTATGCGGGAGGCGGTTTTACTCACATCCATCTGTCTGGGAAAATTCAGCGAATATGCGCGGGGCACATAGTCAAACCTCTTGATCATTTCTCAGAGCAATTTGGACTTTATGGACTCCTTCCTTCAGTAAGAGCGTTTAATGCTCGATTTTTTCCGTTAAGAGGATACAAGACCGATCATCCTGCGGAATTTATTTGCGGTGGATGTTTTTTAATAAGAAAAGAAATTTTTCAAGAATTATCCGGATTTGATGAAAAATTTCTGGCCTACTTTGAAGATATGGATTTTTGCCAGAGACTAAAAAACAAAGGGTACAGACTTTTCTATTGGGGTTCGCAGCGAATTATCCACTCTCTGGGGACAGAACGAAGGAAGATATCTCCTGTTTCTTTGAAGACCGATTATGCCTCAAGATATTATTATTTTAAAAAGCATTATTCCCCTGTATGGATACCTTTTCTCTGGATAATTTCCAATATTGGACTTGTAACTAGATTTACAGTATTTATTCTTTTTTCTCTTTATAAAATTCAATTTTACAATATTGCCAAAAACTATTTTAATGTCTTTCTAT
>Ga0114920_10000942_pt1 | contig 13083 bp, 15 predicted proteins | sample ChitaG_FD_88683 | JGI IMG/M metagenome (GOLD analysis project Ga0114920, IMG submission 88683) | Deep subsurface microbial communities from South Pacific Ocean to uncover new lineages of life (NeLLi) - Chile_00310 metaG | ecosystem: Environmental > Aquatic > Marine > Oceanic > Sediment ... | reverse complement strand
TGGGAACCTGGCAGCAGGTTGTAGCAATCAACCATGATAACCGTCCAAGATCACGTACCGTTGAGGTGACCATCACAGGAACGACCGGGTAAAACCCATTTATTGTATTATATAGTGCCTGAACGAAAAGTCATGTTCAGGCTAAATAAGAATATCGAAACTCGAAACAAATCCGAATATCGAATTCTCCAATGTTCGAAACAAAAGCCTTGGTATTCGTAGGTTTTGAGCATTTGAACATTAGAATTTAGAATTTGTTTAGGATTTCGTGCTTCGTATTTCGAATTTTTGACCGAAAAAGTAGGGTTTTCGGTCAAGCACTATATAAAGGCACTTATTAAGGAATAGATTCTTTATGGATAACAACATGACGCCACTTGAACTAAGCGATACCTTCAAATTTTCATGCTCGGAGCGTGTGCCCTGCTTCAATGAATGCTGCAAAGATCTGAACCAGTTTCTTACGCCGTACGATATACTGCGCCTTAAAAATCACCTGGGCTTGACATCAGGTCTTTTTCTGGAGCGTTATACCGCACAGCACACAGGTCCCGAATCCGGGCTTCCTATCATAACACTCAAAACAGATTATGCTCGTGAATTTAAATGCCCGTTTGTGACCTCATCAGGATGCAGTGTTTATGAAGACCGCCCGTCTTCGTGCCGTGCTTACCCCCTGGTCCGAATTGCATCACGATCCAGAGAAACAGGCAAAATCATCGAGCAGTACATGCTGTTAAAAGAACCGCATTGTTTAGGATTTAACCAGGAGCAAATCCAGACCGTCGAAGAATGGGTAGAAGATCAGGGGATTAGAATTTATAATCAAATGAACGACATGCTGATGGAAATCATCAGCCTCAAAAATCGCCTTGTGCCGGGTCAGCTTGATATCAAGGCAAGTTTCATTTTTCACATGGCATGTTATGATCTTGACAAGTTCAGATCACATATATTCGAAAAAGGAATCTTAGATGACCAGAACCTGGACTCCGGCACTTTAGATGCCGTAAAGAATGACGATGTCGAACTTTTAAAACTGGGTTATAAATGGATAAAACATAAACTTTTTGGCAAAAAATAAGGTTACGCTTATGGAACTCAAAGACAAAGTAGCCCTGGTGCTCGGGGCTGTTAAAGGGATAGGAAAGGGGATCGGGCTTGCCCTTGCACAGGAAGGGGCTAAAGTCGCCTTAAACTATTTCGACTGGGAAGAAAGTCTTGAAGAAATGAAGCAGGACTTTGCCAAAACCTGTCAGGATCACCTGATTATCAGAACCAACCTTCTTAAGACCGACAAAATTCCAGGGCTAATTAAAAAGGTTATGGACCATTTCGGCCGCCTTGACATTCTGATTAATAACATCGAACGTGGTGGTTGGCCGGTGGTTCATGGCCCGTATGTCCAGGAACAGTGGGACCTTGAAATGGAAACCACCCTGCGTGCAAAAAGGTGGATTTTTGAATATGCCCTGCCGCATCTCAAGGCCTCCGGAGACGGTGTTGTCATAAACCTTTCTTCTATTGCAGGCATTGTGGGACGGTCGGGTCCTGCCGGCTACATATTCAATGACGGCTATGCAGCCGCAAACCGCGGGATTTCGCTATTAACCGAAACATGGGCCCGCATCGGCGCGCCTCAGGTGCGCGTCAATGAAATCATGTTAGGATTTGTTGAAACCCGGCATGGAGAAAAAACAAGGGGCTGGGAGCTGCTCAGCGATAAGCAGAAAGCGTCCCTTATCGACCACACGTTACTGGGACGTATCGGCGCCATTGAGGATGTGGTGAAGGCGGTGCTTTTTATCATAAAAGATGCACCTTTTATGACCGGGAGCGTGCTGCGGCTTGACGGCGGCTATACCCTGGGCGGTGAAGAGGTAGCGCCAATCCCGAAAGGGGTGCTGTAAATATTGACATTTGCTAATTCCAACACCTTTTTCAGCCTGATACTACCGGAGTTTTAAGTACCTGGTTTTAAACCCCCAAACATAAAATTTTACCCACTCAAAACCAAACTTCATCAATTCCACGTCATCGGTCCGAATCTTTTTAAAAAGTGCGGACTTTACCTTATACCGCTTTAAAAAGGTGCTGTTGAATAGAAAATCGCGGAATCGATCTATGTTGTACGTAGCCATGAAAGCCATCTTGCCTTTATGTCCTTCCGGCCCCTGGCTCCCCCAGGGATCGGTCTGAAACAGACTCTTTAACTCTGACCAGCGGACAGTCATTTTATTATATAAAACAGCTTCCTGGTCTTGGAACCATGATCGGGTTGTCCACACTTTATTTTCGTGCTGACCCAGGCAAAAATCGGGCGGCCTGAAAAAATGTACAAGTTCTGTTTTTTTGGTTTCGGCCTTGTAAAGAACGCCCTGTTCAATAGGAAAGGTCCGGCAGGTATCCGGGCGGTCAGGATAAACCGAACAGCCTGATTCATTCAAAAAGGGACAGGTCCTTTCTTTATCTTCTGACATCCGCAAAAGCACTTCAGGGAAAAAATTGGAGGGTCGCAGCACAACATCTACATGCTTGTCAAGAAACTGGTCTGAAGAGATTTCGAGCCTGTTTTTCAGCCGGATAACATCGTAGGGGTATAAAAAAAGATTAAGATTGCGGCAGCATCGATTAAAACAGGCGATCCCCGGATAGCAATGGAATGAAAACGTATCACCCTCTTCAATCCTTATACCGGGCAAGCTGTCAAGATTTTCTATGTCTACGTACTTCATGTAAAACTTAAAACCTATTCATTTTTTGGAGCCGAGTTTATAAATTGTGGCCTCTCAAGCATTAATGATAAAAATAAATTCGAAATCCGAAACCCGAGACAAATCCGAATATCTAATGACCAAATGTTCTAAACTTTAATTATGGCTTTAACTGCGAATTTAATTTTAAAAACACCCTACTTTTTTTGATTTTTGAAATTTTGTCATTCGATATTGTTTCGAATTTCGATATTCGATATTCGAATTTTAATCCCGCGCATTCATAAATTATATTATATTTACAGCTTATTGTCGATGGCAAGACATTTGACGCCTAAAACATTACTAACATCTGTGCGACTGTTAACTTAATCTTTTGTCTCACGCCGACCGACTGTCTCAGCTCCTTTTCCAGTTCGGCCATTTCAACGTAAAATGGCGTCCGGTCAAACTTAAAAAGCTCTTTTTCTTGACACTGTTTGGTAAAAGTATCGCAGCCCGGGCTATACATTATGCTCTGACCGGGCCTTTGAAGTTCATGGGGGATACCGTGCAATCTGCATATCATGGGGCGATAATCATAAATCAGACACAAACCGTCAAAATTAAGCGGACACATCACCCGCACAGGCATTCCTTTTTCTTCAGCCTCATCGTTTTTTCGGCATACTTCCAGCGCCCTGCGTTTTACCTCGACCTGTTTTTCATGATCAAGAGTGCCGTACCCCTCCATAATATAGAGATATTCCAAAAGGGTATGATGAAAGAAACGGGTAAAGCAGCAATTGTCTTCGCATCCTGTACAATTAAAATCGTAATAATCGGCAGATTCTTTGTATTTCCGATCCATGGATGCAAAAATTATTTTAAACCGGTCTAAAAAAGGTGCATAGGTATTATGCTGGATTCTGGATAGTGAGTCCATAGTTTCTTCACGAGATGTTTGCGCGTAAAGAGAACACAGCTTAAAACTGTGGCGAAGGAAAAAAGATTCTTTCGTAGAGCGTCAGCGCATATTTGTCTGTGATACTGGCAATGAAATCACAAATGATCCTCTCCTTGGGCTGGTTATAATGATTGCACTCTGACATCTCCATATCGGCAAGTTCTTCTATAAGCATCTTTTCATTGTCAATAAAACATGTGTAAAGTTCGGCCAGAATCTTCTTGGCCTTTACAAATTCACCATGGACATGGGGTGACCGATACACATTTTTATAAAGGAATCGTCTCAATTCGGTCATGGTGGAATAGACTTCATCACTCATATTTAGATGCAGCTCTTCGTCGCGAACATAAGTCGAAAATACAAGATCCTTTATCATTGTATTGGCACGCTCCGAATGCGTGCGTCCAAGAATTCTTATACATGAATCAGGCACTTGATCCTGCTTGATGACACCGCTTCGTATAGCATCGTCCAGATCATGATTAAGATATGCCATAATATCGGCAATCCGGACAATATTCCCTTCAATGGTGCTGGCCTGTTCATCGGGATCATCTGAAATAATCTTTCCATAACCCTTGGAATGCTTTAAGATTCCGTCACGAACTTCATATGTGAGATTGAGCCCCTTGCCGTTATTTTCCAGGATGTCGACGACACGCAGGCTCTGTTCCCTATGTGTAAAATCCGGTGAATATATCTCTTTAAGAACCGTTTCGCCGCTATGTCCGAACGGGGTATGTCCCAGGTCATGGCCCAGGGCGATGGCTTCGACCAGATCCTCGTTAAGATGCATGGCACGTGCTATTGTTCTTGCTATTTCAGCAACTTCAAGTGTATGGGTAAGACGGGTTCTGTACTGGTCGCCCAAAGGGGATAGAAAAACCTGTGTTTTGTGTTTTAAGCGCCTGAATGCATTGGAATATACAATTCGGTCCCTGTCCACCTGAAAAATGGTTCTGATGGGACAGGGTTCTTCCGGCCTCATCCGGCCACGGGATTCGGCGCTGAGACATCCAAAAGAAGAAATAAAACCCCTTTCACGTTTTTCAAATTCTTCACGAATACTCATAGCATTACAATTATTCATAGGCAAAATAAATTGTAAAGAAGTATTTGACGCTTTACATCCTGAAAACCATTTTTTATTATGTCCTGAAAACCCCGTCCTCACTTAATCGTAATGAAAAAAACACAAGGCCATCATCTCATACTCGGCGAACTGGTCGATTTTATCTCCGGCGCAACCATTCAAGATACTCATGACGAAAGGTACAGACAGAAACTGGCTCGCCTGCTTGTAAATAATAAAGGATATCTTAAGAAGGAAATCGAACCCCGCTGTGAACTTATTGTAAAGGCTGAAAATAAAAAAGCTATTGTAAAGATTGATTTTAAAGTTACCCTGTCCGGCAGGATCTGCATGATAATAAAATACGGCCCCGGCTCTCTGGTAACCAGGCACCGCCCTGCGCTTGCAGCATCGAGACTTGTGGCGCCCTATCAGGTGCCGGTAGTTGTTGTTACAAACGGTGAGGAGGCAGATATTATTGAAGGAGCGACAGGCAAGGTAATTTCATCCGGCCTTGAATCGATACCTGACAGATCCGAACTCGTTGACAGAGTTGCCGATATACATTTTAATCCGATTTCGGCCAAACAGGCTAAAATGGAATCGAAAATTATTTATGCTTTTGAAGTCGACGACAGCTGTGTATGTGATGTCATATGCTGATTGTAATTAGGAACTTAATAGCGCAAGATCGATAAAGTTTTGTCTGTTGATTGACTATTGTATTTTTTGGTTAAAAGTGAGCTAAAGTTTAGGAAAGCGCCTTCGGCGCGGCCCATCTAAATTGGTAGAATACCTTAACTTTAGGCACTTTAGATCACTTTAGGCACTTAAAACTTAATTTTTTACCTTTTCAACTGCCCTGTAAGGGCCCTCTTCCGAGTGCAGTTCAGGATGAGGCATAGAAGCTTATTGTTATTATGGATTATGAGCACTTCATGGGGAAAGCACTGGACCAGGCAAAAAAAGCACTTTCTGCGGACGAATTTCCGGTAGGCTGTGTTATGGTACATCAAGACAAGATTCTGACAACCGGTTCTAGAAAAGGTACCGCAGGAGATTTTCCAAATGAAATTGAACATGCCGAAATGATAGCATTAAAGCGCCTGATCGATCTGGAAATAAATACGGACAAAAACAGAATCATCCTTTTTACCACTTTAGAACCCTGCCTGATGTGCATGGGCGCCCTGATTCTAAGCGGTATCAGCGAAATCGTTTACGCCTATGAAGACGTAATGGGAGGAGGAACAGGGTGTGATTTGACAAAACTGTCGCCACTTTATAAAAATCATCGGATTTCAATTGTGCCGAATATCTTGCGCAAAGAGAGCCTGGAACTTTTCAAGGCTTTTTTTCAAAATTCGGAAAATTCATACTGGCGGGGAAGCCTTTTAGCAAGATATACGCTAAGTTCGGATATCTCATGAAGAATTTAGCAGCTTCCAGACAAATTGTTAGAGCCCACGCCTTGCCCTAAAGGGCGGGGGTTCTGCCTCCCGGCAGTGCTTCGCGGCGGAGAACAAACCGGTCAAATTCTGAAATATTGAGTTTTATTTCCTTGCATTTTTTTCTTGCATTTATTAATGTTGTTATATAGGCAAGGATTTTAGTCCGTTAATAATTAATTTCATAACTTTATGACAGTCCGCCACCGAACTTTGGCGGATTTCCGCTATCAAGGCACGAAGGAACTTAGAAAATCATATTAAATATTTCTTTTAGTCTTTGCGACTTCGTGGCTAACAAATTACAGCTAAGGAGGTGAAGGAATAGTTTTACCGAAACATAAAAACAGGCCAAACAGATCCAATAGAATAAATATTAATAGAAATATCAGGGCAAAAGAGGTCAGAGTAATAGACCCTGAAGGCAATCAGATCGGCATTATCCCCACTTACAAGGCAATTGCCGTTGCCAATGATTTTGGTCTTGACCTGGTTGAAATTTCTCCCAACGCTAATCCTCCTGTCTGCAAGATAATGGATTATGGTCGGTATAAATATGAACTGACCAAGAAAAGACAGGAAGCAAAAAAGAAACAGACTACGTTTCAGCTCAAGGAAATAAAGGTACGACCAAGGACCGGCGAACACGATCTGCAAACCAAGATTAATCATATCAAAAAGTTTATTGAAAAAAAGGACAAGGTTAAGGTAACAGTCGTTTTCAGGGGACGCGAAATTACACTTACCCAGTTTGGCAAAGATTTGCTCGAAAGGATTATTAACGAAACCGAAGAAATTGCATCGGTGGAGCAGAATCCAAAAATGGACGGCCGCGCCATGGTTATGGTTCTATCGCCAAAACAATTGCCCAAATAATTTAAGAGGTTATACAATCCTCTCCTACAAACGATAAACAAATCTTTTTGTTACAAAGTGTTGCCAAGTTGATTGTTTTTTCATGAAGATGGCGTGGGCTTGTATCTGTCTGTGGCTCGCGCCATATATGTTTGAATTAGAGCTTTTTACTTTGCTATCGCAATTTTGGCTTTTTACGAGACCATCACAAATAAAGAATTGAAAAAATGGAGAAGAAAACATGCCGAAAATAAAGACAAATCGATCTGCCGCAAAGCGTTTTAAAAAAACTGGTACAGGTAAAATCGTCTTTTCGAAATCACATGCAAATCATATTTTAACAAAAAAAACCACCAAACGGAAACGGTCTTTAAGGCAAAGCCAAATCGTTGACAAAACCAATAAAAAGGGGATAAGGTTGCTCCTTCCGAATGGATAGTAAGGGGATGTTCACTCTTTGAAGGTGGATAAAAGCAGCTCTGTATTAATGGAGAAGATATATGCGAGTCAAAAGAGGATTTAAAGCAAGAAAACGTCGAAAAAAGGTTTTAAAACTGGCCAAAGGGTATCGCGGAGGCCGTAGCAAATTATTCCGCACCGCAACCGACGCTGTAGACAAGGCACTCATGTACGCCTATCGGGATCGCAGGGTGCGCAAGCGTGATTTCCGTAGACTCTGGATCGCAAGGATTAATGCGGCGACACGCATGAATAATCTATCTTACAGCAAATTCATTCGCGGGTTAAAACTTGCCGGTGTTGAGCTGGACCGAAAAGTCCTTGCTGAATTGGCAATATCTGATCCTTCGGGATTTGCCCAGATTGTCGGCTTGGCTTCAGAACAGCTCTAACTCGAATATTATATATGCGGCCATCAGTGTCCAAGATAATTTAATTTTTATGAAATGAGCTGTGAGTTTAAAGACGATCATAATAAAACTGCTTGAATGAATTGGATCCCTAGCTTGGTAAATACCATTTTGATCTATATTTACAGTCTGTTTCATAAACATCAATTGTCTATTTTGGACAACAGTGATATGCGGTTATAAATAGAGCACAGCAGTGGAAAAAACCATTGAACAGATTAAAGAAGAAGCACTGAAGGAGCTTGAAGCTGCTTCAGATAGTGAAAGCATCAAAGCCGTTTCAGTCCGATATCTTGGCCGCAAGGGCGCGGTCACTCGATTTTTGAGAAATATCTCTAGTCTGCCCCTGGAAATCAGGCCAGAAGCCGGGAAAAAGGCAAACAAGACAAAAAAAACTTTAGAGGCATTATTCAATAAAGCCTTAAAACAATTTGAAACAGCCTCTTATGAAGTAGCCAGCGAGATTGATGTTTCACTGCCCGGAAGAGCCCTTCATCAAGGAACATTGCATCCGATTACTCAGATTACCAATCAGATATGCAACATTTTTATCCGGCTGGGGTTTGATGTTGCTGAAGGGCCTGAGGTTGAAACAGATTATTACAACTTTGAAGCCCTCAATCTCCCCAAAAATCATCCGGCAAGGGATATGCAGGACACCTTCTACATCTCAAAGAATGTTGTCCTTCGAACACATACCTCCCCCACCCAGCCCCGGATAATGGAAAAGCGGAAACCGCCGGTGAGAGTTATTGCACCCGGCAAGGTTTACCGCTGTGATTCCGACCTTACGCACACTCCCATGTTTCATCAGGTTGAAGGGTTTCTTGTTGATGAAAATGTATCATTCGGCGACCTTAAGGGGATACTGACCACATTTGTCCACCAGATGTTTGACAAAGAGACCAATCTCAGATTCCGGCCCAGCTTTTTTCCTTTTACCGAACCGAGCGCCGAGGTCGACATCCGATGCGTAATATGCAAAGAAAAAGGATGCAGGGTATGCTCAAATACCGGCTGGCTTGAAGTACTCGGCGCCGGAATGGTTCACCCCGCGGTGTTTGAAAACGTCGGATACAATACAACCCGCTATACCGGTTTTGCTTTCGGAATGGGCGTAGAACGGATTGCCATGCTGAAATACGGAATTGATGACATCCGAAAGTATTTTGAAAATGATTTAAGATTTTTAAGGCAGTTTTAACATGAAGGTCAGCTTAAACTGGTTAAAAAAATACGTTGATGTCGATTTAAATGTAAACGACCTGGCTGATGCCCTCACCATGGTCGGACTTGAAGTTGAAGCCTTTTCAGACCGCTATGATTATCTTAACACTGTTGTCATTGGCCGGATTGTCGAGATTAGCCCCCATCCCAATGCCGATAAGCTGAAACTCTGCTTCGTGGATGTCGGCAGCAACACAATCCCTGTTGTTTGCGGTGCGCCCAATGCCAAAAAGGATATGCTTGCGCCCTGCGCCCTGCCCGGCACCTGTCTGCCGAAAGGAACCATCCTCGAAAAAAGTGTAATCCATGGAGAGGTATCTGAAGGAATGCTTTGCAGCGAAATCGAACTGGGACTCGGTGCTAAAAGTGACGGTATTATGGAACTTAGCCGGAATCTTTCGGTGGGTGATTCCCTTAACCAAGCCCTTGGATTGTCTGACTTTGAAATTGAAATCGACCTGACTCCGAACAGACCGGATTGTCTCAGTATCATCGGAACGGCTCGCGAAATTGCGGGAATTCAGAAAACAAAGGTTAAATACCCTGAAATCCGCCTGCCGGAATCATTCGATGACATTACCAATTTCACCTCTGTAACGATAATGGATCCTGATCTTTGTCCGAGATATGCCGCCAGCCTTGTTTTTGATGTTACAGTTGGGGAGTCCCCTTTCTGGCTTCAGGACCGCTTGATTTCAGTGGGTTTAAAGCCGATCAACAATATTGTTGATATAACCAATTTCGTAATGATGGAGACAGGTCAGCCTCTTCATGCCTTTGACTTTGACCGCCTTGCCGAAAACCGGATTGTAGTCCGCACAGCCAAGAAAGGTGAAATCCTTACTACCCTGGACGGAAAAGAACGCCAACTTGACCCGGAAATGCTTATGATCTGTGACGGTGAAAAGTCGGTTGCCATTGGAGGCGTAATGGGCGGGATAGATTCGGAAATTGAAGATTCCACCACAAAAATTCTCCTTGAAAGTGCATATTTTGATCCGGTCTGCATTCGAAAAACTTCAAAAAAAACAGGGTTAAATACAGACGCATCACACCGTTTCGAACGTGGCGTCGATCCCGGCGGCACCATCACGGCATTAAATCGAGCAACGCAACTTATAGCTGAAATCGGCGGCGGCAAGCTTATTAAGGGTGTTATCGATGAGTATCCAAACCCTGTTCCTGAGAGGATGATCCCTCTTAGCGTCAAAGCCTTAAATCGTCGACTCGGCACCCATCTGGACGCAATTGAAATCGAAAATTACTTAAAATCGATTGAATTTGGCGTTGAGAAAATTGACGATGACAAACTTCAGGTCGCTCCACCCTCCTGTAGAGTCGACATCGGCAGATTTGAAGACCTTACAGAAGAAATCGCACGCCTGTATGGTTATAACAACATCGAAACAACCTATCCGCTAATACCTGCCGACAACAGACAGCCCTCAATAAAGATCGATGCAAGAGATCGGATCAGGAGTCTGATGGTTGGTCTGGGGTTTGCCGAAGCAATAAATTATAGTTTTATCAGCAAATTATCATGTGATCGTCTCGAACTCGAACCTGATGATCCCAGAAGACACATGGTAGACATATTAAATCCGCTGTCTGAAGATCAGTCGGTGATGCGAACGTCTCTGATACCCGGACTTCTTGAAACAATGAATTACAACATTTCGGTGCAAAACAGAAATCTCAAACTGTTTGAGATCGGCAATGTCTTTTATAACACCGGCCAGGAGGACAGTCAGCCTGATGAGGTTGAAATGCTGTCTTGCCTCTGGACAGGGGCAAGGGTCGATTCTGTTTGGTTTTCCAAGGAAATCAATTGTGATTTCTATGACTTAAAAGGCGTTGTTGAAGAACTGTTAATGAACCTGGGTATTGTTAACATCGCGTTTACCCGCATGCCGCCGGAATCCTGTTTTTACACGAAACCCGGATATTCGGCCCGGATTTTTGTTGAAAACGATTCGATGGGCCTTGTAGGAGAAATACATCCTAAAGTGCTCCGCAATTATGATCTGAAGCAAACAGCTTTTATTTTTGAACTCAATTTCGACCAACTTATCACCCTCATGCCTGACACGAAGTCAGCACAGCCCATTCCAAAGTTTCCGGCAACGTCGAGGGATATTACACTGATTATAAATAAGGATATTGAAGCGTTCAAGATCCTGAAAAGCGTTGAAATTCTTGATGAAGAACTGGTGAAAAATTTTCACCTATTTGACGTCTTTGAAGGTGATCCGATTCCTGCGGGGAAAAAAAGCATCTCGGTTAGAATAACCTACAGATCTTCCTATGAAACCCTGGAAGATGACAAGGTAAATCACATTCATAAAAATATTACAGACAGGCTTCTAAAAGAGTTTGATGCAACCCTGCCAGCCGAATAGTCTCCTTTGAAGCTATTGCCATTAAAATGCAAAACAATACGTCCTATCAAAAAGAATTGCCAGACAAGCTGTACTTCAAGGTTGGAGAAGTCAGTGCAATAGCGGGGGTTCCGGCATATGTTCTAAGATTCTGGGAAACCGAATTTAAAAAAATAAATCCCAAACGGACTCCTTCAGGCCAGAGGCTTTACAGAAAAAGTGATGTTGAGCTGATTCTACGGATCAAGCATCTCCTCTATGAAAAAAAATATACGATCCAGGGCGCAAAGCAACACCTTAAAACCAAACCTGCTGAAAAAATGAAAAAATCTTCAACCATCACACTTGATGAGATCCGCTCCGAACTCGAAAGCATCCGGAACCTTATTTCCTGATAAAACCTGCCTTTTAACCGGTCTGCTCCCCGCCGCGAAACACTGCCGTAAGGCAGAACCCTCGCCTTTTAAGGCGGGGTCGAGGGGAGCAGACCGGTAAACATTGATGCCGCAATTTTTGAACGTTACCGATTTATTATCGAAATATATTGACAAGGAAACATTTTTGTAATATTTAACATTTGTTAATGTGCGGGCATAACTCAGTGGTAGAGTACAAGCTTCCCAAGCTTGGAGTCGCGAGTTCAAATCTCGTTGCCCGCTCCATTAAGAGTTCGCCTTTTTCGTTGCGTTGTAAAGGTTATGGGGTAAAGCTTTTGGCTATGTATGTGTGGTTTGGAGTTAATTTTTTGCTTATGGTTATCTACATGAACAGTTAAAGCTTCTCGATCCACCAAAAGATCTACCTGTACGGAAAGAAACGGGCGACAGCCCGTTTTTTGTTTTTCTGGGAGTCAAGTAAAGAGATCGGTGAAAGGTCAAAGAAAAAAAACAAAGAAAAAAAGAGCGGAATCCAGGGGCAAGAGCCAGAAACATGAAAATTGGTCTCTGGAAAGAAAGGAAAAAATTATTGCCCGGGTAAAAGATTTAATAGAACCGCTGTGTGAAGCCGAGGGAATGGAACTGGTGCATCTTGAGTTTCAACGGGAGGCCGGCGGCAGGATACTCCGCCTCTACATAGACAGTCCCGGCGGGGTTACACTTGATGACTGTGTACTTGTAAGCCGCCAATCTGGCGATCTCCTGGATGTATATCTTGAAAACACCGGGCCATACAGCCTGGAAGTCTCATCGCCAGGACCGAGGCGTCCTTTGATGAAAAAGCTCGATTTTGAGAGATTCAAAGGAAGCCGGGCAAGAATCATGACCGCTCAACCTATTGATGGGCAAAAAAATTTCAAAGGTGTCCTGTTGGGCATATCAGACGGGATTGTAAAACTATCGGTTGACGATAAAACAGTCACTATTCCATATCAGGAAATTACCAAGGCGCAGCTTGCCGATTAGCCCGAATTTCATAAATCAGAGCGCCATTTATGGGTGAAAATGAATTGAGACCTTTGAAAAATGCTTCCCGCTAAAGCGGGATTCAAGTTCAAGGAAGGCGAAAATTTTAACCACAGGAATACATGGAGTATTTTGAGGATTAAAATTTGAGCCTGACATCCCGCCAAT
>Ga0114920_10000940_pt1 | contig 13091 bp, 13 predicted proteins | sample ChitaG_FD_88683 | JGI IMG/M metagenome (GOLD analysis project Ga0114920, IMG submission 88683) | Deep subsurface microbial communities from South Pacific Ocean to uncover new lineages of life (NeLLi) - Chile_00310 metaG | ecosystem: Environmental > Aquatic > Marine > Oceanic > Sediment ... | reverse complement strand
GAGTCCCTGAAAAAAATCGGCAGTATCACTGCTATCACCAAAAGCACCGAGGCAACGAGTATCTTTCTCTTTTCCAAAGTCATTATCATCCCCCGTCCTTATAACCTTTCAGCAATCTTTTCTCCGAAGAAACCCTGGGGCAAGACCATGAGGACCGTGATCAAGATAAGAAAAGAGATCACGTCCTTATATTCTGATGTCAGGTGGGAGGCGACCAGAACCTCAGTCACACCAAGGAACAGCCCGGCAACCACAAGCCCGGGGACGCTGCCGAACCCACCGATCACAATGACAATAAAGGCCTTGAGGATAATATACAACCCAATGTCCGGCTCCAGGAACCAGATTGGCGCCAGCAAAAACCCTGCTATCGATGCCAGCCAGGCCGCTAAAACAAAGGTTAACACAATCATCCACCGTACTTTTATGCCCATGAGTCTTGCCATCTCTTGATCCTGGGCGGTGGCTTCCAGCTTTCGCCCAATTGAGGTCCGGGCAAAGAAAAGATATTGTCCAATGAAAATAAAGGCCGTGACCAACATGATCAGCACATTATGCTGAGGGAGCACAACTCCTCCAATGTTTAAGATGCCGTCCCCCACAAATGAATTTACCTTCAGGGCATCCGGACCCCAGATTGCAAGGGCGCCGTTTCTGAGCAAAACACTCATGCCGATGGAAGCGATAATCACAACTACGACGGGTCGATGCCTCATGGGGTAATAGGCGAATTCATTGTAAAATATGCCCAGCAGGGTCATAGCCACCAGCGAGAAGATCATGGCAGCCCACAGCGGAAAACCCAGCCATACCGAAGCCGCGAACCCCAAATATCCACCGAACATGACCAACTCACCGTAAGCAAAATTGACCGCGCCCACTGCATTATAGATGAGCACAAACCCGAAGCTGACGAGGGCATAGATACAACCTATTGCCACACCACTAATAATCTCCTGAATAATCATATCCCACTACCTGAAAGTGTTTTAAGAAACCAAGGACTGCTCCCAAAACCAGCTGAATCCCGGGGAGAGAGCACTCCCCGGAATCCCAAAGTCCTCTACTTAGGGCTAAGGTCGTACTTTTTGACAATCCGAGCTACCACCTTGCCATCCTTCCAGCTGTACTGCACGATGATGGCGAAATGAGCTCCGTTTTGCTCCTTATCAAAGATGTACTGGCCAGCCAAGCCCTGGAATCTGTTCTCTCTCAACCACTTCGCAATCCTAGCTCGATCCGGACCCACGGCCTTGATCGCACTGAAAACGAAGTTGGCACCATCATAGTAAAGGATCGCAAAGGAATCTGGTTTTATCTTGAATCTTTTAACATACCTTTTTGTCCAGGCCTGGATCTTGGGGTCAGAGTCATAGTTAGGCAGGGCGGCTGCCTCTACATAGACCCCGTCCATGGCCGGGCCCACCAACTTGTGAATGTGGGGCATCGTTCCCGCTGAGGAAGCCACATGCGGCACTTGGATGCCAAGATCGCGCTGCTGCTTTAGGATGATGGCGGTATCCGCCGGATGGGCCTGGGAAATGATCACATCCGGGTTCGCCCGTTTTATGGACATGAGCTGACCGGTCATATCTTTGTCATCCTTGTTGTGCCAGGTTACGATCACTGGTTCCAGACCGAGCTCCTTGAGTGTTTCCAGGATGAGCTCATGACCAGACTTACCGTATTCCGTGGTTACGCACATGACCGCTACCCGCTTGGCCTTCAGTTCCTGGACCGCGAATATAGTATAGGCACGCTTGGTAATGCCATCATGAGGGTAAAGGCGAAAGTACCACGGGTTATTTTTCTGTGTCAGGGCCCTTGTCCCTGAGGTGCTCAGCAGAGGGACTCCCTCTCTTTTCACCTCTGGGAATAGCGCGAACAATTGGAAGCTCCAGATGGGGCCGAGAATAGCACAGATATCCTTCCTAAGAACTCGATCCAACGCGGTCATGGCCATGGTGGTGGAGTCGGCCGTATCCTCCACGATGAGATCAATCTTTTTTCCGTTGATTCCCCCCTTTGCATTCCATTCCTCAGCCGCCAAAATTGCAGAGTTGATCTGGCGCTGGCCTAGCGAAGCAAGGCCTGTGGTCAAAGAATGCATGGCCCCAACCTGAATATCTGCCAGGCTGAGACTTACGCAGCCGAGCACCAATCCTAAAGCCAAAATAGCGCCCCCTAAAACCTTACTTGAATATTTCATGGTGCACCATCCTTTTTGTTTTCTAGGTTTACGCTTCGCCCTACGGCTTGCCTAGAATCTATTCCTCTAAGACAGCCACGGCTTCGATTTCCAGCATCAGATCCTTATTGACCAAGCCCTTGCCCGTGACCATGGTACTGGCTGGAAAAACATCCTTGAAGTACTCTGGTCTCAAGGCAGCCACCCTGAGGAATTGGGAGAATTATTACGTAACAGGAGGTTTATCTTTTTGCTAGCTATTGAATAATTTTTTTCTCTGCTATCCTTGAGGGTGTAAGCCTTCGATATGTTAATATATAACATTGGTGCAGAAATTGTTTAACGTTCATGGTAAAACTAAAGTGGCCTCTTTAATTTCTATTATACCCTAAGCAAACCTATTATGTCATGTTAGCGATCATAAATAATTGCAATGCACGCTCTGCACGAACGTGCCTTTTATAATATTTTTGCGCGAAACGAGCACTATAGCTCTTTCTTTTTTGCCCATAATGTATAACATCTTGCCACCGTCAAATACAAATCTCAGAGCGTTTGAGAGTGAAACCGAGGAGACCGATAGGCTAAAAACCTGTCTTGGCATCCATCCAAGAGACCTCCGAAATGGTCTTTGGAGGGAAGATGTCTAGATTCACAGTGGCAATTCTATTCTGTTTAATGGCGATCTTTATGGTCACAACATCAGGGGTATCTGGCAGTAAGGAAACGATCAAAAAGGTAGGAGAAAAAATCCTGCAATCACCAAATGGCGAAATGGGGATAATGTTGTTGGAGAGATAGAAAAGGTGGGTCGGCTGGTGAATATGTGCCAAACAGCCAAAAGCATTTGAAAAGAATATTTCTCTCGGATGGTTGCAGAAAACGGGCGAGCGAGAGATAGTGGTACAAAAATTCTTATCATATATACTTCACAATAAAACCTTGATCTCTCTCATCTGTGTAATCGGCATACTGGCGGTTTCATATGGCATGCTCAACGATAGCAATCTGGTCTTTGTTATCGGCCTGCTATCTGTGATCGGTGGCTATCTTGGCCATCACATCCAGACCACGGTTAGTGAATTCCTCAACCGCTTCATCCAGACTCTCCTTTTTTCTGCTGCAAATGGCTACCTTTGCACCCTTTTCTGCCATTGCTAAAGCAATAGCTTTACCAAGGCCTCTACTACCTCCAGTGACCAACGCTACCTTGCCTGATAAGTCAATGTCTTTTTGTGCCATTTTCTTCTCCTTTTTTGAATCTGAAAGTATTCATTTTGGTAAGCAATATTGATTGCTAAGAGGAGCCGATATCCGATGGTATTCAGGATTATATCGTTCTTGCCCCACTTCTCTGTTAACTTCGCACCTAAGACCCAGCGCACGTCTCGTCCTTTGTAAACACCCAAGACACCTTATGCATTTTTTAATTTTCTTTTCTTGCCCTTTAGCCACCTTATTAACCCACTCGGGATCAGCAATAAGCGGACGACAAAGAGATACCATATCAGTCTTCCCCTCTTTTAATGCATTCTCTACATTCTCAGGATTATGTATCGCTGGTGTTATTACAGGTATTTTTACTGTTTTCTTCATTACCTCCGCCTCAGGCAACATGGTACCATCTTCTTCAGGTACATACCACTTCACTGCTTCCCAGCAACCCGATGTAAGATGGATATAATCTAGACCGGATTTCTCTCCTACCTTTGCTATGCGACTAGATTCCTCTATGGTAAGTCCACCGGTCATATGCTCGTTGCCGGTTAAGCGAACGCCGATAACAAAATCGGACCCGACCTGAACCCGTGATTTAATTATTGCGTTACGGAAGATCCTGGTCCTGTTTTCGAAGTTACCTCCGTATGCATCGGTGCGGAGATTAGTACGAGGCGAAAGAAAATTATCACCCAGATAGCCATGGGCAAAATGTAATTCCGCCCCATCAAATCCGCACTCCTTCATCAAGCGTATAGTCTTGGCGTAGGCATCCTCAATCCATTCGATTTCTTCTATAGTTAACACATCAGGTTCCGGGATGTCCTTGTACCTCTCCCAAAGAGAAGGAAGGCCTTTTCTGGCTTCGTATTCCTTAGATCTCTTGGGTATATTTTCCGGTGGTATTTGCACAACTGGTAATCGAGAAGGAGCCTTTGATTTAGTTCCTTTTGCCGTCTGTCTTCCAACGCCACCTGCTAAAACTTGACCAAAAGCTTTGGCGCCAAAAGCGTGGATTGTTTCAACGATCTCATTCCATAGTGGAATATGTGCTTTCTCTGAAAGAAGCGGGAAAAGTACGTGTGTTGGGCTACCGGGAAAAAGGTTTACAGCCGGTGGAGTAACCAGGAGCCCAACGCCACCTTTGGCCCGAGCAGCAAGAAATGAAACCAATTGTTCATTTGGATACCCAGCTTGAGTATAATTGGTGGTTACCGGCGCCATTGCCAGCCTGTTCTTTAGCTCAATATTACCAATTCTAATCGGTTTAAACATCTCGGTGTATTTCGTTTGATCCATCTCATTATCCTCCTTTGCTTCCATTTGTAGTGACTTCAAGGCCAAAGCGTTTAATAGACGTCAACAGGCTCATTTAATATAACCCCTCTTTTGTAAATCTCTGGCAACATCTTCCAAATCAATTTCCATAAGGGTTTTCTTTATTGGAATCCCTGTCTGAATATCCCAGCCTCTCTCATCATAGTAATCGTCTAGCAATTTTTCGCAGTCTTCCTTAGATAAAGGAGTTCCAAAATAGTCACACAGTACCATAGTGCCCCTATCGGTTGTCTCAAGAGACTCAAACCACCTCTCCGGAAATACATCATCTTTACGCGAATAGCCCAGCCTGACGTTTAATGCCTTATACAAATTGTAGATCCGTCTTGAGGCTCTTCTCAATTCCCCAAGAGACGTTTCAAACCCGGTGACTGCCGAGTAGGCCTCTGACCAATCCTCACCCTTGAAGAAGTTATCCACACGGCCCCTCAGACATCCCATTCCTACTGAGTTCGTGAAGGCAACCCAGTCTTCAGCATAGGAGCACAACCGGGCTACATTAAAATAGCCAGGCCGCGGAAATATCCGCTTCAAGGCTTCCGGAGAGACTCCCCTGTCCTCAAGCCAGTCCCTGTATCCCTTAGGATCAGCATCCTTTGACATATACAGGGTACTCGCCCCCTGCGGTGCATGGGCACCCCGGGGGTTAACCACTTGGTTAAATTCAGCACTACTGAGTCGATTGATTCGTGGGTCATACAGGGGCTCCATTCCCTTGACCTGAACCGCATACTTTTCACACCCCCCGCCAATGTCTTGCATGGCTTTCTTGTATCCTTGCGATAAAATTCCTCCGAGCCCCTCGTGCTTGTTTGCCTGCTCGGCCAGATACATGGTGGTCTCAAAGTCGTGCTTGAGCTCCACCCCACCCGTATCCTTCTTGGTTAAGATCCCCCGCTCATAGAGCTCAACTGCCCAGTCAATGAGTGCCGTATAGGACTGGATGCAGAGGCCCGTGCGCTGGAAAAACTCCTGCGCCTTAACATTCTTCTCGTAACTGCCTACCTGACAGCGGGCCGCCATGTGAACCACCCGCCCATAAAACGATGAAACCCAGGCCTCGGTACCGGTATACTCGCCCTTCTTCACCTTTACGTGATCCTTGCACCCCATCGGACAGGTGGGATCCGAGACCCTGCCCGCCTTGATATTCTCCAAGTAGTAGTCGGTGTTGTAGAGCCGGTAGGCCTCTTCGGTGGGAAACCTATTTGTCCAGTTGTTCATGGACATCCCGTGTATATCGGCCCACGATGCAAATCCATCCATGGTTCCCAAATCAAGAAGCTTTTGCCGACCCGGGTAGCCTATAAACCGCTGTTGGATCATGCGCGTCCGCTCTATCAACCTGTTGGGATCGGCCACCGAAATTCCCTTGCTGCCACAGGCTACCAAGGCCTTGAGATTCTTTGAGCCCATGATAGCCGGAAGGCCACCCTTTCCCCAGGAAGTGCACTTATCTATGAGACATATGGTGGTGTTGACCAGACGTTCACCGGCCGTTCCCATGGCAATAACGGCGTAGTGGCGCCCGTGTTTTTCCCAGAGCATATCTGTGGTTTTGTAGGTATCTTTGCCCCAGAGATCGCTAGCATCGCAAATTACAACGTCATCGTCATTGATCTTGATGTACACTGGCTTTTTGGCCTTTCCCTTTATAACCACCTCATCGTAGCCGGAGAGCTTCACGTTGATACCGAAATCACCGCCGGCAGTTCCAGGGGATATGGTTCCCGTGGAGGGCCACTTGCTCATCACCGAATGCTTGCTCGATACTGCTGCTGCTGTACCAAGCATGGGCCCCATACCCATAAATATCATATTGTCAGGGGAGTAGGGATCTACCTTTGGATCCAAGAGGTCCCATGCAAGTCTACAATTGAGGCCAAAGCCACCCAGGAACTTCTTAGCCATATCTAAATCCAGGGGTTCCTTTTTTATCTCCTCCTTGGTTAGATCAATAGTCAGGATTTGCCCTGCATAGCCTCCTGCTTTCATCACAAAACTCCTTATCCAAATTATTTTGCCTACTTATATACGACTTCGAATATTCTACCCAGATTCTGTGCACCCTTAAGGCGTGTCTTTCTTCCCCATTCATCCATAGCCAAAAACTCTATGGCATCATAGAGACAGGATTTCACGCATTCGGAATCACCGCTGCACAGGTCGCACTTCATGGCACAGCCCTTTATATAGTGATACAAGACCCCACCCAGGGGGCAGGCGATCACGCAGGTCTTGCAGCCCACGCACAAATCCTCGTTGACCACAAGCGCTCTTGTCTCCTCATCGCGAGAAATCGCACCCATCACGCAGACATCTGCGCATATGGGATCATGGCACTGCTGACAGACAACCGGGATATTCTCGTTGGTTCCGCCACCATTGGTTTTCATGATCCCAATGCGAGACAGGCTTAGGTTACATTCACTATCATGGACTAAGGAACAGATCATTTCACATGCATGGCATCCGGTACACCTTTCCGGATGAAGAACTAGTGCTTTTTCTTCCATTCCTCCCCCTCACTGCTTCTTATTCAGTTAATTTGTTTTAAAAAACGGCCTGACGCGGTGCAACCATGGCCTGCGACACATCAGCTCTTCATTGTCAAACATCCTCAGCAGTCCAGTGATACTTCTGCCTTGAACCATAGTGCTCCACAGCAGGCCCACATCCCTCGTTATATTAATAAATTGACCACCCATACACCGATCCCCAACAACCACTAGCCGATAGTACCCTCCATTTTGCTCACGCTCAATGATGGAAAGATCGGCGAGGCTTCCCCGGAGGGCTGGGATATCCCTAAATCTACATAAGGTCTCCTCGGTAAAGCCAAATCCAGCAACATGATTGCCAAAGACGTCTACATTCAAGATATTCTGGGAGCCGGGATAGTCTTTGGTTCCCCCCAAACAGTTATGAGCGGCCACCGCACCTTGGCGATTCGCATTGTGCCAGAAGAGATTGAGGTACGGCTCTCCGGTGAGAATATCATTAGACTCCACACAGTCACCGCAGGCATAGATCCCCGAGATACTGGTTTCCATATGAGAATTCACCCTGATTCCGCCCTTCTCTCCTATGCTGATGCCCGCCTGTTTGGCTAACTCCACCTGCGGGCGCATCCCAATTGCCCATATCAGGGTATCACACTCCAACTCCCGCTTATCGGTCACCACACCTTCGACCTGCTCCCCACCCAAAACTTGTATAGCACGCTCACCATTAAAAACCTTTATACCCTTTTCCTCGAGCATTCCCCTCACCTTATCAGCACCCCTCTGATCCAAGCCGAGGGGCAGGATCTGATCCATCATCTCAACGATGGTTACCCCATATCCCTGAGCATGAAGAGCTATTGAGATCTCAATGCCGATCGCCCCTGCCCCGATCATCACTGCCTTTTTCCCTTTGTGCTGGATGATCGCATCGGCGTCCTGCAAGGTCTTTAGGGTGAATACACCCTTTTTGCGTTCCCCAAAGACCATGGCGCCGCTTCCGGTGGCAAGAATGAGTCTTTCAAAGGAAAGCTGTTTTTTATTGTCGAGAGTAACCCTTCTGGCATCGGGGTCAATCGCAGTGACCTCACAGCCAAACAGGGTGTTGATCCGCAGGTGCTTGTAGTCTTTCTCTGTTTTAACAAAGGCATGTTCCCGGGGAATCTTGCCTGCAATGTAATCCGGCAGGACACAGGCAGAATACAGCGGAGTGGTCTCCCTCGCAACCATAGTAATATCGCACTGCTCGGTCAGCCGCCGGAGAGTGGAAGCCGCACTGAATCCTGCAATCCCATTGCCGATAATTACTACTTTCATTGCTGACATTGATATGGCGTTCTCTTTTCAGAAAACGGACGTGTTGCATCAAAAGAATGCTATCCTGTTTCCGCATTGTCACCAGATTGATTACTCGTTTTTCATACAAATTAGAGCTTAATGCAACATTTCCGTTCATGTACCTATTGGAATAAAAATGACTCCAGACCAAAAAATGTACCCTTGCCACCGAACAGCAATTCCCACTCAACGCTCGAAAAGATGGGAGTTTCTACCAGATCCGTTAACATATCCGCCTATTCATCATGTCTATAGAATCTTCCTTGAAGTCCCCAGGCGGTCCGCTCAGAAAAAACATAACCTGCTCACCCACCTTTCAAAGGAAAACAGCTGCAAGCAATATACTTTCGGTATGGTCGTCTTTATTTATTACTCTTCACCCTCTCAACTATCTCCCGAAACTCCTCTTCCGTAAGCACCCGCTTCAGGTCATGGGACCGAAGCTTCACCTCTCTGAGCACCGCCATGGCCTCATCTTCGGTGAGATCGATATTGAGCTTGTGAGCCCATATGGCAATGTTATCGAGCCCGCTCTTTTTGCCCATGACGATTTGGGGTGTTGCATGACCCACAAAATCGGGGTGTACAGGAAAGACAGTGGTGGGGTTTTCCTCAAAAACATTCTTGAACCACCCGGTGACGATCCCTGACTCAATGGTATAGGCATCATCGCCGATGAAGGGTCGGTTGCCTGGCACCTTAGCGCCGGAGAGCTCTTGGACGAGCTTGGCAGTCTCATTGAGCTTGCCGTAATCAATGCCCACATCGATCCCATACATGGTTAAGAGCGCCAGCACCGTTTCCTCCATAGGGGTATTGCCGGCCCGCTCTCCAATGCCGGTAACAGTGGTGTGGATTACCTCGCCGCCAGCCAGCACCGCATTGATGGTATTGGCCACTCCCAGACCAAAGTCAGGGTGAAAGTGGATCTCCAGAGGCTTTGTGATCCTCTCTTTAACCTTTTTGGTAAAGTAGGTGGCAGCCTGGGGAGAGAGTACCCCAAAGGTATCCACCAGGGTAAAGGCATCCATGTGACCCTCGGTGGCAACCCGATCCACAAGATCCAGGAGCCAGGTGAGATCAGATCTGGTGGCATCAATGGTGAAGAACACCGTATAAAGTCCCTCATCCTTGGCAGCTGCAGTTGCCTTGATGGAAAAATCGATGGCCTTCTCTAAGGGCCACTTATACCCCTGCTCGATGAGGTGCTTGCTGGATGGTATTTCGATAACAATGCCATCTACCCCGCAGTCGGCTGCGAGTTTGACATCAGGAACCATACACCGGCTGAAGCAAAAGATCTCAGAAGCCAGGTTGCGCTTTACTATTTCCCTTATCGCGGCCTCATCATTGGGGGAGACCGCTGGCATGCCGGTCTCAATGCGGTGTACCCCTATTTCAGAGAGCTTCTCAGCAATGCGGATCTTATCGTCTTTGGTAAAGATGACCTTGGCCTGCTGCTCTCCGTCTCTGAGGGTAATATCGTGGATCTTCACCTTTTTGGGTGGGGTATAATCCCTGGTGACTTCATCGAGGAAATTCCAGGGGCTGACATGCCAGTTCTCTGTTTTCCATGGTTGAGTCTTTTGGGATTGCGTAGGTTCGTTCATCTCGCGTTGACCTCCTTTTCATTTGGCGATCTGTTTGGATTGGACCCTAAAGGGGTGCGGAAATTAGCTACATGATATCTCGCAAATACCTAAAGCCTCACTTCTAACGGCTTTTTGCAAGATAGCGACAACCAACTCTCAGGGCCATCTTGGGTAGAGAAAACGGATCACTTATCCAAAATGATCAGAACGGCTATATGTCAACTACAGCCCTGCTTGACACGTGGACTTTCTATAGAGCCCGGAATTCAGTCTATTCCTATTTCAGAGCCTCGTCGACAATCTCTACCAAGTCGATAACCTTCACATCAGCCTTCATCTTTTCTGCTGACCTTTTGAGTTGCATTACGCACGCCGGGCAATGACTTACAATGACCTTTGCGCCCGTCTTGAGCAGTTCTTCGACCCTCCTCAGGCCCAAACGCTCACATAATTCAGGGGAGCCTGCCTCTAGCCCTCCGCCTCCGCAGCAAGTAGACCATTGCTTATCCCGCTCTGGATCAGGCATTCTCAACTCTAAACCCTCGATGCTCGCCATGACCTCTCTGGGCGCATCAATAATCTCGAGATACCTGGATAACTGACAGGGATCGTGGTAAGCTACTATAAATTTCTCCTCTAACTTGGGCTTTATGTTTGTCTCCCTCAGTCTTTGTGCCACAATCTCGATGAAATGGTGAACCTCCAGATCATAGCCCTCAACGTATTTTGGATAATAATCTCGCAGCGATGCAGTGCAAGCGGGGATAAGACCTATCACCTTGCGGACTCCTTGGGATTTGAAGATCCCGAAGTTCTTGTTCGCATTTTCAATATAGTCATCGAGAAAACCCGAATAATAGAGTGGGGAACCACAGCAGGGTTCATCTTCGTACATGTACCCAATGTCAACCTCAAGCTTCCGGAGAACGCTCGCTGCGCTGACAAGAATCCTCGTATAGGTATCTTCTTTTCCTGCAGCGGTAACCTTGGCAGTAATACTGGGCAGATCGATACCGATCTTGCCGAAGACCTTGCTGATGCCTATACTCTTTTCCATCCCTAAGCCGATCTTCCCCATGCTTGCGGCAGCTTTCATCATTCCCTCTACGTATCTCATGAACTGGTACCCGCAACCAGCAAAGAAGGTATATTCGGCTTTTCTTGGAAGATCAAGGCCCTTTGCCCAGGAAACTTTGTCTCCAGCCACACCGGATATATTCCCCTTCTCCAGGATATTTCCCCTGATATAGATGTGCGGAATCGGTATCACATCCTTAAGAGATTTTCCCATGATCACTTCCTCCCCCGTGCCTGAGCCTTCCGAGCCAGTAATTGTCTAGTCTTTATTATTGTATCCGTAGGGGTCACATTTGTGGACAGCATCCTACATCTCTCTTGGCATCTGCGACAGGTTGCACACTCAAATATGAGTCTGCTTAACTCCTCTTCGCTTCCCAATCCATACCTTAAATGGAGATTGATCGCCGCAAGCCGGCCAAAAGCACTCTGAGTAACCCAGCCCTCATACGTAGGGCACATGTTGACACACATCCGGCAATTGATACAGGTCTGTATATTGGCTAATATCTCTTCTTCCAATTCCTTGATACTATCGGTTTCTTGACTATTATCAGTTATCATAGCCTTCACCTTCCAAATTGCCAGGATTCAGAATGTTATTAGGGTCAATCGCCTTCTTGATATCCATCAGCATTGAGTAGGCTGCCTCACCCCACCTTTCCCTCAAGAAAGGTATTCTCATAGCCGTTTGACCAATCTCTCCAGAGGCACACCCCCACATCAAGTTTACCTCATTCTCCAGGAGGAGCGCCTCATTTCTGCACCGCAGTCTTTTTTCTAAAGGCCAGCTAGCTGGAGTACACCACAACCCATGCAAATCGCAGGTGCCTACATGACCGTAAATAAACAATTTGGCTTCATGCAAAACACTATAACTATGACCCGACCTGAAATAGTCTATTACATCAGCCAAATGACTTAGTGGCACAGAGGTCTCGACAGCCCCCATTGCAAGTAGTTTTTCCTCTCCCTCTCGTGTCTGGACAATATTCAGAATATTGTCTCGAGCTGCCCAATAATCCTCCTGTTCTTTAGGCGATGTGACGACACGGGCTTCAACTGCATTTTCAGCCTTGAAAACGTCCACTATCTTATCCGCCTGTTGGTCGGCATCTTCCTGCGTATGACCTATTGTAATGGCTAATCCCATATTTCCCTTCGGCTCTCCCAAACCTCTCAGTCCAAATGGCGCAACACAAGCTTTCTTTTCTAACAACTCTCCGTACAATGGCGGTGGCAGCTTTTCTTTGTAAAGTCTCATAAAGGCATGCGCAATGTCAGTAAGCTCTGTGAAGAACCCCACGACATACGCCTTCTTAAAAGCTGGGAGAAGACGCATCCTGACTTTGGTTATAATTCCAAATACTCCTTCTGTTCCTGCGAAAAATCGCGTATAATCAATCCCGGCAGGTCTTCTTATGCTTCTCGTGCCTGTTTCAATTATCTCACCGTTGGGCAAGACCGCCTCCACCCCCATTACGTAGTCTATTATCTTGCCCAAACAGATGTCGACCATGTGGCCGATAGTGTTGATAGCTACCGCACCGCCCAAGGTCCCGGCGTACTTGCTGCCAACATTCATAGGCAGCATATAGCCACGACTTAATAGGTATTTCTCTAATTCATATTGGTTTGTGCCGGAACCGGCTTCGAAATACATGTCCTCTTCATGCATTTCGATGGAAGCAAGCGCCCCCGTACTCAGGAGAATGGAACCTTCACGCTTCGGTCTCGCCGAGCCCTTAAATGCAGTCCCAGCGCCGTGAATGTAAATGGGAATCTTGTGCTCATTGGCATATTTTACTACTTTTGAGACCTGTTCGACTGAGGTCG